>Ga0123388_1058373_pt1 | contig 19576 bp, 13 predicted proteins | sample T0HHNO3metaT_FD_89916 | JGI IMG/M metagenome (GOLD analysis project Ga0123388, IMG submission 89916) | Methane-oxidizing artificial microbial communities from Washington, USA to study methane cycling - T0-HHNO3 metaT (Metagenome... | ecosystem: Engineered > Modeled > Simulated communities...
TATACGGCCGGATTTGGACTTTGATGTTTGGTTTCGCTACGTCGGCAACAATGCCGCAGCAACAGCTTCCGGCAACAGTTACATACCCGATTATGTGACGATGGACGCGCGCTTGGCCTGGCGTCCCGAACCTGATCTGGAAATATCATTGGTAGGTCAAAACTTATTAACTAATAGTCACTTGGAGTATCAACAGGAAAACTTGATACTGCCGACATTTATTGATCGGGGTATGTACGGCAAAATCAGTTGGAATTTCTAACGCCGCTGGCAGGTAGACTGTTTTGCATTTTTTCTATTTAATTGGATTGTTGTTGCGACGGATATGCAAAACGCAATAAAAATTTATCTGTTGGTATTAATGTTATTTAGTTCAAGCGCGTCTTGCGCGGCGCCGTTGGCGCTTGAGCAATATACGGTATTGGCTGCATTGACGCTTAATTTTGCCCGTTTTACGCAATGGCCGGAGCAGGCGTTTGCCAATTCCGGAAATAACCTGCAGGTTTGTTTGGTGGGGGACAATGCATTATTGCAATCTTTCGATTCAATTAGCGGTAAAGCGGTTGGGGATAGAGTGATTAAAATAATTAATTCGGACAAATTACGTAATTTAAGTCAATGTCATATTCTGTTTTTAAGCGAATTATCCAATAGTGTTTTGTCGCAAGTTTTTTTAGATACCAGGCAGTTCCCAGTGTTGACGATAGGTGAAGAAGCTGATTTTATTGGATCGGGAGGCATGGTGGCTATGGTGAATACCGATGGAAAAATACAGTTACATATCAATCTTTCCATGGTTAAAAGTTCGGGGCTAACGATTAGTTCCAGCCTTCTGCGCTTAGCGAAAATTGTCGGCGATAATTAGGAGAGATAATCGCATGTTTAAATGGTTTAATAATGCGCCTATCAAGATAAAGCTAGTATTTATTATGACTTTGATCGCTGTGTTGACGCTATTTTCGGCAAGCACTGCGATTGTTGTAAATGAATATTATGCCAAAAAGAAAGATACCGAGCAGCAGCTGGTATTAATTGCCAATATTATTGCATCGAATATTTCAGCGGCACTGGTTTTTGAAGATACTGTGTCGGCTAATACCATGCTGAATAGTATGAAAACCCGGGACAGTATATTAAATGCCGAATTATACGATAAGCAAGGCAAGTTATTTGCCGACTATCACTCGCAAAAACTCGGTGTTAGTCATTGGGATGCGGAAAAAGCTTCCGCGCTTTTAAACGATGCGCAATCCATTCCTAGCTCTGAAAGCGTATATGGTTTTATAGGCGAAGTTTTCGTTGATTGGTATGAGAACTTGTTTCCTACCAATAATATTGTCGGTAAGGCTGGCGAAAAAAACGTATTCAAATACGATGAGGAAAATAATCTGCATTTTGTCCGTTCGATAGAACTGGATGGCGACGTGGTGGGTGTATTGCATTTGGTGGATGACCAAAGCGGCTTCTACGCTATATTAAAAGCGTTTTATTCGACTATGGCTTTGATCGTGGTGTTTACCATGATCTTAATCGGTATTTTAACCACTAAATTGCAGCAAATATTTTTGGCACCCTTACTTAAACTGATGGACGCGATGCAGTCGGTGGGTCATGAGAAGAGTTTTTCGCATCGCATTAACAAGACCAGCAACGACGAATTCGGCGATTTAGCCGATGTGTACAATGCCATGCTGGCGGAAATCCAGTTCCGAGACGACCAACTGGCCATGCATCGCAATTCTTTGGAGCAACAGGTTGTCGAACGTACCCAGCAATTGGAAGAAAAAAATCAAGAACTGAGTATCAGCATCGCCGAAGCGCTATCCGCTAAAGAACAAGCCGAACAAGCCAGTAAAGCCAAGTCGCAATTTTTGGCAACCATGAGCCACGAGATCAGAACGCCAATGAACGGCGTATTGGGCATGACCGAGTTGTTGATGTCATCCGGTTTGGACGACAGGCAACGCCGATTTGCCGATACCGCCTATCGTTCCGCCAATTCGCTATTAAGCATCATCAATAATATTCTCGATTTCTCCAAAATCGAAGCCGGCAAATTACAGTTGATCGTTCAGGAATTCGATCTACGCCGCTTATTGGAAGACACCGTGGAAATGATGGCGGAGCAAGCCCACCGTAAAGGCTTGGAATTGATATTGAATCTTCCGCACCAAATGCACTTTATTGTGCAAGGCGATGCGGAACGATTACGGCAAGTGCTGGTTAACCTGCTGAGCAATGCCATCAAGTTCACCGAAGAAGGCGATGTACAGCTTAAGGTGAGTTTTCCGGAAAATGCGGCTCGCGATAAAGTCAGATTATTATTCGAAGTAATCGATACCGGCATAGGGGTTGCCGCGGAGCGCCAGGCGGAAATTTTCGATAGTTTCACGCAGTCCGACGGCAGCATAACCCGGCGCTATGGCGGTACCGGTTTAGGTTTGACCATTTCCAAGCAATTAGTCGAATTAATGGGCGGTAGTCTGGGGCTGGAAAGCAATATCGGCCGAGGTTCCCGGTTTTACTTTGACTTAGAATTGGGGTTGGGCATCCAGACCAACATCGAACGTGCCGATACCAGTGCTTTGGAAGGTCTGCACATCCTGGTAGTGGATGATAATGCGATAAACCGCGACATACTCCACGATCAAGTTTCGCTATGGGGCGCCCATGTCACGACCGTCGATAGCGGCCCCAGGGCGCTGAAGCTATTGGTCGAGGCGGCTACGTTAAATAATCCGTTTCAAGTAGCTCTGCTGGATTGGCATTTGCCGGTGATGGACGGCTTGACGCTCGCTAAGGCCATTCAACGCGACCAGCGTATTCCCAAACTGCCGTTGATCATGCTCAGCTCTGAAAATGTCAGCATTAAAACCGGCCTGACCCACGAATACGGCATCAGCTTTTATTTGAACAAACCGGTTTTCCAACAACGCCTGCTGAATTGCTTGCTGGAAATCGCCACGTTCGCACCCGTGGAGCAAACGGTGCCTTCCGCCGTTACGCCGGAGCAAATTAGGTTTTCAGGACGCATTTTGGTGGCTGAAGATAACTTGGTCAATCAGGAAGTGGTGAAAAGCTTTTTGGAAAGCATGGGCTGCACCGCGGAGGTGGTAGCAGACGGTCAGGAAGCGCTGCAAGCAGCCTGCCGGCGTCGGTATGACTTGATTTTGATGGATTGTCATATGCCGGTTATGGACGGCTTTTCGGCAACGACCAAAATTCGCGAGCATGAGCAAGCCACGGCCTCGACCAGAGTTCCCATTATTGCTTTAACCGCCGATGTGCAAAAAGGCATACACGATCAATGTGAAATGGTCGGAATGGACGGCTATTTAAGTAAACCGTTCAGTAAGGAACAACTGCGCCAGCTGTTGCTAAATTGGCTGCCAAATGCCGTGGATAATGTACTGGAGCGGGCGCCGCTGGAATATCAAGACGCAGTAATGTCAGACAACTGCACCCCCGGCCCGATTTGCCAGGCCGATCTAGCTCAGCTTCGGGATATTTACGATGCGAATGGGGTAAGTTTATTAAACAAAGCCATAGCACTCTATCTGCAAACCGCGCCGGAAACAGCCGAAAAACTTAGACAAGCCGCTACCGATGGGCAGGCGGATTTGTTAGCCGATATGGCTCACGCCCTCAAATCGTCCAGCGCCAATCTGGGTGCCAGGGACTTGTCCAAAACCTGCCGATTACTGGAAGCTGTCGGCCGCCAAGCAGATCTTGCAGCAATTCCGGCACTGCTGGCGGAATTCGAGGCGCAATTGCCGGAGGCTTTAGCCGAGTTGCGCGCTATTGCCAATGCCAGCACAGCGCAGCCCGATGTGCCGCAAGCCAGCATTGATAAGCGAGTAGCCGACCTGTCGCTGGAAGCCAAGCGAATTTTACTGATAGACGACGATCCAAACTTCAGATTGATTACCGGCGAGCAGTTAAAAGCCTCTGGATTCGACGTTGTGGAGGCCGAGAGTGGAGAAGCGGCACTACTGTTGTTGGAGACGGCTATTCCGGATCTGGTCATAGTGGACGCGATTATGCCCGGTATCGACGGTTTTGAAACCTGCCGGCGCATGTCGGCCAACCCCGCCATGACCGATGTCCCCATCATTATGTCTACCGGATTGGAAGACATCGAATCGATAAATCGGGCATTTAAGGTGGGCGCTACCGACTTTATCATCAAACCGCTTAACCATGTGGTGTTAATCCATCACATCCGTTTTTTACTGCGCTCCAGCCATGACACCGCGGAATTACGCAACAGTAAGCAGCAACTTTCCGCCGCGCAACGCATCGCCGGTTTGGGTTACTGGACCTGGGATCCGAAGCAAGATAAATTCGAAATCTCGCCGTTTCTAGCGGAAATGTGCCAAATGCCGGCCGACTACTTTCGCGGAGAGCTCAGCAACTATTTAAATTTAATCGAGGCCGCGGACCGCAAAATAGTGCAGACCTTGATAGAGGCCGCTGCCCAGGGCGAACAGGTAGAGTATGTGGAGTACCGGTTGCGGCCGGATCTGGAAAACCCAATCAGCGTCCGTCAGGATACGGCCATGATCAGCAGCGGACAGCACAGTTTTGTCACCGGCACGGTTCAGGATATTTCCAAGCAAAAGCAATCGGAACAAATTATCCACCAGTTGGCGTATTTCGATGAGTTGACCGGTCTGGCCAGCCGTGTGCATTATCACAAACGTATTCAACAGACCATCAAAGCCTCGGCGCGCGCCAAGCTGGAGTTTGCGTTTTTATTCCTGGATCTGGACGAGTTTAAGTATGTCAACGATAGCTTTGGGCACAACATCGGCGACCAGTTCCTGAAAGCCATAGCGCAACGCATTCAAAGCGTGGTGCGCGAAGAGGATTTTGCCGCGCGATTGGGCGGCGACGAATTTTGTATTATCGCCAGCAGCATTACGGACGAATTTCAGGCCATGGAAATTGCCGAACGTTGTTTGCAGGAAATCAACCGGCCTTTAATTCTGGACACCCACCATTTAAAGCCTCGTGTCAGTATCGGTATTGCTATTTATCCAAAAGATGGCGAGAACGAGCACGACCTGATGAAAGCCGCCGACACCGCCATGTACTCAGCAAAAAGTGCCGGCAAACAGCGCTACGCTTACTATCGGCCGGAGATGACGGGGCTGGCAATTAAGCGGATGCAAGACGAGCAAACCTTGTGGGATGCGCTGGAGCATCAGCAGTTGCAATTGTATTACCAGCCCCAGGTAAGTATGTTAGATGGGCGAATGATAGGTATCGAAGCCTTGGTGCGCTGGCGACATCCGCTGCGCGGTTTGTTGGGACCCAGCGAGTTTATTCCTTTGGCCGAGGCCTTGGGTTTGATCGGTAAAATTAGCGACTGGGCTATTCAACAGGCTTGCGAGCAATTAATCGCTTGGCAAAAACAAGGGTTGCCGTTACTCACTACGGCTGTCAACGTCTCGGCAAGTCATTTCCGCGATCCGCAATTCCCGTTTACGTTGCGGGAAATCCTCAAACATACGCAATTGCCGGCTCACTATTTGCAAATCGAAGTCACGGAAAGTGCCATGCAAACTGCCGCAGACCTGGAGATTTTTAAAAAACTGAAGGGGATAGGGGTGAAAATCGCGATAGACGATTTCGGTACCGGCTTTTCGTCGCTGGCGTCGCTGAAGCAGTTGCCGGTGGATTGCCTGAAAATCGACCGCACCTTTGTTCAGGATGTGTTGTTCAATCCGCAAACCCCGATTCTGCTCGGTACGATTATCGGCATGGCTAACGCGATGAATTTCTCGCTGGTGGCGGAAGGCGTCGAAACGATAGAGCAAGCCATGGTGATGAGCGGTTTGGGCTGCCAAGTGGTGCAAGGCTATTTGTTTAGCCAACCTCTGACCGCCGCCGAAGTGCCGGCCATGTTTGACAAAGATTTCCGGCTGGAATTTATTCGGGCGAAATAAGCCCCCTAACGACAGACAAGTAAACGATTATGACTGATCTTGAATTGCCGGAACGGTTCGCAGATATTAAGCGGCTACCTTCTTTGCCGCATGATGTTCATCAAGTCGTTAAAGCCTTGTCCGACGACAATCTGGATTATGCCCGGTTAGCCAAGATTCTGGCGGGGCATGCGACTATCTCGTCCCGATTGATTGCCTTGGCCAATTCGGCCTGGTTTAACAACTCCAGCGAACCGGTGACGTCATTGGAAAGAACCTGTTTGAAACTGGGTTTGAATATTGTCCGGGGCGTCGGTATAGGTTTGTCGGTGATGAAGCCGTTTAATGTCAGGGATTGCCGAAGTTTCGATATTAAACGCTATTGGATCAGTACCATGCTGGTGGCGCACGCTGCCCGTGCGCTGGCCGACGAGCTTGCGGCGGAGCGAGGCCAGGAGCAATTAGCGCAAACCGTGCATACCGGCGGCATACTGCACAACATCGGCTTGCTGTGCATGGCCGACATCATGCCCGAAGAAACCCATCAGGCCCTGCGTTTTAAACAAGCCAATCCCGAATTGGATTTGAATCAAGCCCTACGTAAATTGCTGCATACCGATTATTGCGAAGTAGGGGCGCATCTGACTCTCTCCTGGGGAATACCCGAAGCGTTGGTGGCGATTATTCGGTACCATCGTAACCCGGGTTATCAAGGTAGCTATTGGCGGCAGGCGGCTTTAGTCGGCGCTGCGACGCAAATGGTAGGTAGTGTGTTCGACAATAAAGAGATGTGGCCGGTCTCGGCGTTCGAGAAACTGGCCATCAGCCCGGCTTGTCAGGCTGAAATATTTGCCGACCTGCAAACCCAATATCTAAAAACTCAGGAATTAGCAAAAGTGCTGTTTCGTTAAGAAGTGTCTCAGAAACAAGTCCTACACAACTACTTTAGTCTTTTTATACGCCTGATTCGGCCGTACATCTTTTGCAAAAAGCTGTTTGCAGCTGGGATCACTACCCTAAAAATTGCCTGGGCCACGCGTCTTAATGCCGTTATGCAAGCAGTGGTTGCTGCGCCAGTGACCCGTGCCAGGTCTACTTCTCGATCCGCAACAAAGCCATGCCGGTACAACCAATGTATTAATCCGCTTAAAAACAGGCATGTCGGCGTCAATCCCACAAAAAACCACAGCAAACGGCCGCTTTCACCAAAGGCTTCGCCGGTATGGAGTGGCCAAAGCCAGGTAGTAAATGTTTGCCCGGCCGAGAATTTGTTGGGGTTTTGCACATCGCGAATTTGCCCGCTCCAGCGGTCTACCCAGACCGTCGTGAACGGATGGTGTTGATTGATCTCGTTGAGTTGCCGTAAATTGATCCGATACGTCCCCAACTCGCCAACCGGTGTAGTAATACGCCGGACTTCCGAACTGGGAAACGGCCCGCGCGCCACTAAGATTGCTTCCGACAGACTGGTCGGCCGGTCATTGGGTATGGCACTGCTGCGCACATTGGGTCCGGCGTCACCATGTCCCATGCCGGACGCGGCGGTCAGGTTTTCCAGCAGGGTAGGATAAGCCAGATGAAAACCGGTAAAGGCCAGCAAGATTAAAAATCCCGAGCTGGCTACTCCCAGTAGTCGGTGTAAATCAAACAATAGCCGCATCAAGCCAGTGTTTTGACTTACCGAAAAGGCGCGGGGCAACGCTCGCCAGCCTGGCCACCACAAGTACAAGCCGCTGAAGACCGACAACATTAATAAACCGCCTACAACCGCTAACGCATTCCGGCCAAAGCCGTCCAATTGCAATTGGGTATGTAGGTCCAACAGCCAGGTTGTTAGCGTCTGCCCCCATAGCCGGCTGTCGACAACCTGGCCAGTGTAGGGATTGACCGAGACCATCAACGGTGCATAAAAAGCGCCCACGCTTTCCTTGGGCTTTTCAAACCAGGCGGTGATCATGCCGTCCGGCGTTCGCGGCATTTCCAGTGTCCAGGCGCCGTGCCGATCCGGTTGGGCTGCGCGTACCGCAGCGACGATTTTGTCCGGCGATAAAGCAGGTGATTGTGGGGTATCGACGCGTAATTGCGGATTGAGCAAGCTATCCAATTCTTCCCGGTAAATACTCAAACTGCCGGTCAAGCCGATGAGCGCGAAGATGAGCCCCAAACATAGTGCCAAATAAACATGGCATAAGCGCCACCATTTGCGGGCATTGAGGATAAAGCGCGGGCGGACAATCAACGGGTAATGGGTCTCTGGCATTAGGTAAACAGTTGGCGTTTTAGCGACAGTCCGCCTGCTGAGCAGCCGTAGACGCTATCAATTAAAAAACAAAATTTGCCGGGCACGGCAGCTGGCTATTTTGCAGGATTAATGTAACAACAACCAGCCCGCGACAGCCGTTGCAGGGCGGACAAGTTTAAAAAATGGACTAGACTGCGTGAAATACGTTAGGCGGCGGAGTTTGTTTGGTAGAAAAACATGGGGTGGTTAGTAAAGGATAAACTTCGGTTGGAGACACAATGAATGCGACCAGTTTGCTATTTCTGGCCGGAATTGTTGCGGTCCAACAATTCAGCCGCTTGCCGAATCTGTTTGAGTTTATCGGTTTAGGTGGAAGCTGCTTGCTGTTGATGTACCGGCGAAATTGGCGATTTTTCGCGTTGCTGGCCGGGGTGTTGTGGGCGAGTATATTCGGCAGCTGGCGGCTGTCCCAACAATTACCCGACGCCTATCAAAACCAGGAAGTGAAGGTTCAAGGCTATATTGCCACTCTGCCGCAACAACAAGGGCAGCGGACCAATTTCGATTTTATTGTCACGGCGCCGTCTGGCGATTTTCCGGATAAAATTCGTCTGAGTTGGTATTACCCGCAATTTAACTTGGCTGCCGGCCAAAGCTGGGAGTTTTACGTAAAACTGCGTAAACCGCACGGCCGCCTCAATCCCGGCGGCTTTGACTTCGAAGCCTGGTTATTTGCCAACCATATCGGCGCGACGGGTTATGTGCGCGACAAACCTGCGCCGCAACTTACGAGTATCTCGCCGAGTATCGGTCAATATTTTGCCCGGTGTCGGCAGGTAATTGCTGAACGACTGGATGCGGCTTTGCCCGGCAGTGCGCAGTTAGGCATCATAAAAGCACTGACTATCGGCAGCCAAAACGCGATCACCCAACAGCAATGGCAAGTGTTCAGAATCACGGGTGTTGTGCATTTAATTGTGATTTCCGGCTCTCATATTAGTTTGATCGCCGGCCTGATTTATCTTTGGACCAGGCGGCTTTGGGCCTGGACTGGGGTGCTGAGTATTTCGCCGCAACGGGCCGCCGCTTTGTGCGCTTGGCTAGCTGCGGTGTTTTACGCCGGTCTGGCGGGATACTCGGTCCCAACCCTGCGAGCTGTAATTATGCTCAGCGTAGCTCTTGCGGCAATCGCTTGGCAGCGTAATATCGCGGCTATGCGAATTTTATTGCTGGCGTTGTTGGCCGTATTGCTGTTCGATCCTTTGGCCGTGTTATCGGTCGGTTTTTGGTTATCATTTTTGGCAGTGGCATTGTTGATTTACGTGTCGGTGGGGCGATTGGGCAGACCCTCGTACTGGCGCGAAGCCGGCGGCGCGCAATTAGCCACAGCAGTGGGCTTATCGCCGTTATTGATCGTGTTTTTTCAGCAGGTATCGTTGATATCGCCTATCGCCAATTGGTTTGCGGTGCCGGTTATCGGCATATTGATCGTACCGCCGGCACTGCTGGCGGTGGTGTTACTGTTCATCTGGCCCGCGTTGGGTGCGCTGTTGCTACAACTCCTGGACTATATCCTGCAAGGGTTGTGGTGGGTGCTTTCGTACATGGCCGAATTGCCCTTAGCCAGCATTTATTGCCTCCCGCCGCCCTGGTATGCCGTTGGATTCGCGTCCATCGGTGTACTCCTGCTGTTGGCGCCACGCGGCTTTCCATGCCGGTATTTAAGTCCGTTACTATTTTTTCCGCTGATATTCGTGCAGGTCGAAAAACCCAAACCCGGCGAAGCCTGGCTGACGGTGCTGGATGTGGGCCAAGGTTTAGCGGCCGTGCTACAAACTGCGGAACATACTCTGGTATTCGATACCGGTGCGCGTTATTCGGAATACTCCGATACGGGCGATTCAGTGGTTTTGCCGTTTTTACGCGAGCAAGGTATCGCTAAAGTCGATAGCTTGGTGATTAGTCACGGCGACAACGATCATAGTGGCGGCGCCGAGTCGATACTTGCCGAATTGCCGGTGAACAAGACCGCTAGTAGCGTTCTTGAATGGGCCGCACGCGAACACGGCGAGTATTGTCGGGCCGGCCAAACCTGGCGTTGGGATGAGGTAACATTCAAGGTGCTGTCCCCTCCGGAAAGTGGATTCGTCGGCGATAATGATAACTCCTGTGTATTACAAGTAAGCACCGCACGGCAGCATTTTTTGCTGACTGGCGACATCGAACAAGCGGCTGAAGATTGGTTGGTGCGCGAGTACGGTGAAGAACTTGCCAGCGATGTATTGCTGGCGCCGCACCACGGCAGTAAAACCTCTTCAAGCCGTGCTTTGCTTGAAAAAGTTAATCCCACGCTTATTTTGATTCCCGCCGGTTATAAAAACCGCTTTGGCTTTCCGCACCCGCAGGTTATCGAACGCTATAAACAACTTGGCATAGCTTGGTTCAATACGGCCGAGCAGGGCGCTATTTCAGTGCGCACTGGATATGAAAAGATTCAGCCCAAAGCAGAGCGAGTAAAGCGGCAACGCTATTGGCGGACACCCGCTCCGAATCGGCAGAGTATTGATGTCAGATAAATTTTGCCGTGTCGGCGTTTCTGCCTATACTCTCAGGACCGAAATATGGAGCATTGCAGTGGAGAATGATAACCGTACCAGAATACGTTTTAATCCTGAAGGACTCGTGGCGCACATCATTATCGAACCGCCACCGCCCGGCGGTGAAATCATCATCGATGGCCAGGTCGTCGATATGAGTTACAGCGGCATTAAAATTCGTTTGAAAGAACCCCTGGGGCAAGCAGTGGAAGAGGCCGAGTTGCGGATTTCCATCATCCTGCCGGAATCGAGGGTAGCGATGTCGATACACGGCAACATCAAACATATCCGTGAAGACCGCGAATGCGGCTTGCAATATAACCCGAACAAACACAGCGAAGACGAATTTGACGATCTGATGTTCGAATGCGTCAAGCTGGCTCCGCAGCGTAAAGATTAATCGGGGGCGTAATGAGCGCGTTCATTCTGTCTTTACGGTCATTCTGGCGCCACCTCAACGGCGATGCCGCTTATGAACGCTATCTGCGACACTGGCACGAACATCACGCGGAACAGCTTCCACCGTTAAGTAGAAAAGCGTTTTTTGCCGCTGAAACGCAGCGTAAATGGAATGGCGTGAAGCGGTGTTGCTGAATTTAATTGTTGCTTGAATTGCTGGCACCAAAAGTTGTCGGACTACTTTAAGATCCGATGCGGTTATTACAGCCATGGAATAGTAAGCCGGAAGGCAATAAAAAGGCTCAGGTTTTTCAACCCAAGCTTCTATAGTCATTGGTGACAGTTCGAACCCGCGACCGGCTGATTACAAAGCCTAACATTAAAGGCGATAACCTTAAATATCAATAACTTGCCGGCTTCGCTTATACCAGCCCTACCTCATTCACACTTGAGTTGCAGGGCTCGAATAACATGCGCTGGTACAATTTTGGTACAGCACACAAACGTTAGATTAGCTCAGTTGTTGATTTGATCTTGGGCGGAGCGACCCACGGCTATCTGGTTGCGTAGCTTTTGAATTGGTCATATAGCTTTTCTCATTGCCGACCGAAAAAAAGATAGCCATAGAAAAACAGAGAAAATTCCAGAGCTTACTGACTATAAGCTGGGTGTCTGGAATGACAATCATCGGCAAAACCTTATGTTGCCGTAAAACTGATATGTGGCCTCTAAACAATTTCTGAGAACTTGCAGGTCAAAAAACGCATCTAAACTTGTGGTGAAAATAGCTGCTGTTAGTTATGATGTAGAAAAAAATGCTACTACTTAAGTACAGCTAACAATTGCTGCTAATTTGTACAGAAAAAAGCTGCTAATAAAATTGACACTTCCGTTTACCGGACAACTTAAATGACGTTACAGCCAAATACAATTGAAAATCAGCTCATTGACGAACTTTGCCACTACATAGCTGATGGTAGAGTTCCTTCCGAGTTTGAAGTTGCTAGGTTAAAACGGGAAGCATCTAAAATCAAAGGTGGCAATCACGCATCTTATGCCTGTATCTTAGGGATGATTGCATGCTTGGACAATGATGTAGAAGAATGCAAAAAACAGCATGAGTTAGCTATCCGCTTAGAAAGCTCGGCCTCCAACTATGATGCTTATTGCACATCTCTGTACAATATTGGATGTATCTTTGAAAGTTATCAATGGGCGGAAAAAGGCTTGACTCGGTTTCCTTACGCTCCTCAACTTCTTGAAAAGGCAATTAAAGCAGCTTATTTTCTCTGTTTGTTCGATAAAGTGGTAGAGCACTATCAATCATTGATTCCACTACAACTACCTATGGTTGACAGAGAAACGCAAGGTTTTTTCGAAAACGCAGAAGTGGTTTTGAGCCTAGGCATTCCTATAGATAGTCTTCATATGCTTTCCAATATTCTGGAAAGCATTCGCCTTAAACACCATTTTGACATCAGAACCTTGGATCTTTCTTTGATTGATACAGAAGAAACTCAAGAACTATTTAGCTGGATAGGAACGTCCTCGAATGTTGACGCAACAATCGAGATGAATATGGAGTTGTGCGAAATGCTGGCCTGTCAACCTAACATCGATCTCGGTAACATGACAGTTGCGTTCAGAGCTTGCCAGAACTAATGCCAATCGACAAATGGGAATTTTTACAATTCGCAAAAGCTTTGCCTGATGACAGTGAAATTCAAATAAGAAACTCGATAAGCCGCGCTTATTATGCGGCATATCATCACTGTCTCGATGTCTACAAGATGGATAGCTCTGCAGACGGCGGTGTTCATGCAAAGCTAATTTCAGGGTTAGTCAAAAGCCCTGACACTAATGATAAAAAAATCGGTTACATCCTTAAGCAATTGAGAGCATTAAGAACAACCGCTGATTATGATCTGTCATCTACAGTTACCGCAAATGACAAGTACACAACCGTATCGCAAACAGAAAGATTGATCGACATATTGCCGAAATAACTCTATGTTTCGGTAATGCCGCCAGCCTAGTATTCAATCAGACTCTGTTCAGACACCCTAAACTGCTGCTTTCCGAAGTTTACCTTACGTTTAGCATGAATTGTTGACCGATGGTTAATGGCGGCTCGGTGCATTCGACTCCAGGAAATCGTCTAAATTTTAGCGTGTTATTTATTACGCGCATCTGAAATGCTCCCCAAACCCAGCAAGAAATTCGCCACCCGTTACGTTCAGCGCCTCCTGCCCGACTATGGCGAAATGCTGGCCAGAATCAGAAAGGACGGCGGCTGGATTAAGTTCCAGCCATGGATGTACGAGATCCTCAACAATCTGAAACTTACTGACTACGCCAAGCACTACACCATTGAAAATGTGGTCGTGAAGGCATTCATTGCCGCCGTTTACGATAAAGATGAATTCAAAGATCTTAACGCCGAACTTGAACGCTATACCGACGAAGAGCGTACTGCCTTTTTAGACGAGTGCATTACCGATACTGATTCCGACGAATTTGATTCAACCTGGGACTTCCGTATTCCCAAAACGCCGGAGGAAAAGCAGGAAGCTCAGGCTCTCTTCGAATCACTGAGTGAGGACGAAAAGCAAGAGGCCGCTAAACAGGCTGGCTGCCTCATGGTGTTGTATATGATCAGTGTGCATGATTGCATCGCCATGATGGTTCATCGCAAGAAGATGACTCAGTTGGTGGCCGAAGCCATCGCCGGCGATGACGATTCTCTTTGTTTTGCCGCTCAGATTGATCCTTCCGTGATGCGTCATATTCCCTATTTTCAAGCGCGCGAGGAGCGCGCTTATCGAGAGGGGGATGGCAATTTCTTGGAAAAACTCGCCTATCGAAGACGGATTCCGCCACTGCAAAGCAAGATTCGATTTCCGCTTCTTTACATGCTATTTGCCACCCTGGACGGCATGAATTTATTGGATGATCTAACCGGCACTGAGATATTGGATATTTGTGATGCTGCCGGACTGGATCGCTGGCAGAACAGGATTGAAGACGTTAGTAACCTGAATAAGCGCAAAACGGAATATCGTCGCTTTCAAAATCATAAAAACATCTACGAGTCAACGCACTGAAATTCTTTTTTAGTGCATCGTCCGTAGGGATTTTGATGCATAAAGTTCGTATCCGTCGCGGGAAGGATGGTCCTTCCGGCATTAACGGAGATATTTCTTTATGTACGATCAAAATACTCAGCACGATACCGCATGCCCTGCCGCACAAATCGACCCATCCGCCCTAAATGCAGCCACCGGCGAGACGCGGGATTGCGGCGGTCAGCCGCAAACCGCGCGAAGCGGTGGCCACACTGAGGCCGGTATGGCCGTGGAGGTCGCCAGGGCTTCGGGTGCGCCCCCTAGTAACACAGCACCCGCAAACTGCATTACCGGGGATGATTATCCCGTTCTCGTGCTGCGCTCCGGGATTGATCGTCTCTATTTGTCTTATCCCGGTGACTTGAGTTTCAGCAAGTCCTTGGAGCTGCACATACTCAAAGAGCAAGCGCGTTCAGTGATTGAATTGGAGCAAGCTGAGGCGGTTTATAAGGTGCCTGGGCATATCTTCGAGGTTCACAGCAAAGGCTCGGGGTTATTCTCTTATATCCTGTCCGATAATGCCTTTAGGATCAGCTTATCGGGGATGGGCGCCAAGCAAACCCCATTGGCTTATGTGCAGATCAAAAGCGACTGGCTGGTTCATCGCGGTGTTTTGGATGCGGTGGCCGAGCTGGATGTGATTATCGAGCAATTCGGTTGCTTCGATGAGATACAGATTCAAGCAAATGTCAGCCGGGCGGATGTGTTCGTCGATTTCGTCTGCGCTTATCCTTTCGCCGAGATCCCGATAGAGGCATGGGTAAGCCGGGCCAAGCGGATTTCGACGCATACCATTAGCCGAAACTTTACCGGCTATTCCTTCGGCCTGGGCGGCGATTTGTCGGCTCGGTTGTATGACAAGACCAAGGAGCTTGAAGAGTCTAAGAAAGACTACCTGCGAAAACTATGGGCCGATAAAGGTTGGGATGGTGAGGCCACGGTCTGGCGTTTGGAATTTCAGTTCAAGCGCTCGGTGTTGGTGGAAATGGGTGCCGGTACGGTCGAAACCTTGTTAGCCAAAATCAGCGCGCTATGGCGGTATTCGTTAGGTTCTTGGTTGCAATTGACCATCCCGAATCCATCCGACAGTTCAAAATCGCGTTGGCCGTTGCATCCGGTCTGGGAGTCTTTACTGGCGCTGGAATGGAACGTACCACTAGTGGGTATCGATATTCGGGCCAAGGCGTCTGCCCTGCCCTCTGATCGTTACCTGTTCATCAATGGTCTGGCGGCGTTAACCTCTTTTATGGCGAGGGAAGGGATTCGTGATCCAGAGGAAGGTTTCGAGGCTTTTAAGAATGCCGCGCGTTACTTTCACAATATGCAAAGCGACTACAACGGTAAGAGCTTTACTGATTATGTCCTGGAAAAAGCCGCTGCCAAAGCCAGACAGTTTAATGTCGCCTTTCCTGGTGTGGGTGTGCAGTGACGCATAAATCTATCTGCGAGTGCGGCAAGCCAGCAACAGTTATGTCGGAAACTGAGTATGCACAATACATTTCTGATTTCGGCAAAGACTGCCCGTTAACGTGCGATTGGTGCTCAATTGAAACGCTTAGGCTTGCTGGCTGGGATCCGGAAGATTTTGCCAAGTACACGCCTGATTTAGCCAGGCTAGAACAAAGACGATTGGCAAACGAGCTATTCAAATTCAAGCGTGTTTACCGAAGAATAAGCAAAGTCAAGGCCGCGATACATCATGACATTAATCGATTTTCGCGTGAGATACGAGTTAATACCGGCAATCCGTTCTTTGAGCACATGAAAGGTGTTCTTACGGAGCGGATTGAGTGCCGTAAAGAACTACTGGCCGAATACCCGGCGAAAGGCATTCAGGATGTTATTTTTGGCTTAATGGAGCTGTTTGACCGATATGGAACCGCAACGGCGCATGACTACGCGGCGATTCTATCGACAAGCCATGTTCATGTAGAAAAAGCCTTAGCCGAGGATGGTGTGAAAGGCCTTATGCACTTGGTTGTGCATCATGTTGAAGATGGCGCCAATGTTGGTGATTCTATAAGTGACGGGTGCATCCTTCACGAGTGCTCGACTGCGGTCATTATTCGGGAAATGATGAACAACAAAGCGCTGCGGGAATCGGCTGACAAAATACTGGACGACATCTGTATCGAGGCGACGGGGCGACCATTGGCGAGGTATTACCTGGAAGCGGGACCGAACGGCGAGACTGTGGCTAAGCGGGCCCCGCCAAAGCTTGCGGTTGTCAAATAACATTTAGGAGGCAACCAGGGAAGATTGTCCCAGGATTAAGAGATGATCCAAATCTGGATGATATTGATAATAAAGGGGTTTCAATTGTATTTGATGAGGCAGAAAATACAGAAGCGGTTTGGATAGCTCCATAGCCGCTTCTGCGTCGACAACTACCCCAGCTACCAAAGCTGGGATTGCCGACGGTTTGAATATAGCCCAAAAGCCCAATCGATACAATCGGCCACAAAAAGCAAAGGCCACGACGAATCGCAGCCTTTTCTTGCAACTACTTCCAACGACCGGGGAACTAATCCTTCCGGTTTAGCCAGTTGCCAACTTGAAAAAATTGTACCATCAAAAATTCATCAGCCACAAAAAAGCCGGCAGTCTCACCCAGACCGCCGGCAGCATCCCTGCTTCATGAACTAGCAAGATTGCGCTGTGATCGCCACCACAAACGCAAATGAAGTATATCGGCTCGGCTTGGCTGGATCGGTGGCGCTTTCCGGCAATCCCCCATTGAGGGTTGGGGGATAACCGGCAACGGCGGGGATTTTTCCGGCGTCTGCGGAAGAGGAGTATTGGCAGTTTGGGACGATTATAGGGTTCTCGCCGGACGCGGATTAGGAACGGTCACATAAGCTAGTCATTGACCTACCCTTCGAGCCCGATTGAACGCCAGCAAACAAAAACCAGTTAGAAATAGCAAAAGGATGTTTGGCTCGGGGATGGTTTGTTCTGGGTCTAAGGTAGGAGTGAGCAAATATGCACGAGTCTTTCCGTTGTAAACGCCTGTACCTGCAATTTGACCAATAGAGTTAATCCCTCTAGCATCTAGCAGATCCCACCCGAGGAAATTTGCCATCAACAGGGTATTTAAATCTTTCATCACCCCATTGTCGAATATGAAGGCACGGTTTTTTCCATTAGCGTCATCTGCAACACCTACGATTTGACCAATGTTATTGATACCGTAACCCACACTGAATGACCCATTGAATAAAACACCTAGATCAATCATTTTCTTGCTATCGTCGGTTACAAAAGCGTGAGTTTCGCCATCGGACTTTGCTGAGCTACCGACAACCAAGCCAAGGTCGTTTATACCAAAGGCAGCGCTACTGTCTCCACCAAGCGTGCCTAAATCGACCAATGAACCATTCGATTCAGAAACAAAAGCATGTGACGTTCCAACCCAGTTGAAAGCTGATCCAGTTATTTGTCCAGACGCATTAATCGCTTTCGCTTCCGAATTATCATACCCAGCCAACAGCCCTATATCCATCATTTGCCCTGGAGCATCAGAGATGAATGCATGACGTGAGCCATCAGCCACATCAGCCCAGCCAGTAATCTGTCCGGCATCATTTATGCTGTTTCCAACGCTACTACTTCCCCCTGGCAGCACACCTAAATCAATCATTGACTGATCTTTCTCAGCTATAAAAGCACGAGGTCCACCGCCGAACCCAACCGAATAACCCGTCACTTGTCCTAGGTTATTGATGTCGTGACCGTAGCTATAGGGTTGGGCCAAAAAACCAAGTCCTGTCATTGATCCGCTGGAGTTCGAGACAAAAGCAAGCGGTTGCGGATCAACAAATCCAAATTGACCTGTAGAGGTGGCGGTGGTTGCTAAGCCTGTTACTTGCCCAGAATCATTCACGGCGAGACCATAGCTGGCCAAATCACAGCACCTACCTGGTAGTGTTCCTAGGTCCGTAATGTTGTAGACCACGCCACCATGCGCCAAATTAGCAAGAAATGAGCAGCAGAAAAAAACTGTAATAGCAGCTTGTTTGAATGTCGGCATTGCGCACTTCCTTGATTATTCAAATTGAGTTTCTGACCGATGGCACACCTATCAATTACCACCTGTTTCTATTTCGCGTGGTGACTCTATGGTGACTCAAAATAAAAAAGGCCTAGGTGAAAAACACCTAAGCCTTTGATATATATGGAGCTGGCGATGGGACTCGAACCCGCGACCGGCTGATTACAAATCAGTTATTCGGCCTGGTCTTTGTTTTTGCCGCGTCTTGACGGTGAACCGACTCGTTTTTTGCTTTTGTCTTTTTTTACCAAAGCCGGGTCGAATTTGGAAATATCCAAAGGTTTACCGACTACCCGGACTTTTTTCAACGCCTGGAACAAGTCTTTGGGCATGCCGGCAGGCAACTCTACGGTGCTGTAGTGTTCCTCGATTTTGATGCGGGCGATGTGATCGCCGTCTATACCGGTTTCGTTGGCGATGGCGCCGACTATATTGCCGGGTTTCACCCCGTCGGCATGGCCCACTTCGATGCGGAAAGTTTCCATGTCCACAGCGCCGGCCCGGCCTTTTTCGCGCCTCGGGCCACGGTCACCACGATCCGGACGGCCTTTTTCTTCCGCGTCTTTGCGTGGCTTCTTGCTCGGTTCTTTCATCAACAAAGGCGTATCGCCTTGTAACAATTTTGCCAAGGCTGCCGCAACGTCGAGCGCCGGTACGTTGTGCTCGACCTGATATTGGTTGATTAATTGGTTATAAAAGCTGAGTTCTTCGCCGGCCAGGGTGTCGGTAATCCGCTGTTTGAAACGGTTGATGCGCGCGTTGTTAATAAAGTCGGTGGAAGGCAGTTGCATTTCTTCGACTTTTTGTTTGGTGGCTTGCTCAATGTTGGCCAACAGACGTTTTTCCCGTGGCGAGACGAACAAAATCGCATCGCCGGTGCGGCCGGCGCGACCGGTACGGCCGATACGATGTATATAAGATTCGGTGTCGTAAGGAATGTCGTAATTGACGACGTGGGTAATACGATCAACGTCAAGGCCGCGAGCGGCGACGTCCGTGGCGATCAGAATATCCAGTTTGCCGCTTTTTAGGTTGTCGATAGCGCGTTCGCGCAGGGCTTGCGACATGTCGCCGTTGATGGCCGAGGCGGAAAAACCGCGCGCTTCCAGTTTTTCGGCTACTTCGATGGTGGCGGTTTTGGTTCTGACGAAGATAATCATGCCGTCGAAGTTTTCCGCTTCCAGAATCCGGGTCAGGGCATCCATTTTGTGCACGCCACTGACAAACCAATA
>Ga0123388_1112376_pt1 | contig 19572 bp, 20 predicted proteins | sample T0HHNO3metaT_FD_89916 | JGI IMG/M metagenome (GOLD analysis project Ga0123388, IMG submission 89916) | Methane-oxidizing artificial microbial communities from Washington, USA to study methane cycling - T0-HHNO3 metaT (Metagenome... | ecosystem: Engineered > Modeled > Simulated communities...
CGCATGTCCCCTTTAATTTGTAAGGCAACCTATGAAAACAGCACAAGAACTCCGCGTTGGTAACGTGATTATGGTAGGCAACGATCCGCTCGTTGTTGTGAAAACAGAGTACAACAAATCTGGCCGTAACTCTGCCGTAGTTAAAATGAAATTCAAAAACCTGCTCACTGAAACCCCTAGCGAGAACGTGTACAACGCTGGCGACAAGTTTGAAGTTGTGATCCTGGATAAAAAAGAAGTGACTTACTCATACTTCGCTGACCCGGCTTATGTATTCATGGATGCTGACTACAACCAATACGACGTTGACGGCGAATACATGGCTGACGTTCTGCCATTCCTGGAAGACGGTTTGGCTGCTGACCTGCGTTTTTACAACGATAAAGCGATCTCAGTTGAAATCGCGAACTCAGTCGTGCGTGAAATCACTTACACAGAACCAGCAGTTAAAGGCGACACTTCAGGCAAAGTGCTGAAACCAGCGAAGATCGCCACTGGTTTTGAAGTAGCGGTGCCTTTATTTGTGAGCCAAGGCGACAAAATCGAGATCGACACCCGTACCGGCGAATACAAAAACCGCGTAATGAAATAAGCCTGATCGCATTTTTACCCGCTGCAGTCAGGTAAAAACTCAAAAAAGGGAGCAAACAGCTCCCTTTTTTTATGCCTCATAAAATCAAAATGGCGTTAAGATAGTATTGTTCCACCAATTAATCTGTCATTCCCGCGCAGGCGGGAATCTAGTCAAGGTAGTGGTCACGAATAGTTGTTTATCGAAACAACGCTAATATTCACGTAGCCTGGATACCAGCCTGCACTGGTATGACAAGGTGAATTGCCACCTTGTGGCAAGTGAGGGTACTCTAGGGTACGAATAAGCAAGATGAGCCAAATCATCGGGTTATTTAAAAGAATAGTGATATCAAAAATAAAAACCACCAGGAGAAGAGCAATGAACGACAAACAACTGGTTGCACTACAAGCAGCAAAATACGTTAAGAATGATATGGTGGTAGGCCTGGGCACAGGCTCGACAGCCAATTACTTCATCGACGAACTGGCGCGTCTATCCCGTGAAGATGGCCTGAAAGTGACCACTGTCGCAAGCTCCACCATCAGCGCCCAGCGGGCGCAATCGCTGAACCTGCCGATTGTTGCACTCGAACATATACGCCAGATCGATCTGTACGTTGACGGTGCAGATGAGATCACCCCGGATAAAACCCTGCTTAAAGGCCGCGGCAGCGACCTGGTGAAAGAGAAACTGCTGGCAAAAGCCGCTACGGAGTTTATTGCCGTGGCTGATTCCAGCAAACTGGTCAGTTATATCGGGCAGAACTTTGTGATCCCTATCGAGGTCATTCCGTTTGCCTGGCAACTCGCCAGGAAGAACCTTGAAGATATTGGCGCACAAGGCGACCTGCGCCCGAACGCAGCCAAGGACGGTTTCTGGATAACCTCTCATGGCAGCTATGTGCTGGATATGAAATTTGACAGGAGCCTGGATGCAGCAACCCTGAATACTCTCATCAACAACACACCCGGCGTTGTTGAGCATGGCATTTTCTATAAACTTGCCGATACCGTACTGATTGCCGATAACGGCATTGTCAGTGAATATCAGGCAACCGAGCACTAACATTGATTTTTTCAATTCAAGATAAACCGTTGATACGTTTATTTTCTATTCAGCCGTTTTTGATCCTGGCGCTGACAGTGCTGGCAGGCTGCAAGCCTGCCGACCCTATCAGCAGCCTGCCTCCAGTAAATCCGGCTAAAAAAGAAATTGTCTTCGTCTCGCATAACGGCCCAACTACCTATTATTTAAACAGCGATAACCAGCCGGCGGGAATTGAGTACGATCTGGCAAAACTATTCGTAGATGAATATTACCCTGGCTATGAAACCCGCTTTACACTGGTCAACAGCATCAGCGATGTAATCCCCAGCCTGCTGAAGAACAAAGCGCATATCGCCGCCGCCAACCTGACCGTCACGCACCTGCGTGAACATCTGGTGTTATTTTCCACACCATACCAGGAAACACAGCAGCAGTTGATTTTTAACAGTGAGGTGAATAAAAAGCCCAAAAGCCTGGCAGACCTCAAAGACAGAAAAATTGTGGTGCCGGAAGGCACCAGCTACGCAGAGCGGCTAGCAGAGCTGCAGAAAAAGCAGCCCACGCTGCATTGGCATACCGAAAAACATACCAACACAGAATCGCTGTTGGAGGAAGTGGCAGACGGTGTACTTGATTTCACCGTTGCCGATAACTACATCGCAGCCCTGATGCAGAACTACTACCCCAATCTGGATGTCGCCCTGCCGATAGGCCCTGCCGACAAGATCGCCTGGGGCATGTCCAAAAACGCAGACCCGCTACTGGTTAAGAACGTCAATGCTTTTTTCAGCAAAATCAAAAAAGATGGCACGCTGCGCAATCTGCTTGATCGCTACTATGGGCATAACGAGCGCCTGAACACGCTGGATGTCACCACGTTCCTCAATCGCAGCAACACCCTGCTGCCAAAATACATTCACCTGTTCAAGCAGGCACAGGACATCACCGGACTGGACTGGCGCCTGCTGGCCGCAGTCAGCTACAGGGAGTCTCACTGGGATACTTACAACACCTCGCCGACCAATGTGCGAGGTTTGATGATGCTGACAGAAAGCACGGCAGACCTGATGGGGGTCACCGACCGGCTGGACCCCAAGCAGAGCATCCCGGCTGGCGCTAAGTACATCATGAAGCTCAAGGACACGGTTCCGGAGCGCATTGCGGAACCTGACAGAACTTATATGGCGCTGGCAGCCTACAATATCGGCTATGCGCATGTTGAAGATGCGCGCGTGCTGGCAAAACGGCTGGGCCTGAATCCCGACAGCTGGGCAGACGTCAAGAAAACACTGGTACTGCTCAAGAACCCGGACTACTTCACTACGCTCAAATATGGCTATGCCAGCGGCGGCGCACCTGTGGTTTTTGTCGAGTCCGTGCGCAGCTATCAGCGTATTTTAGAAAAATACCAGCCCGAGCATAACACCGATATATATAAGCTCAGGATTGCTCGCAATTAACCATTTTCAATAGAAAGCGCGTTCCAGCCATGCCACCAGACATCCTCCCTCTGCGCTTTTCTCGTGCCATGGCCACGGCAGCTTTTCTGACAGCGGCGTTTTTAACGACGGGCGCGATGCTGCACCCAGTCAGCGCCATCGCTGATGATTACCCGCACATGCAGATACTGCTGGAAACAGGACAGACCATTGCCGGAGAGCCGCTTGCATACCCGCCAGGACAGGCAAAAGTGACCTCTGCCATCATTACCATCCCGCCCGGAAAGTCTACCGGCTGGCATAAGCACAAGGTGCCGCTCGTAGCCTATATGTTAGCCGGTGAACTGGAAACGGAGTACGCTGATGGCAGGCGGGTCCAGTTAAAACAGGGGCAGGCGCTGATGGAAGCAATCTCCGTATCACATATAGGCGCAAACCTGGGCTCAAGCCCGGCGCAATTCTTTGTTGCATTCCTGGGAGCCGATCACGCTGACTACACTGAAATCACGAATGCTCCGACCACGCCACCGGCAACCCCTGATGCAACAGCCAGCGTCGACCTGGTTGACCTGGCTGCATTCGATAAACGCCTGCAACTGGACATCCGCTACGCCACGGCCAATAACTTTATGGCAAAACCTTTATACCCAGTCGCCCGCGCAATGCTGCAGCGCCCTGCTGCCGAGGCCCTGCGCAAAGCCCATGACAGGCTGCACGCTGCCGGCTACGGCCTGATCGTGTTTGATGCTTACCGGCCATGGCAGGTGACGCGTGAGATGTGGGATCAACACCCGATGGACCGGCCGTACCTGTCAGACCCGCTCAAAGGTTCACGCCATAACCGCGGCTGCGCAATAGACCTCACGCTATATGATCTGAAAACAGGTAAAGAAGTCACCATGCCCAGCACTTATGATGAATTCACCGAGCGTGCCCACCCGGATTACAAGGGAGGCACGCCCGAACAAAGAAAATTGAGGGACCTGCTGAGATCGGCAATGGAAGCCGAAGGGTTTACGGTATACCGCAATGAATGGTGGCACTTTGACTATAACGGCTGGGAGGCTTATCCAGTGCTGAATCAGCCATTGCAATAAGGCTGAATAAACCACTGCTTTGCTTAAACCATCATCCTGTTTAAACCGCAGTCTGGTTTAAACAGGGGTTGGATTTAAAAGTTTCAATTCAGAATTTTAAATCCAGGCTAGTTCAAGTCATCAACAGTATCGACAATCGCCGCGTATAAATCACGGGTAGATGCAATCGCGCCATCCTGCACTTCCTGCGCAGACAAAACTTTACCGTTGGCCGCCTGCAGCGGGCGCGTCGCGGTGGCAGCTGCAACAATCGTCACGGAATATCCAAGGTTGAAGCCGCCATGTGCCGTTGAATTAATGCACATGTGCGTCATGAAACCCGCCAGCACAATATTTTTGATACCCAATGCCTTCAACTGCTGATCAAGGTCAGTAGCCACGAACGAATTCGGGTAGTTTTTCGTAATCACCGTTTCTCCGGCAACAGGTGCTACCTCATCGCAGATGGCGCCGATTTCCGCAGAAACATCATAAGGTGAGCCAACGCCGGCATCATGCCGGATATGGATAACGGGTATTTTATACTCGCGGGCTTTGGCCAGCAGCTTGCGCGCCTCCAGGATGGCGGCTTCAACATCTGTCAGCTGCATCAGGCCTTTTCTGTAGGTATTCTGGCAATCGATCATTACCAGGGCAGACTCTTGTAACGGCGCAGGTGCCAAGCCCAAACCGACAATTTCACGTAAAGTTTTTGATGCAGTAGTCATGACACGCTCCAAAGCATAATGGCTAGTATGTAAATCTTAAAATCAGGCTTTTATATATTCCAGGTTATTCATATAGGCGCGCAGAACCTGTGGCACTTTCACGCTGCCGTCGGCCTGCTGGTAGTTTTCCAGCACGGCAACCAGCGTGCGGCCGACCGCAAGGCCGGAGCCATTCAAAGTATGCACCAGTTCAGGTTTACCATTCTCGTTCCTGAATCTTGCCTGCAGACGGCGCGCCTGAAACGCCTCACAGTTGGAAACCGATGAAATTTCACGGTAGGTGTTCTGTGCCGGCAGCCACACTTCCAGGTCATAAGTCTTGGTCGCGCCAAAACCCATGTCGCCGGTGCACAGCGACACCACGCGGTAAGGCAACTCCAGCGCCTTTAATATATTCTCGGCGTGGCCTACCATCTGCTCCAGGGCTTCATAACTGGTTGATGGATGCACGATCTGCACCATTTCCACTTTATCGAACTGGTGCTGGCGTATCATGCCTTTGGTATCCCTGCCGTAGGAACCGGCTTCGGAACGGAAACACGGCGTATGTGCCGTCAGCCTGATCGGCAACGATTCCAGCGGCACGATTTCGTCGCGCACGGTATTGGTAAGCGTCACTTCCGAAGTTGGAATCAGGTAAAGCTTGCTGTCATTATGCCTGAGCGAGAACAGGTCTTCTTCAAATTTAGGCAATTGCCCGGTACCGACCAGGCTCTCGGCATTCACCATATAAGGCGTATAGCACTCGGTGTAGCCGTGATGGTCGGTCTGCGTATCCAGCATGAACTGTGCCAGCGCGCGGTGCAGCTTTGCGATCTGGCCGCGCATCAGCGTAAAACGCGCGCCTGATAACTTGGCACCGGTATCAAAATCGAGGCCTAGCGGCGCACCGACATCCGCATGGTCTTTGATCTCAAAGTCAAATACACGCGGTGTGCCGATACGGCGTACTTCGACGTTGTCTTCTTCTGATTTTCCCTGCGGCACGCTTTCATGTGGCAGGTTAGGCACATTCAGCAACAGATTCTGCAACTCAGCCTGCAACTCAGCCAGGCGGGCTTCATCCGCCTTCAGCTGGTCACCGAGACCTGCCACTTCGGCCATGATTGCAGAAACATCTTCGCCTTTGGCCTTAGCCATGCCAATCTGCTTGGAAGCATTATTGCGCTTGGCTTGCAAATCCTGGGTGCGTGTCTGCACGGTTTTGCGCTCTTGTTCCAGCGCTGTGAACCGGGCTGAGTCAAACTCAAAGCCCCTTCTTTTTAACTGGGCAACTACGCCATCTAAATCGTTTCTTAGTGCTTGAATATCTAACATTCTTATTCCCAAAATATTTATTAAACCGCCGATAAACGCCGATGAACGCCGATAAAACCTGAGTGATTTTTTGGTAATTGAAAACTGTAACAAATTGATCGGAAACTACTCCCCCACAATTTATAAAAACTTCACATGTTGGGTTATCGGCGTTCATCGGCGTTTATCGGCGGTTGCAAAGATTTCTGCATCTGCTTATAGCGATTGAGTGTTAATTTATTTTTTCGCTTTTTTATCCAACTCACGCAAATGCGCCAATTTTTCCGCTATTTTACCTTCTAAGCCACGCGGTGTGGGCACATAAAACTGCGGCGGCGGTAATTCATCCGGGAAGTAGCTCTCACCGGCAGCATAGGCTTCCGGTTCGTTATGTGCATAACGGTATTCTTTGCCGTAATCCAATGCCTTCATCAGCTTGGTCGGGGCGTTACGCAAGTGCAGCGGCACCGGCCGCGACTTGTCCTGCGCCACAAAGGCCTTGGCCTGGTTATATGCCATATAGGCCGCATTGCTCTTGGCAGCCACTGCCAGGTAAATGACGGCATTCGACAGTGCCAGCTCGCCCTCCGGCGAACCCAGCCGTTCATAGATCTGGCAGGCCTCAAGCGCCATGGTCTGTGCACGCGGGTCGGCAATGCCGATATCCTCAACCGCCATACGCACGATGCGGCGCCCTAGGTATAACGGGTCGGCGCCGCCATCGATCATGCGTAAAAACCAGTACAAAGCTGCATCGGGATTGGAGCCGCGCACGGATTTATGCAAGGCGGAAATCTGGTCGTAAAACGCTTCACCGCCTTTGTCAAAGCGGCGCAGTTTGCTTGCCATCGTGGTCTGCAGAAAGGCTTCGTCTATCTCGGTAACGCCTGCGCCCTGCGCCGCATTGAACAAGCCTTCGGCAAAATTAAGCAGGCGCCTGGCATCGCCATCCGCATACGCCAGCACTTGTTCACGCACGGCGTCGGTCAGCGTCACCTGGCTGGCAACCAGTTGCTGGGCACGATCAAGCAATAAAGACAGTTCAGCCTCAGACAGCGCGCTAAGCACGAACACCTGCGCCCGGCTCAACAGCGCGCTGTTCACTTCAAACGACGGATTCTCGGTAGTCGCTCCGATAAAGGTAATCAGGCCGCTTTCAACAAACGGCAGAAAAGCATCCTGCTGGCCTTTATTGAAACGGTGAACTTCATCCACGAACAGAATGGTCTTGCGACCGTGCTGCTGCAAGGTAAGTTCTGCACGCTCCACAGCTTCGCGGATATCCTTAATGCCGGACAGCACCGCTGAGAGCGGGATGAATTCAGCATCCGCCGTATTGGCAATCAACCGCGCCAGCGTGGTTTTACCCACGCCAGGCGGCCCCCACAGTATCATCGAGGGCAGCTTGCCGGATTGAAACGCCAGGCGCAATGGCTTGCCGGCACCAAGCAGGTGCGATTGTCCGACTACTTCATCCAGCGTTTTCGGGCGTAACCGTTCAGCAAGAGGCGCTTCCGGCGTGTTGGGAGCAAACAGGCTATTCAAAATATGCGATACATTTCATTAAAATTCAGCGTTCTATAACATTCAGCGCTCTATAAAGCCCGCTGTTCTTATATTCGGTGTTCTGTAGTGCAACCGTCACTCCCGCATGTGTCCTTGCAGCGCTTCAGCGTTCAGCAACCATTTAGTCGCCGACGACATCCACCCCTTTAGGTGTTTTGAAAAGAAAGTTTTTCTCTTCAAGTGCGGCATTCACCTCAACCCCGGTAAATACAATCTTCGTCGTGTGTCCAAAACTGTCGATCAAAGACATTTCCTGGATTTTATTACCGCTGAAACCCATCAGTATCTTGTCAAAACCGGACTCTTTATCATTTGGCGTTGCACTTACCCATTCCAGGTTGTCTTTACGAGGTGCGTTCGCCAACCTGAAAGTTTTGTCGATTGCCGCACCGCCCGCCAATAACGCAGCCGGGCTGGAACCGATGGATTTATCCAGGGACCGCACCGTCACCTGCGCCAGCTCAGTATCATACAGCCAGACCTGATTACCGTCGCTGATGATCTGCTGCTCATAAGGCTTGTGGTAATCCCACCTGAATTTATTAGGCCGCAGCAGCTGCATCTCGCCGTCAACTTCCTGCACCTTGCGTCCTTGCTTATCTGTCACCACCTGATGAAAATTGGCACGCACGGACCTGGTCTGTTCATAAAATGCCTTGACGCTCGCCATGCCATCGGCAGATGCCGTTTGCGCTGCCAGCAGCAGCGGCAGCAATAGCAAAGGCACTATACTTTTAAAAGGCATTATGTTTTTAATACGTATCATTTAATTCCTAAAAATCTATTCAGTCTTCACAGACGCATCAAGCTTCATGATGAGGTGCGAGCACCTCTCGATTGCCGTTGCTTTGCATGGCTGACACCAGACCCGCGCGCTCCATGTCTTCGATCAGCCGCGCTGCACGGTTATAACCGATGCGCAGCTGTCGCTGCACAGATGAAATACTGGCCCGGCGCGTTTTCAGCACGATACCGACGGCTTCATCATAAAGCGGATCCACTTCAGCACCGCCATCACTTGCGCTGCCGCCGGCAAAATCAGCGCCACCCTCTTCTGCCTCATTCGTCAGAATACCTTCGATGTAATTTGGTTCACCCTGTGCTTTAAGATAGTTAACGACCTTATGTACTTCCTGGTCTGACACAAAAGCGCCATGGATACGCACCGGATAGCCTGTTCCCGGCGGCAGGTACAGCATATCCCCCTGCCCTAACAGCGCCTCGGCACCCATCTGATCCAGTATGGTGCGTGAGTCGATCTTGCTGGATACCTGAAACGCAATGCGCGTTGGGATATTGGCTTTGATCAGGCCGGTAATCACATCCACTGATGGCCGCTGCGTTGCCAGCACCAGGTGAATGCCGGATGCACGCGCTTTTTGTGCCAGTCGCGCAATCAGTTCTTCCACCTTTTTACCGACCACCATCATCAGGTCGGCAAACTCATCGATTACCACCACGATCAATGGCATTTCATCCAATGGCTCGGGTTCATCCGGCGTCAGGCTGAATGGATGCGGAATCGGGTTGCCTTCTTTTTTCGCTTCCTTGATCTTCTGGTTATAACCGGCCAGATTACGCACGCCCAGCATGGACATCAGTTTATAACGGCGCTCCATTTCGGCCACACACCAGTTCAGGGCGTTGCCGGCCTGGCGCATGTCAGTCACCACAGGTGCCAGCAGATGCGGAATGCCTTCATACACCGAAAGCTCAAGCATTTTCGGGTCGATCAGGATCATGCGCACCTGGCTGGCGTCAGATTTGTAAAGCATGCTTAAAATCAGCGCATTCACCGCTACCGACTTACCGGAACCGGTGGTACCGGCAACCAGCACATGCGGCATCTTGGCAAGATCAGCCACGGCTGGTTTGCCTGAAATATCCTTACCCAGTGAGATCGCAAGCGGGGAATGCACATCGGCATAAGCCTGGCTGCCCATGATTTCCGACAGGTGTACGATCTGGCGTTTCGGGTTCGGGATTTCCAGCCCCATGCAGGTCTTGCCGGGAATCGTTTCGACCACGCGCACACTGACCACAGATAAAGCACGCGCCAGGTCTTTTACCAGATTGGTGACCTGGCTGCCTTTGACACCGGGAGCAGGCTCCAGCTCATAGCGCGTAATCACCGGGCCTGGCTGCGCAGTGAGCACTTTCACCTCGATGCCGAAATCCATCAGTTTGCGTTCGATCAGGCGTGAAGTGAAATCCAGCGTTTCGGCAGACGGCAATTCAACATTGCTGATGGCCTCATCCAGCAGATGTATAGGCGGCAAAGGGGAATCCGGGTGCGCTTCGAATAATGGTGCCTGTTTTTCTTTCTGCACGCGGACGCTTTTCGGAATTTCCAGCACAGGCGTCTCGATCTGCACAGGTTCGCGGTCTACAGTACGCGCACGTTCGTTCAGCACGAACTCAGTGCGTTCCTGTTTGACAACCTCGCCGGCTTTCCTGTCCTGCCAATCCTGCCATTTCAGCCTGATAAACTCATAGCCGGCAATCAGGCCGGCACCGAATTTTTCGATGATCATGATCCATGACCACCCCGTGAACAGGCTGAATCCCACCACGAACATCAACAGCAGGAACATGCTGGAACCGACATAACCAAACAGGCTGCGCAGGCCGCCATCAACCGCAGAACCCAGCATGCCGCCAGGCGCAAGCGGCAGGCTCGCCGGCAGCGTCAGCAGGTGGCCTGCTTCAAGCGCGCTTGAAGCCAGCAACAGCAAGGCGAAGCCGATAAAATTAAACAGCAGGAACGGCTTCTCGCCCTGGTCCACCGCCTCCAGCTCCAGGTATACAAACCACATGGCATAGAATGCCAGCACCGCCCACCACCACGCCGAAAAACCGAACACATACAGCAGCAGGTCAGACAGCCAGGCACCGACACTGCCGCCGCTGTTATTGATAACCGCATTATCCGGGGCCATGTGTGACCAGGAAGAATCATCCGGGTGATAGGTAAAAAGAATGACCGTAATGTAAAGGCCAACCAGCACCAAACCCAGCCACCAGGCCTCTTTTATAAGCGTTTTGGCCAGTGCGCTTGATTTAGCGGCTTCAGCCTCGCGCCTGGCATTGACCGGTTTGGATTTTTTGAAAAACAAGATAGCAAAACCTTAGCTTATTTACTGTTGGATTTAATTATAGCAGTATCAAAGTCAGTGCGTAGCGATTAGAATATCAAACTGATTTCAACTGTAAATATCATGGAGTAACGCAATGGATATCGGTATAAAAGAACAGGATAGAAAAAACATCGCACAGGGTCTGTCACACCTGCTGGCAGACACTTATACACTTTATCTTAAAACACATTATTTTCATTGGAACGTGACAGGCCCCATGTTCAACACCTTGCATTTGATGTTTGAGACACAGTACAACGAACTTGCACTTGCGGTTGACCTCGTTGCTGAACGCATCCGTGCATTGGATGTCTATGCTCCAGGCACTTATCGCGATTTTGCCAGACTGACTTCCATCAAAGAAACCGAGTCCGTACCAAAAGCACAGGACATGATTGCGGAGCTGGTGGCAGGTCACGAAGCGGTGTGCCGCACAGCGCGCAGCGTATTCCCGAGCGCTGACAATGCATCCGACGAAGCAACTGCAGACCTGCTCACACAGCGCCTGCAAGTGCATGAAAAAACGGCATGGATGCTGCGCAGCTTGCTTGAAAAATAATACTGATTTTAGTTTTACGTCATTCCGGCGGAGGCCGGAATCCAGACAAATCACTTAATTGCATAAAACTGAGCATGCGGGAGACAATTTTTTATTCGTTATTTTGAGATTATTAATCACTTAAATTACCACTCTATACACCACCTTGCCTAGATTCCGGCCTCCGCACCACAGGCACCCCGATCTGCCAAGTGCTAAAGCACTTGCAAAGTCGTATGCCGGAATGACGGACTTATTGATATTTTTGTTAAAATTTTAGAAAGCAATACACTATGGCAACACGTCACGCCAAATTACTTATTTTAGGCTCTGGCCCGGCAGGCTATTCTGCGGCAGTATATGCAGCACGCGCCAACCTCAAACCCGTGCTGATTACCGGCATCGCACAAGGCGGCCAGCTCATGACCACGACTGAAGTCGATAACTGGCCTGCCGATGCAGACGGTGTGCAAGGCCCGGAACTGATGGCACGCTTCCAGAAGCACGCTGAGCGCTTTAACACTGAAATGATCTTTGACCATATCCACACCACGCACTTGACTGAAAAGCCAATCCGCTTGGTCGGTGACAGCGGCGAATACACCTGTGATGCACTGATTATCGCAACCGGCGCCTCTGCAAAATACCTGGGCCTGGCATCCGAAGAAAAATTCTCGGGCAAAGGTGTTTCAGCCTGCGCCACCTGCGACGGCTTCTTCTATCGCAACCAGGAAGTTGCAGTGATCGGCGGCGGCAATACCGCGGTTGAAGAAGCGCTGTACCTGGCCAATATCGCCAGCAAGGTGACCCTGGTACACCGCCGTGACAAGTTCAAAGCCGAAGCGATTCTTGTAGACAAACTCATGGCACGCGTTGCAGAGGGAAAAATCGTACTGGAAACCTTCTCAACCCTGGATGAAGTGCTGGGCGATGACACCGGGGTAACCGGCATGCGCATCAAAAGCGTCAATGACGGCAGCACCAAGGACATCGCGTTGCAAGGCGTATTCATTGCGATTGGCCATAAACCGAACACCGATATTTTTGAAGGCCAGCTGGAAATGGAAGGCGGCTACATCGTGACGCAGATGGGTCGCGCCGGCAATGCCACGGCAACCAGTGTACCAGGGGTGTTTGCGGCAGGCGACGTGCAGGACCATATCTACCGCCAGGCAGTCACCAGCGCCGGTACCGGCTGCATGGCGGCACTGGATGCCGAGCGTTATTTAGATCACCTGAAATAAATGCATGCTGCCTTTCCGGGCATTCATACCCGGAAAGGCAAATAGACATAAAGACTTAAAGTGATGAAAACGCTCAGCGAACAGATCAAGCAAGTCAAAACGCAAATCAAACAAGCTGAACCCGTAAAAATTGCAGCTGCTGTGACTGAACCGGTGCTGGCACCGGAAGAGCTGTTCAAGCTGGCAGTAAAAGATGCACGCCCATTGCCTGAAGAATTAAAGCATGCCCGCCTGCATCATTCCCCCAAAAAACCTAAACCCATCCCCAAACAGTTCATCCTGGATGAGCGGCAGGCGCTGGCCGATTCATTATCCGACCACTACATCCCGGCACATGAACTGGAAACCGGTGAAGAGCTGCTATACCTGCGTGACGGACATTCGCCGGATATTTTAAGCAAGCTGCGGCGCGGGCACTGGGTGGTTCAGGCCGCCATAGACCTGCATGGACTGATCTCTGACGAAGCGCGCGCTTATGTCGCCAGCTTTCTCAACGACTGTAAAAAACGCGGTCTGCGCTGCGTGCGCATCGTGCATGGCAAAGGCCTGGGCTCTCGCAACAAGGAACCTGTACTTAAGCACAAGCTGCGCGGCTGGCTCATGCAGCGTGACGAGGTGATTGCCTACGCACAGGCGCGAAAAACCGATGGCGGCAGCGGTGCCGTGATCGTGCTGCTCAAATCCCAGTAAGCATTTCGCTACAAGCCAAGCTCGCTCAGGCTGGCGTGATCATCCGGCCGACGCCCCAGTGGCCAGAAGAATTTGCGTTCCGATTCCTTGATCGGCAAGTCGTTGATACTGGCATAACGCAGCTCCATCAGGCCATTCGCATCGAACTGCCAGTTTTCATTGCCATACGAGCGGTACCATTGGCCGGAATCATCATGCCATTCATAAGCGAACCTGACCGCAATACGATTCAGGTCAAATGCCCATAACTCTTTAATCAGCCGGTAATCCAGCTCTTTTGCCCACTTGCGGGTTAAAAACTCAACGATCTGCGCCCTGCCGGCCGGAAATTCCGCGCGATTGCGCCACTGGCTATCAGGCGTATAAACCAGCGAGACCCGCTGCGGGTCACGGCTGTTCCAGCCATCTTCAGCCAGCCGCACTTTAAGCTCTGCGGTTTCACGGGTAAATGGCGGCAATGGTGGCCGTGCATCTGTACTAGCATTCATCATGAACTCCTTGTGCAAATAAACCAGGTTCGTCAGCCGGCCCAAGACCCGGCCGGGCTTTAGTTTTCTACCAGGAAGCCGCCGCTCTGGCGTTTCCAGAACTGTGAATATAAACCGCCTTTAGACAGCAGTGCGTTATGGTCGCCCTCTTCAATAATAACGCCTTCGTCGAGTATCACCAGCCTGTCCATAGCGGCGATTGTAGACAACCGGTGCGCGATGGCAATCACGGTCTTGCCCTGCATCAGCTCGTACAGGCTGCTCTGGATGACGGCTTCCACCTCGGAATCCAGCGCGCTGGTGGCTTCATCCAGCACCAGTATCGGCGCATCCTTAAGCATGACGCGTGCAATCGCAATACGCTGGCGCTGGCCGCCGGAGAGTTTCACGCCGCGTTCGCCCACATGGGCATCATAGCCGGTACGCCCTTTTGCATCGCGCAGGTTTAAAATGAAGTCATGTGCTTCGGCACGCCTGGCGGCGGCAATCATCTCGGCTTCAGTAGCATCCGGCCGGCCGTAAAGAATATTGTCTCGCACGCTGCGGTGCAGCAGGGAAGTATCCTGCGTCACCATGCCGATATGCGCCCGCAGGCTATTCTGCGTCACGGATTTGATATCCTGTCCGTCGATCAGGATACGCCCGGACTCGATTTCATAAAAGCGCAGCAGCAGGTTCACAATCGTGGATTTACCGGCACCGGAACGCCCCACCAGCCCGACTTTTTCACCCGGCCTGATATTAAGCTCAAACTTATTCAGCAGCAGGCTGCGGTTATTGTAAGCAAAGTCAATCTGGCTGAAATGCACATGCCCGCTGCTGACCTGCAAAGGCTGGGCATCAGGCATATCCACTACCCGGTGTGGCAATGAAAGCGTATTGATGCCATCCTGCACCGTACCTACCTGCTCATACAGCGAAGTCATCTCCCACATCACCCAGTGTGAGATGCCGTTGAGCCTTAATGCCATCGCAGTGACCGCTGCAACGCCGCCGACACCTACCTGCCCTTGGCTCCAGAGCCAGAGCGCCACGCTGCCGCAGCTTAGAATCAGCAGCATGTTCAATAGGTGGTTGATGGTTTCGATGCTGCTCACCATGCGCATCTGCTTGTGCACCGTACCCAGAAACTCATGCATGGCAGTCTGTGCGTAGCCGGCCTCGCGTCCCGCATGGGAAAACAGTTTTACGGTACTGATGTTGGTATAGGCATCGGTAATGCGGCCGGTCATGAGCGAACGCGCATCCGCCTGCTGCTGGGAAACCTTGCTTAATTTGGGTATAAAGTAAATCAGCGCACTGGCATAGAGTACCAGCCAACCCAGAAACGGCCAGATGATCAGCACATTGAAACTGCCGACAACGGCCACCATGGTGGCAAAATAGATCATGACGAATACCAGGATATCCGCAACGATAAACCATACATCACGCACCGCCAGCGCGGTCTGCATGACTTTGGCTGAAACGCGGCCGGCAAACTCATCCTGATAGAAACTCATGCTCTGGTTAAGCATCAGGCGATGGAAGTTCCAGCGCAGGCGCATCGGGAAATTACCCGCGAGCGTCTGGTGTTTCAGCAATGACTGCAAACCGATGAATACGGTGCTGAATATCAGCACGCCGGCCAGTAGTAGCAAATGGCTTTTTTCCTGCGCCCATAACTGATCCGGCTGCACTTTGCTGAGCCAGTCCACCACTTTACCCATCATGGCGAATAACAAAGCCTCAAATGCCCCGATCAAGGCAGTCAGCAGGGTCATCACCAGGATATAGGGACGCATGCCCTCGGTACAGCCCCAGGCAAACCGCCAAAAACTCTTTGAGGTAGCCTGGATGGACTGGCTAGGAAAGGGATTGACTAGATTTTCAAACCAGCGAAACATAATGTCCGATCAAAATGGCTTAATAATACAGACCGCCTCAGCCGCAATACCTTCGCCGCGCCCGGTGAAACCCAGCTTTTCTGTAGTGGTGGCCTTAACGTTCACCTGCGATAGCGCAATTTCACAATCAGCGGCGATATTGGCGCACATCTGCGCAGTATGCGGGCTTAATTTAGGCGCCTCACAGATGACGGTAGCATCGATATTGCCCACGCCGAACTGACGTTCTTTAAGCAGCGTCACCACATGCCGCAACAGCTGGCGCGAATCGATGCCTTTGTAACGCATGTCACTCGGCGGAAAGTGCTTGCCGATATCCCCCAATGCCGCAGCGCCCAGCAGGGCATCGCAAATGGCATGCAGCAGCACGTCTGCATCCGAATGCCCATCCAGCCCCTTCTCATGCGGGATCTCCACGCCGCCGATAATGCATTTACGTCCTGCAACCAGTGCGTGCACATCAAAACCGTGCCCTATTCTCATGACGATATTTCCTTTTGCATCAGCACTTCCATCAAAGCCAGGTCCTGCGGGTAAGTGATTTTCATATTACGCATGGAGCCTACCACCAGTTTGGGCTGCAAACCCAAAGCCTCTACTGCCTGCGCTTCATCCGTAGGCACGCCATCAAAGCCGGCCAAAGCTTGATGAAGCAGATCGAAACGGAACATCTGCGGGGTCTGCGCCTGCCATAAACCGTCTCTCGGGATGGTCTTTTCTACCCGCGAGTCCGCATTAGACTGCTTCAGGGTATCCGCCAGCGGTAATGCCAGCAGGCCGCCGACATCATCATGCTCCAGCGCATCCAGCAACTGGTTCAATAATGCAACCGTCAACCCGGGGCGCGCCGCATCATGCACCAGTATCCAGTCATCCGCAGCTACATTCGGCCGCATCGCCTCCAGCGTATTCAGCACCGTCTGCGCACGCGTATCGCCGCCCGTGTAATGCAGGTTCAGGCGGCTATGGCTGTCCAGCGTCAGGCTGCGCCAGAAAAAATCATCTGCGCTCAAGGCAAGGTTGATACTTGAAATGCGGGGGCATGCGAAAAATGTCTGAATGCTATGTGAAACGACGGGCTTGCCGCACAAAGGCAGGTATTGCTTGGGAATGGCGGTAGCCATGCGGTTACCGGCACCGGCGGCCGGGATGATAATGTGAAAACGCGCCATATTGAAAATCTGAACATGTTGGAATGATGGCTAAATTCTAACATGGCGCCCCGCACTCTCCCCATTCCGCAGCAACTAAAATACCGGCCAGAAAGCGCCGCCTGAGTTTAACGGGTCAGCTGACATGCGGCACGGCACATTTATTCTCGATCCCAGTATGGCTCCGCACCGAAGCGCTCTACCAGGAAATCGACAAAAGCGCGGATCTTGATCGGCAGGTTGCGTTTTGGCATATACAGCGCATAAACCTGCTGCTTTGTCGGGATATATTCAGACAGGACCGATCTCAGGCGCTTGGCCTGCAGATCCTTACCGATAATGAACGTAGGCAGCAGCGCGATACCAAACCCACTCAGCACCACTTGCGACAGCGCCTCGTCATCGTTAATCCTCAGCTTACCCGAAACCGATACGGAAACCTCGCCGGCAGGGCCGGTAAAACGCCATAAACCGCGCTCACCGGAATGGATATAATCCAGGCAGTTATGCTTAACCAGTTCGTCCGGAGATTGCGGGATACCGAACTCCTCAAAGTAAGCCGGCGTTGCACAAAGTCGGCGGCGTATGGGCGCGAGTTTCCTGGCTACAAGCGCCTGCGGCAAGTCGCTCGTTACCGAGATCGCAACGTCATAACCCTCTTCAGCCAGGTCAACCACCCTGTCCGTGATCGTCATGTCGATGTCCAGCTCAGGATAACGGCGCAGGAAATCACCGACGGCCGGGGCAATATGCAGCGTTCCGAAAGCAACGCTCGCAACGATCTTGAGTACGCCGCGCGGCTGGGTGTTCAGGTTATCAATCATCTTATGGGCTTCATCCGCCTCATAACCGATACGCGTGCAGTAATCAAAAAAAGCAGCCCCGACCTCAGTCAGGCTAAGATGCCGCGTGTTGCGGTTGAGCAGGCTGGCGCCTAGAGCCTGCTCCAATTTAGCTACAGATTTACTGACGGAAGACCTGGAAACATTAAGCTTTCTGGCCGCGCCAGAAAAGCTTTGCTCATTGACGACGTGCGCAAAAATGATCATCAGATTCAAATCATACATGCGCCTATTGTAGCGTGATAAGAAACAGTGATGTGCATTTATGAGTACTTATTTATTTTGCATGAGCCCATTATCATTCAAGCCTGCCCAGCATGCATGCTGAGCATTTTTTTTTGAAGTTATGGAATCAATATGGAATTAGAAAAGTTAATCATTTCAGATCAGGACTATGCGCGCTTATCCAAACTCAGAGATAGCCAAATACTGGAAGATGAGCTAAGCAGGGCTGTATTAGTGCCTTCCGACCAGGTACCGCCCAATGTCGTAAAAATGAACGCACGCGTCACCTACCTGGACGAAAGCAACGGCACCACCAGGGAAGTCGAGCTGGTCTACCCGGAGGAAGCCGATTCCAGCAACGGAAAGATTTCCGTGCTGACACCAGTAGGCTCCGCTCTGTTAGGCCTGGAAGTAGGCCAGACGATCGAGTGGCTATTCCCAAACCAGCAATCAAGACTGCTGAGGGTCATAAGCGTCATACATACGGCTTAACGATATGCTTGATTTTAAACACACCGAATTAAAGAACAAGACCCTGGTCATTTCTGAGAACGGGTCTTTGTCAGATCACATTGAAAATCTGTTCGCAGACCGTGACTGGCTTGTCGAAAGCATGTCTACGCATTTGATGATCTGGCAAGGGGCCTCATCGGCCATCGATTACCGTTGCGTGATATTTGTGATAGACCAGCATTTCCGCAAGCGTTTCAGCGGGCTTATTACTGAAATGAGTGCAGTGATCAGAAACGCTTCTATGCACACGCCTGTTTATTTACTATTGGAGAATGACGATGACACCATGTTCTCCGCATGGCTCAATCACGTTAAAAAGACATTCAAATTGGCCACTGGCCAGCATGGCCTGCATGAAGCGATACGGAGCATCGTCAGCACGGAAGCGCCATGCGCCTCATAAGCCTTTGCACCTCAAGCGCCGGCACATATCCCTGGCGTTCATATTTTAAAAAAACTTGAACGCCAGGGTCTGCCTGCGCTTATTAAAACCCAATCACATTCCAGATACTACAAGTGCACAGGCAAGTATTCACCAGCTTGCGGCAATGCATGGCCTGCATGCATTGCCGGGCTGATGCCGACGGCGTCACCCGGTGTGCACCGCCACCGGCAACGCTGTTAAAAACCGATCGCACGCAGGGGTTAACTCGTGAAATTAATGAAAAACATTCTGATCGCAGTCGATCTCTCAGACCAGCCCTGCCATGCCGTATCGCGAGGGCTTGACCTGGCAAAAGGCTGCAATGCACATTTCAGCGTTATCCACACACCAGGGATGAACATGTTTCTGCTTTCGTTACGGCATGCCCTGGGCCATAGAACCGATAAGCTGACCCGCAAAGCGTTATGTGAACAGATGACGGCACTACGGAACATTGCAGACCTGCCTGCAAAAAAATCCTGACAACGGATCCAGCCTTCAATTGGCACAAGGCATGGCGTTATCGGCCATTCCCAGGTTTGCAGATTCCACCGATGCCGACATGATAGTGATAGCGCTCCGCAGGTCATCGCCTGTGCAGCGCATGGTTATCGGCGTTACGGCCACGCACATTCTGCGTAAAAGAAAAGCGCCGTTACTGATCGTAAAAAACCCCTGTAAAGGCGCCTACCAGAACCTGCTGATTTA
>Ga0123388_1027131_pt1 | contig 19527 bp, 18 predicted proteins | sample T0HHNO3metaT_FD_89916 | JGI IMG/M metagenome (GOLD analysis project Ga0123388, IMG submission 89916) | Methane-oxidizing artificial microbial communities from Washington, USA to study methane cycling - T0-HHNO3 metaT (Metagenome... | ecosystem: Engineered > Modeled > Simulated communities...
CCTGTTTGAAGCAGCATCGCTGGTCGGTGATGAGATACGCGCATCTTTTGCACGCGATGGTGCGTTTTTAAAAGACCACGATATTGATTTCAACGCCACTATTCTGATCGGCGGCCAGATTAAAGGCGAAATGCCGCGATTATTCAAAGTGTACGCAGCAGGTAATTTTATTGAAATCGGCCAAGATACGCCTTACTTTCAGATTGGCGAAACCAAATACGGCAAACCGATTATCGACCGTGTGGTGAAATACGATACCGATATGATGGATGCGGTGAAATGTTTACTGGTTTCATTTGATTCCACCATTCGCAGTAACGTTTCAGTCGCGGCACCAATTGATTTACTGATTTATCGTACAGATAGTTTGCATGCGGATTGCAAGCAACGTATTACCGAAAGTGATCCTTATTTTTCCGCAATCAGGCAAGGTTGGGGCACTGGATTGAAGCAAGTTTTTTCGGCGCTACCAAGTCCGGATTGGTGTTAAAGCATGACATTAAGTTTGGTTTTAGATCAGGTTCAAGGTAACCTTTTTATCGTCACAGCGCCTTCTGGTGCGGGCAAAACGAGTTTGGTCAAATCGATATTGACGCACGATGCGCAAGTCAAATTGTCCATTTCACATACAACCCGTGCGTCAAGAGTAGGCGAAGAAAACGGCGTGCATTATCATTTTGTGAATGAAACGCAATTTTTAAGCATTTTAAATGATGGCGGATTTTTAGAGAGCGCAGATGTGCACGGCGCGAAATATGGCACCTCGCAAGCGGCGGTAGATAGCGCATTGCAGGCTGGTTATGATGTTATTTTAGAGATTGACTGGCAGGGTGCGGCGCAAGTGCGTGAGATTTATCCAGAAAGTATTGGCATTTTTATTTTGCCGCCGTCGGTCGAAACATTGGCATTTAGGCTGAATAATCGTGGTCAAGATACGACAGAAGTGATTAATAAACGCGTTGCCGCTGCGCGCGAAGAAATGAGTCATGTGGTCGAGTTCGATTATGTTACAATTAACGATAATTTCGATGTGGCTTTGCAAGATTTAATGGCGATTATTCGCACTTGCAGATTAGAAACCCAGTCACAATTACAGCGTTATGCTGCGCTGGTTAAACAATTAACTTAGACAATAATCATTCTATTCAAATAGTTAACCCTAAAAATAGGTTAACTTTTGGGGTGAATCCAGTGTTAATCTAAATTTTAACCACATTGATTTAAAACTCAGTATTTAAAGTTTTATTTAATTAAAACTTAACCTAAAGGTAAAAACCATGGCACGTATTACAGTAGATGATTGTTTAGATAAAATCCCAAACCGTTTTCAATTAACCTTAGTTGCGGCATATCGTGCGCGCCAATTGGCTAACGGATCAGATCCATTAGTGCACACTACTGGCCAAAAAGACAAGCCAACGGTGATGGCTTTGCGTGAAATTGCTGCGGGTAAAGTGGGCGTAGAAATCTTAAACCGCACACATTCTTAAGTATTTTCGTCCGTATTTAAGCATGCAATTCAATGCCAAAATCAGCAACCAAAAACGGCATTCATAAACAGACAATCGACACATTTCAACCTGCCGAGCCACACTTGTTGCCGGCAGATTCTGAAACTTCACAACTCACCTTATTATTAAAAGAGTATTTTAGCCAAGCCGACATTGAACAAGTGTGGGCGGCTTATCGCTATGCAGCGAAGGCGCATGAAGGCCAGATGCGCAAAACCGGTGAGCCGTACATTACGCATCCTGTAGCAGTCGCTTGTATTCTCGCCAAACTCCATTTAGATTTACCCACATTATTGGCAGCTTTATTGCATGACGTGGTAGAAGATACTGGTGTGTTGGTATCTGAAATTGCAGAGCAGTTCGGCAAGCAAGTGGGCACGCTAGTCGATGGTTTAACTAAGCTAGATAAAATTGAGCTGCAAACTGCAACCCAGGCACAAGCCGAAAATTTCCGCAAAATGTTGTTGGCGATGAGCCAAGATGTGCGCGTGATTTTGGTGAAATTGGCCGATAGATTGCATAATATGCAAACGCTGGAATCCATGCGGCCCGAGAAGCAAAAGCGTATCGCCCGTGAAACGTTGGAAATCTACGCGCCAATCGCCAATCGACTTGGGTTGAATGTCATTTATCAAGAGTTGGAAGATTTAAGTTTTCAATATTTGTATCCCATGCGCCATCGCGTGTTGTCAAAAGCCATTATGGTTGCGCGTGGTAATCGTAAAGAGGTCATCGCCAAGATCTTAGATGCAATCAAACACCGTTTAGAAGATGTGCAAATTGAGGCGGATGTTAAAGGCCGCCAAAAACATCTGTACAGCGTGTATCGTAAAATGGTCAGCAAAGGCAGTTCGCTAGAGCAGATCCACGATATTTATGGCTTTCGCATTTTGGTTAAAGATATGGCGCATTGCTATCTGGCGCTAGGTCATTTGCATGCGCTTTACAAACCGATTCCCGGTAAATTCAAAGACTATATTGCGATTCCTAAAGCCAACGGTTATCAATCTTTACATACCACCTTGTTTGGCCCTTTTGGTACGCCAATTGAGGTGCAAATTCGTAGTGAACAAATGCATAGCGTCGCTAATTCTGGCGTTGCCGCACATTGGATGTACAAAACATCGGATGCGAATTTAACCGCCTTGCAGCAACAGACGCATCAATGGCTGCAACGCTTGTTAGAGATTCAAACAGAGAGCGAAGACAGTTACGAATTTTTAGAAAACTTCAAAGTGGATTTATTCCCCGATGAAGTGTATGTATTTACGCCAAAAGGCAATATTCTAGCTTTGCCGCGCGGCTCAACCGCGGTAGATTTTGCCTATGCGGTACATACTGACGTAGGCAACAGTTGTGTGGCGGTTAAAATCAATAATGAGCTAGCGCCGCTACGCGCAGAAATGCGCAATGGCGATCATGTGGAAATTATCACTGCTGCGTTGGCTAAACCCAATCCTGCTTGGCTGAATTATGTGGTCACGGGCAAGGCGCGTTCACATATTCGCCATTATTTAAAAACCATACAAGTATCTGAATCGGCGCATTTGGGCGAGCGTATGTTGAATCTGGCTTTGCGCGCTTTGCATGTGGATACCAGCTTGATTAGTGATAAACAATGGCAAAAAGTCATGCGTGATTATGGCGCTAAAAATAAAATGGATATTTTGGCAGAAATTGGTTTGGGCAAACGCATGAGCTTGATGGTTGCGCATCAATTAGTTGCAATCGGTCAAGAGTTAACTAATGTTGAGAATACCAAAACCAAAAAACCGCTCGATATCATTACCATTCGTGGCTCTGAAGGTATGGCAGTGCAATTTGCGCAGTGTTGCACGCCAATACCAGGTGATCCTATTTTAGGGTTTATTAACAAAGAAAAAGGCTTAATTATTCACACGCATGATTGCCCAACGGTGGCTAAATTCAAGCTGGATCCTGATAAATGGCTGGATGTGGAGTGGGATCCTGATAATAAAAAACTGTTTAAAGTAAACGTGCGCATAGTAGTTGCGAATGAACGCGGCATGCTGGCAAAAATTGCGGCAGGCATTTCGGATGCAGGATCTAATATTGATAACGTCAGTGTTGAAGAGTCTGATGGCAGTCAATATTCCAATGTGAACTTTACCGTGCAAGTGAGCAACCGCGTGCATCTGGCAGGTTTGATGCGTAATTTACGCAAAATCCCCAATGTCGTGCGCATTAATCGAGTAAAAGGCGGCAATTCAGAAAATCGTATTCAGTAAGTGCTTAATTTTTGGGCATGCCCGCGCTTAGTAAATCTATGACCACACTAGCTGAAATCAAAGCTTTCTCAAAACCGCTGGTCGCCAATCTGCAAAAGTTGGGCATTTCAAATATTCAAGATCTCTTACTGCATCTGCCATTAAGGTATATGGACGAAACGCGCATTACCACCATTCGCGATTTGCACCTTGGCGATACCGTACAAATAGAAGGCGAAATTATCCACGCAGAAGTCACTTACAAGCCACGCAAAGCCTTAATTGCGCGCATTGAAGACGCTAGCGGGCAATTAACCTTACGTTTTTTACACTTTTATCCCAGTCAAATTGCCGCGTTGAAAGAAGGCTCAAAATTACGCGTTTATGGTGAAGTGCGGCATGGTTTTTTTGGTTATGAGATGGTGCATCCGCAATGCAAAGTTGCGGGTGAAAGCACAAGAGTGGCTGAAACACTCACCCCGATTTATCCCACTACAGCTGGCTTAACGCAACCCACCATCCGCAAGGCGATTGCACTGGCGATTCAGCAAAATGCACTAGCCGAAACCTTGCCCGTTGGTGTTTATAGGCACCCTGGCTTGAATGGTCATCTGCACAGTTTTGCCGAAAGTATCCTTGCTTTGCACAACCCCGCGCCCGATGCCAATTTAGTCGCCTTAGAAACTCACACCACGCCAGAATGGCGCCGTTTGGCCTATGATGAATTGCTGGCACAACAACTTTCAATGCGTAAACTTTATGCTAAAAGACGCAGCATTAACGCGCCCGCAATCGCAATTTCCAAAACATTAACCCATCAAATGCTTGAAAATTTGCCTTTTGATTTAACTGGTGCGCAAAAAAAAGTCGTGGCAGAAATCAGTCATGATTTGACTCAACCGCACCCGATGCAGCGCTTATTGCAAGGCGACGTCGGTAGCGGAAAAACGATTGTGGCGTGTATGGCTGCGTTGCAAGCGATTGAGCATGGCTGGCAAGTGGCGCTCATGGCACCCACAGAAATTTTAGCCGAACAGCATTTTAAAAAATTTGAAATGTGGTTAAAACCGCTCAATATCAATATTGCGTGGCTTACTGGCAGCCAAAGTAAAAAAGAACGTGAGTTAGCACTTGCTAACATCTCTAATGGACATGCTCAATTGGCTATCGGCACGCATGCATTGTTTCAGGATGCGGTTATATTCAAAAAATTAGGCTTAGCCATTATTGACGAACAACATCGCTTTGGCGTGCAACAACGTTTGGCTTTGCGCAAAAAAGGTGAGCCGGAACCGCATCAGCTTATGATGTCCGCCACGCCCATTCCGCGCACATTATCCATGAGCTATTTCGCAGATTTAGATGTATCCGTGATTGATGAATTGCCGCCAGGCCGTACCCCAATTGTGACCAAGTTAGTCTCAGATGAACGGCGTGATGAAATTCTGCAACGCGTACGCGAAGCCTGTTTGGCTGGCAGCCAAGCTTACTGGGTTTGCCCGTTAATTGAAGAGTCGGAGGCTTTACAACTGCAAACCGCCAATGACACCTTTGCCCATATGCAAGCCAGTTTTCCCGAGTTGAAAATTGGTTTGGTACATGGCCGCATGAAACCCGCCGAAAAACAGGCGGTGATGATGGCTTTCAGCAAAAATGAAACGCAATTGCTAGTTGCGACCACAGTGATAGAAGTTGGTGTAGATGTCCCCAACGCCAGTTTAATGGTGATTGAGCACGCAGAACGCTCTGGCTTAAGCCAACTGCATCAGCTACGCGGCAGAGTAGGGCGCGGTGCAGCCAAGAGTACTTGTATTTTGCTTTACCAAAACAAGTTAAGTGAGACAGCTAGAACGAGATTAAAAGTCATATTCGAAAGTAATGACGGCTTCGCAATCGCTCAGGCAGATTTAAATTTGCGCGGCCCAGGTGAGTTTCTGGGCACCCGCCAAAGCGGTGTGCCAATGTTAAAAATAGCCGATTTAGAGCGCGATGTGGATTTATTAGAAGCAGCAAAAAAATTAGCGGATAAACTAATCAGCGACTATCCGCAAGCAGTAGACGCACACCTACAGAGATGGATGAGTCACGCAGGTGAATTGGTGAAAGTTTGAATCAAATGTTAGTAAAATTTGCTTCAGGGAAGGTTAATTGGCTAAACAAACCAATATTGCCTGGACAATTAAAACCATGGTTAATTGACCATGGTTCACTAACTTCAAGCCTGCGGCGACGTTACCCGGATTTTAAAGTGCGACCTGTTGCGTTGAAATTCGCCAAGGCGATTGTGGATGAGACCAATTTATTACATATACCTGCACACAATACGGCTTTAATACGCGAGGTGCTATTGCTTGGTGGCGGCCAACCCGTTGTATTTGCGCATAGCGTATTACCAAGATCAAGTTTGCGCGGCTCATGGAATGGGCTTGGTAAGCTGGGTAATAAGCCTTTAGGCGCTGCATTATTTGCTAACCCTAAAGTAAAACGTGCGCCGCTTAGTTATAAAAAACTTTCCCCTCATCAGGTTTTGTACCAAAAAGCAGCGCAGCATTTAAGCGAGAAACCTGCTTATTTGTGGGCGCGACGTTCGGTTTTTCGGTTGAATTGCGCTACTATTTTGGTTACCGAAGTGTTTTTGCCCAATCTTTTAAAATGAATTCAGCCAACAATACAAAAATATTCATCCAAAAATTAGATGCTTATGAGCGTTTAATGCGCCTGGATAAGCCGATTGGCATTCTATTATTGTTATGGCCAACGCTCTGGGCGCTATGGATAGCCAGTCGTGGTAAACCAGATTGGATTACTGTGCTGATTTTTGTGACAGGAACCGTGTTAATGCGTAGCGCTGGTTGTGTGCTAAATGACATTGCTGATCGCAAATATGATGGTTTAGTCGAACGCACTAAAAATCGACCGCTGGCAACAGGTGAAGTAAGTGTAAAAGAAGCTTATTTATTGGCGGCAGGTTTGAGTTTGTTGGCGTTTTGTTTGGTGTTATTGTTTAATAAAACCACCATTTTATTGTCTTTCGCTGCCTTGTTTTTAGCCGCAACCTATCCTTATACCAAACGTTTTTTAGCTATTCCGCAGGCTTATTTGGGTGTGGCATTCGGCTTTGGTATTCCCATGGCATTTGCCGCAGTGAATGATTACATTCCTCCATTAGCTTGGCTTTTATTAACAGCAAATGTATTTTGGGCGATTGCTTACGACACGCAATATGCGATGGTTGATCGCGATGACGATTTGAAAATCGGCATAAAGTCTTCTGCCATATTTTTTGGTAAATATGATGTGATTGCAGTGATGGCATGTTATGCCGTCATGTTGGGATTATTGGCTTATATTGGTCAGTTAATGGGTTATGGGCAATATTATTATGCTGGCCTTGTTGTCGCATTATTGCTAACGCTTTGGGAATATAAATTAATACAAAAACGCTTTAAAACTGATTGTTTTAAAGCGTTTTTATACAATAACTGGATTGGATTAGCGATTTTCGCTGGGCTTGTCGCTGAGTATTATTTCAAATTTTCAGCTTAATTCGTCACCAAAATCCAACCAACTCAAATTGAAAGCTATTTATAATCAACCAAGTTGAATTCAAACATTTCCTCAGGTATTTCAAGTGATTTGGAATCATTTTTTGCTGCTGCAACCAAGGTTAACTCTTCCAGTTTCTGTAATTTATTTGCTTTAGTTGCCGCTAATTTTGCTTCTTTCAGTTCTTTAATCGCCATTTTTTTCTCATCCAATTGAATTACATCTGCTTTGTTAACATTGCTTTGGGCAATGCTTCTTAATAAAACCAACTCTTCTAATACGCTTTTTTCAAATCCAACGCGGTTTTCTAAGCGACTGTTGTAGATTAAGTCATCCAAGTAAACTAAGGCGGCAGGCGTTCCCCATGCTTGCTCTAAACCGGCAGTTAAGCGTGGAAAATCTTCTAATTTTTGTTTTGGGCTGGCTTCGTCATTAGTAAATGCGGCAATGCGGATATTGAAATGCTCTTTACATTCCAGCGTAGTTTGCTCGTAAACCGCCTGTAAATTTTCTTTGGCCAATAAATCCAACAAAAATAACCAGATAGTGACAGATTGTTTTGGATAATCCTGCAAATGATTTTGCAATAATTGGATCGCTAAGCTGGTGCGACCATGAGACAAAAATACATCAGCATGATCCAAAATGTTGTTTTCAAAAAGTTCTTCTTCAATTTGAAAAGGTACTGAAATGGTTTGAGTTGCCTCAAAATCGTCAGCGACTAATGCATCTTCTGCTTTAGTCGCTGCATCTGCAACTGGTTTGCTTTCAAAAAGTGTGTCATTAAAATCAAGCTCTTTGTAATAACCTACATTATTTGAGTTTGCGTCTAAAACGTCCCATACATCCTCAGCGTTATCTAATTGTTGCGATTGGCGACGACGGCGCCAAAAATCTGCCGAAAAATAGCTAGCTATAAGCAAGCCAGCACCAGCCAAATATGGCCACCAAGCGAAATTAAAGTTATCACCAAAGTTAGATTTAGCTATTTTTGATTTTTGCGTGTTTTGTTGAGTAGGTTGTGTGGTTAATTTTTTTTCGGCTTCCAACACATTGTTGCGTTGTTGCAAGGTGGTAATTTGTTGCTCTAAATGTGCAAGGCGATTGCTCAATACAGTTGCTTCATCTTCAACCGCAATGTTGCTGGCAAGTGCTTCCGGCGCTGTTTCTGCAGAAAAATGTAATTGTTTATCTAAACGTAAGCCGATGCTGTTGGCATTATTAAATACATCGCCACCAGAAATACTCAAACGAGGTTTGGATTCTTTTGGCGTTTTTTTAATGGCAGCACTGCTGGTATTTGAATTTGCACCATCATTATTGTTAACTGTTTTTTGCGCGCCATAATCAACGCTCAATACAGTATTCTCGTTAGAGGTATTTTTATTGGCAATAATTTGTTTATCAGCAGATTGTTTTTTGCCGGTATTTTTTTTATTACTATTATTTATTCTGGTCGTTTGCGCGACGGCTAGCGCAGGTTTTTTTGCAATATTGTCGATATTTTCGACAGAGCTGATTGTTTCTTCATCACTTGTTTGATTAATTTCAGTGGTTAAAAGCGGGTCAATTAACAACACGTAATCGCGACGAAAATTAGAATCACATTCTGCAATAACCGACAAGCTGACAATTGGCTCACTAATCGCCTCAGTAGTAGAAATCGTTAAAACACCTTCATCACCTTTAATATTAGTGAGCTTTAAATTGGCATGATTAATCGCGTTAATGCCGTCAGAATCGCCGCCAATCCTAAAACAGGCTTTGTCCTTAAGCTCACCAATGCCTTGCACGTTAATTCTGGCTTGCAGCGGCTGACCGATATGCGATCTCACCTCAATCTCGCCCAAGCCAACAGCAAAAGCCTGGCTGTGCAGGCCAATGCTTAGAATGGCAAGTGCCGTCATAACGGCTTCTTTTAATATATAATTGGTTTGCATAATGATTACCTGTTCTTCAGACTATCGTTCATGTATTTGGGTAAGCAATCTGTGTGCCAACTCAAATATATGCATTTGATATCGCTGTGGATATTCGACCAAGCAATATCCAAAAATTCTATATTCAGTATTAACTGTAAAAATAGAGTAATTAATCATTTTTTGTAATTGACAAGCGGATAAGCAAAAGCATATAATCCGCCCTCTTGATTTTATAAGCTGTAGAAAGTATACGGCTTAATACTGAACCGGCTTAATTAGGTAGTTATACGATGAATATTTTTTCTGGAAAAACATTTTCTGCAAAATCGCACGAAGTACAACACGATTGGTTTGTGATTGACGCAACCGATTTAGTGTTAGGTCGCCTGGCAAGTGCTGTAGCGCACCGCTTACGTGGTAAGCATAAAACCATCTACACACCACACGTTGATACGGGTGATTACATTGTAGTGATTAATGCTGACAAAATTAAAGTGACAGGCGCAAAAGCGACTGACAAACAATACCATAGTCACTCTGGTTATCCAGGCGGCATTAGCACTACTACTTTCTCTAAAATGCAAGACCGTTTTCCAGGTCGTGCTTTAGAAAAAGCGGTAAAAGGTATGTTGCCAAAAGGCCCTTTAGGCTATGCAATGATTAAAAAAATGAAAGTTTATGCTGGCGATAAGCATGAACATGCTGCACAACAACCAAAAGCATTGACTATTTAATAGTTTAAGAGACAGGGTAAATAAGATGATTGGTAAATACAATTATGGTACAGGCCGCCGCAAAAGTTCAGTAGCGCGCGTATTCATAAAATCGGGTAAAGGTAATATCGTTGTAAACGATAAACCTGTTGATGAGTACTTTTCACGCGTAACAGCGCGTATGATTTTACGTCAACCATTAGAGTTAACGAACAACTTAACCAGTTTCGATATTATGGTTAACGTTATTGGTGGTGGTGAATCTGGTCAAGCAGGTGCAGTGCGTCATGGCATTACACGTGCGTTGATTGACTATGATGCAGCTTTGAAAAGTGCATTGTCACACGCTGGTTTCGTAACACGTGATGCACGTGAAGTTGAGCGTAAAAAAGTGGGCTTCCGTAAAGCGCGTCGTCGTAAACAATTCTCTAAACGCTAATTTATTTAAGCGTCATGAAGTTAAAAAAGGTCGCGTTAGCGGCCTTTTTCATTTAAGGTTTAGGTTTTTAGATTATCATTTTGGTCGTAACGCATATGGCAAATCAAAAGTTAAAAATTGGTATTGTGGGTGGCACTGGCTATACGGGCGTAGAGTTACTGCGTCTTTTAGCTATTCATCCGCATGCACAAATAACAGCAATCACTTCGCGTGGTGAAGCAGGTTTACCAGTGGCAGATATGTTTCCTAGCTTGCGTGGATTTGTTGATTTAGCTTTTTCTGATCCTACAACGGCCGACTTAACTAGTTGTGATGTCGTATTTTTTGCAACACCGCATGGTGTGGCAATGAGTCAAGCGCAAGCTTTGCTGAAAGCGGGTGTGAAAGTAATCGATTTAGCCGCCGATTTTAGATTGCAAGATACTGCTGTTTTTGAGAAATGGTACAAAATGCCGCACAGCTGCCCAGATATTTTGGATGAAGCCGTTTATGGGATTCCAGAGCTTTATCGTGAAAACATTAAATCGGCTAAAGTGATTGGTAATCCAGGTTGCTACCCCACAACTGTCTTGTTAGGGTTGGCGCCACTGCTAGAGCTTGGCTTAATTGATTTTTCAGCACCGATTATTGCCGATGCTAAATCGGGTGTGTCAGGCGCGGGTAGAAAAGCAGAAGTGTCGACTTTGTTTGCGGAATCAAGTGACAATATGAGGGCGTATGGCGTGGCGGGACATAGGCACCATCCAGAAATTCATGCGCAGATGACGCAATTGGCTGCGGGCAAAAAAATAGATTTCATTTTTGTCCCGCACTTGATTCCTATGATACGTGGCATGCTTTCAACGCTTTATGTCAAATTGACTGACTCTGCTAAACAAATAGACCTGCAAGCAGTTTATGAAAAACGCTATGCCGATGAAGTATTTGTTGATGTGATGCCAGCGGGTAGCTTGCCAGAAACACGCTCAGTGCGCGGCGCTAATCAGTTGCGTATTGCTTTGCATCAACAAGCAGATACGGGCTACTTAACCATTGTTGTGGTGCAAGATAATTTGGTTAAAGGTGCTGCAGGACAAGCTGTGCAAAATATGAATATTATGTTTGGCTTGAATGAAAGTAGCGGTTTGCAAGTTGTGCCGCTGTTGCCTTAATTAAAAGCTTATGAAGCCAGTCCGCCGTAAAATTCGCCGCCATTTTGGGTTAACTGCTAAACAAGTGGCGGTACGTTCAAAGCGTCCGTGGTATTTCCAAACCCTATTAGCCATATTATTTGTTACTTTGGGGTTTGGTTCGGCTTACTGGATTTTTCAGGGCGGAGAAAATCAAAGCATTCGCCAAAAATCTGAACAGATTGCGTTGGAAAATAGAGTGCTGCAAACTAAGCTGGTTGGCGCGCAGCGTGAGTTGCAAATAGAGCTGGCAACCAATAATAACCTTGCCAAAGAGCTTGCAAGCGTTCAAGATGAGAGCATTAAAATCAAAGAAGATTTATTCTTTTACAAAAATATGCTGAAAGGTAAAAGCTCAAAATAGTCGATGGCTGATTTGATGATGTCGTTATATTTTAGACTATTTTGATCATAGATTTAGTAATGGATAAGCCTTTAGCAGCGGGGAATGAGCATGTTTTTTAAGAAAGCCAATAAGATTGATAACCGTATCGATACGCTAGTGGGTGCTGATACACGTATTGAAGGCGATTTGCATTTTAGCGGTGGTTTGCGTGTAGATGGTGTGATTCGTGGCAACGTCAGCGAACAAAGCGACACGCCCAGCACTATTATCGTGAGTGAGCATGGCAGAATAGAAGGCGCAGTGAGTGCTGCAAAAATCGTACTGAATGGCAAAGTGATTGGCCCAGTGAGAGCGAGTCAGTTTATTGAGCTGCAAACCAAAGCACGTATTACAGGCGATTTGTATTACAAATCGCTAGAAATGCACACTGGCGCGGTAATAGAAGGTAAATTGGTTTATTTAGGTGATGGTGTAGCAGACGAAGTACTTTAAATTGTCTGGTTGTGGCTAACACTATAAATTAAGTCTTAATTAAACAAATCTTGCAAAATAAGACTTATAAATTAAATAGTTAATCACTTGTAAAACGGAACATTAATCCCCAATTGTGTTCTATAGCGATTGACATATAATAGAAAACATAACGGCTTAATCTTAAGCCAAGCAGTATTGTGAAGTTTAAGGAGCAAAATATGAATGCAGTGACCGATTTAGCTGATGTAGAAATGCCAACACCGTTGGTATTTACTGATAATGCTGCCAAAAAAGTGAAAGAATTAATTGAGGAAGAAGGCAGCCCCGATTTGAAATTGCGCGTTTTTGTCAGTGGCGGCGGTTGCTCGGGCTTTCAGTACGGCTTTACTTTTGAAGAAGAAGTAAACGACGACGATACCCAAGTGCAAAAAGACAGCGTTACTTTGTTAATTGACCCGATGAGCCTGCAATACTTAATGGGAGCAGAGATTGATTATCAAGATAGCCTACAAGGCTCACAATTTGTGATTCGCAATCCACAAGCGACTTCTACTTGTGGTTGCGGTTCATCATTCTCTGTTTAGTATTTTTCATATTAATTGTTGATGTGTCATAAAGAATAAAGGCCAAGCTTTTGCTTGGCTTTTTGTGTTAAAGGCTGACGTTTCGTGAAAAAATATTTTGTTATTCTGTGCATTTTATTCATTGCTTTAGTCACTGCTTGTAACAAGCAAGAAAAATACGCAGCAATACCCAAAGGCGCAACAGTACTTGTTTTGGGTGATAGTTTGAGTTATGGAACTGGCGCAAAAGAGGGCGAAGATTATCCTACTTTATTGGCTAAAAAAACCGGTTGGACAATCATTAACGCAGGCGTTGCTGGCGATACATCGGCAGCTGGTTTAGAGCGGCTTCCGGTTTTATTAACAGAATATCAACCGCAATTATTAATAGTTGAACTGGGTGGTAACGACTTGTTGCATCAACTACCGCAAAGCGAAACAGAAGCAAACTTAAAGGCTATTTTGTCATTAGCCAAAGCACAAAACATTAAAACGATTTTAGTAGCAATTCCAGAAATTAATGCTTTAAGAGCCGTGATGGGCAAGTTAACCGACCATCCGATGTATGCATTGATTGCTAAAGAGACCGCTACGCCATTAATTAAAGCTATATTTTCAGACGTATTGTCAGATAGAAGCTTGAAAGCTGACCAAGTACATCCTAATGCGGCTGGCTATGCAGAAGTGGGGAATAAAATGCATCAAGCGTTAACAGATTTAGGTTTTCAGGTTAAAAATTAATATTCTGTAAGCCTGAGTAAAGACAGCTTACAGAATAATTTAGGTGCTAATTTTTAAACTCTTTTATCAAGCGGTACAAACTCACGTCTGTTCTCGCCTGTATACAATTGTCTTGGGCGCCCAATTTTGTGGTCTGGGTCGGCGTTCATCTCAGACCATTGCGCTATCCAGCCAGCTGTGCGGGCTAGGGCGAAGATGGCGGTGAACATGCTATTAGGAATTCCCATGGCGCGTAACACAATGCCGCTGTAAAAATCGACGTTTGGATATAGTTTGCGACTGACGAAATATTCGTCTTCAAGGGCGATTTTTTCTAAGGCTATAGCAAGTTTAAACATTGGGTCGTCATTTAAGCCCAGCTCTTTTAATACTTGATGACAGGTGCGTTGCATGATGACGGCGCGCGGATCCATGCTTCTATAAACGCGATGACCAAAACCCATTAAGCGGAAGCTATCAGACTTGTCTTTAGCGCGTTTGATAAATTCGCCAATGCGCGAAACATCGCCAATTTCTTCTAACATTTTAAGTGTGGCTTCGTTAGCGCCGCCATGTGCAGGACCCCATAAAGAGGCGATGCCAGCGGCAATACAAGCATAAGGGTTGGCGCCGCTTGAGCCAGCTAAACGTACGGTGGAAGTGGATGCATTTTGTTCATGGTCTGCATGCAAAATAAGGATTTTTTCAAAAGCATCCGCCAAAATAGGGTTTGGTGTGTAGGTTTCGCATGGCGTTGCAAACATCATATGCATAAAATTTTCAGCATAATTCAGATGATTTTGCGGATAAGTAAATGGTTGGCCAATATTATATTTATAGCTCCACGCTGCGATGGTTGGCACTTTAGCCAATAAGCGCAGTGCAGACGCTTGGCGATGGGCAAAGTCATACACGCTCATATCGTTGAAATAAAATGCCGACATAGAACCAACAACCCCAACCATTACTGCCATCGGGTGCGCATCGCGCCTAAAACCTCTAAACACATTGTTTAGTTGATCATGCAACATGGTGTGAGAGTTAATGGTTTTGGTAAACGCTTCTTTTTGCGTCGTATTTGGCAGTTCGCCATTAATCAACAAATATGAGACTTCTAAAAAATTACAGTTTTCGGCAAGTTGCTCAATGGGATAGCCGCGATAATATAAAAGACCTTTTTCGCCATCAATAAAAGTGATATCTGAATGGCACGATGCGGTGGACATAAAACCAGGGTCATAGGTAAATACGCCATGTTTGCCAAGGCTACGAATATCAATCACATCGTTGCCTAGCGTGCCTGATAACATCGGTAATTCAATTGGCGCTGCACCATTATCAAAAGTGATGGTGGCTTTGGTGGGTTTTATGGTCATAATTGGGTCTTTAAATGGACGTTAATTAAATGAAGCTTTAATTAAGTCGACGTTTACTTAAGTTTGATTAAGCAATAATAATACCAAATGCTTGCTGACTCGTGTGTTTTAGGCGGGATAAATTGCGCCTAAAACGCGCAAACCTTTTGCACCAGTCACGCTAGGTAAATTGCCAGATTGGTTATCGATACATTGCTTGGCAAGCCAGGCAAAGGCGGCGGCCTCAACCCAATCCACGCCGACACCTAATTCTGCTGTGCTTTCGAGTGTGGCGGTAAGCTGGTTATTGGCTAGCATCTCTTCTAAATGCCGGATCAATAAAGTGTTATGAGCACCACCACCACACAAATAAACGGTATTTACATTGCCACAATATCGGGCAAGCGCATCGTGAATGGTGCGTGCGGTAAGCGCAACCAAGGTGCGCGCGACATCTTGCGGAAGCCAATGATGATTGGCTAAATGTTGCTCAAGCCAAGTATCGTTAAACAGATCGCGGCCAGTGCTTTTAGGTGGAGGTAATGCGAAAAATGGTTCAGCCAGCATTTGTGCTAACAATGGCTGAATCACTTGACCAGAAGCTGCCCAAGCGCCATCTGCATCGTAATCTCTGCCTAAATGTTGCTTTACCCACGCATCTAACAGCATATTGCCTGGACCAGAATCAAAACCCAAAACTTGGGCGGAATTCAAGGTTAAGTCGTCAATATTTTTGCCAAGATAAGTAATATTGGCGATACCGCCGATGTTAACCAGCGCACGATTGCTATGCTGAGAGCTAAATACTGCTTGATGAAAAGCTGGCACCAATGGTGCTCCTTGTCCGCCTGCTGCAATGTCGCGGCTTCTGAAATCAGATACTACGCAGATATTGGTCAACTCTGCCAGCAAAGCCGCATTGCCGATTTGCAATGTAAAACCCAATTCTGGCTTATGGCGAATGGTTTGGCCGTGACAGCCAATTGCAGCAATTGCATCTGGTTTTAAGTTTTGCTTTTCTAATAAAGCATTAACAGCCTCAGCATATAAAAATGCGAGTTTATTGGCGGTTAAGGCGCTTATTTCTAGTTCGTTTTCACCGATTGTATGTAGCTGTAATAATTGAGTTTTTAATGCTGACGGATACGCTAAAAAATGCGTTGCGGCGACTATACATTTGGCGTCGTTTAAATCGCACAGTGCAACGTCAATGCCATCCAAACTGGTGCCAGACATGATGCCAATAAATAATTGTGCTTTAGACATGGTTAATTTTGTGCTTATTTAAACTTAATTTGGGGTTTGATTAATCAGTACTGGCTGTGTGACGACGATTCAGCATTTCAATTTGTGCCATTAAATCTAAACTTTGTGCATCGAATTCTTTTTTGTATTTGCCATCTATCGGCACGCTCATGGGCAAAGCGACTGTCATGGGGTCGCGATGTATTTTATTTACAAGGAATTCATAATGCAAATGCGGGCCAGTGGCTAAACCCGTCATGCCAACAAAGCCAATAATATCACCTTGCGATACACGCATACCTCTGCGCAGGCCCGGCGCGAAGCGAGATAAATGCCCGTACACTGTGCTAACACCGTTTTCGTGTTTGAGTACGATCACGTTGCCATATCCGCCTTTGCGCCCGACAAAATCGACTACGCCATCGCCAGAAGCTTTAATGCGCGTGCCAGATGGCGCAGCCATATCGACGCCTTTGTGCGCTTTAATGCGATTTAAAATAGGATGAAAGCGCCCGCTACTGAACGATGAGCTGATGCGCGTAAACTCAAGCGGTGAACGCAAAAAAGATTTATGCAGACTTTTGCCTTCTGGCGTGTAATAAGCAAATTTTCCTTCAGCATCACCAAAATGTACCGCTTGATATTTTTTGCCTTTGTTTACAAATTCAACCGCTAGCACATTGCCAACTTTCATCATTTCGCCAGCGTTATAAAGAGCTTCATACACCACATTGAAATGGTCGCCAGGTCTTAAATCATTGTAAAAATCGATTTCACTGGAAAATATATCGGCGATTTGTAAAGCAACTTGATCAGGTATGCCAGCGTCATCTGTCGCGCCAAATAATGAATTGACAATAATGGCGGATTTTAAAACTTGATGATTTTGTAGGATTAACTTCTGTGTCGCCACTTGATAGCCGCTGGGCGTTAAGCCTGCTACTAAAATGGTTTCATGATCAACTTCGTATTCTAAATGCAGCAATTTTCCGTCTAAGTTAGTCTTAATTTCTAAACTATGACCAGGAACCAACTGATTATTCATGACGCGAGCCTCTGGCGAAAGCATCAAAAACTTAATCGCATCTTCATCACGTATCGTCATGCGATTCAATAAGCTAGCCAGCGTGTCGTCACGCCGCACCTGATCAATTTGCCAAAACTCTTCATTACGATCAACATTGTGAACGGCTAACGGTAATGTGACATCTTCGATGACGGTTTCTAATTTAACGTAGCGCGGCAACTCTGGCGATACAGTGCCAAAGGCGGCGATAATCACAAAAAATGGTAAAACTAAAATCAGCGAAACCCAGCGTAATTTTATTTTATGTAAGAATTCCACATCACGCAGGCTCAATAATAGGTTTTGCGTTAAAATAGCAAGCTTAGATTTTTGCCTGTTTTTGTTCGAAAATTGCGTCATAAAAAGTCGTTAAAAACCGATCAAATGCTTAAATAGAAAAACATGGTAACAGAATTTTTCTGCTAATAAAAAGTAACAATTTGTAAGAACGCCACCTTTTAACCATTGGAAAAAGCCGTGAATACCAGTGCCGATATAAATATTAATCAATCATTAGCCATCATCAAACGCGGCTGTGAAGAATTGCTCATCGAGCAAGAGCTGGTCGAAAAATTAAAAAAAGGTGTTCCCTTGCGCATTAAGGCTGGCTTTGATCCGACTGCGCCAGATTTGCATCTTGGGCATACCGTATTAATCAATAAATTACGCCATTTTCAAGACTTGGGTCATCAGATTTTATTTTTGATTGGCGATTTTACCGGCATGATTGGCGACCCAACTGGCAAAAGCGTCACACGCCCACCATTAACAAAAGAGCAGGTGATTGAAAATGCGGCATCTTACGCGGAACAAGTGTTTAAGATTTTAGATAAAGATAAAACCGAGATCGTTTTTAACTCCAGTTGGTTAACTGATTTGGGCGCAGCGGGTATGCTAAAGCTGGCGGCAAGTTTAACCGTTGCCCGCATGCTGGAACGAGATGATTTTTCTAAGCGCTTTAAAGGTAATCAGCCCATTGCGATACATGAATTTATGTATCCATTATTGCAGGGCTACGATTCAGTTGCGCTTAATTCGGACGTTGAATTGGGCGGAACAGACCAGAAATTTAATTTGTTAATGGGTCGCGAGTTGCAAAAACAAGCCGGCCAGAGCCAGCAATGTGTGTTGACCATGCCGTTGTTAGAGGGCTTGGACGGTGTGAATAAAATGTCCAAATCGCTCAATAACTATATTGGTATTAATGAGCCGCCCGAAATTATTTTTGCCAAACTGATGTCGATTAGTGATGAGTTAATGTGGCGTTATATAGAGTTGCTATCATTTGAATCGCTAGAAACGGTGCAGCAATGGAAAGCGGCAGTGGCGGCGGGTGAAAATCCACGTAATGTGAAGGTTAAGTTCGCGCAAGAAATCGTGGCGCGCTTTCATAGTCAAGCCGATGCAGAAAAAGCACTCAATGATTTTCAAACGCGCGCCAAAGGCGGCGTGCCAGATGAAGTGCCCGAAGTAACGCTGAGTATCGATGGTGCAAGTATCGGCATCGCACAATTACTTAAGCTGGCCAATTTGGTCGAGAGTACATCGGAAGCGAATCGTGCAATTGATCAAGGCGGTGTAAAGCTGGATAGTGAAAAAGTGCTGGATAAGACTTTCCAGATCAATAAAGGCACTTCTGTCATCGCGCAAGTAGGTAAGCGCAAATTCGCCAAGATTAGTTTGGTTTAGTTTTTGGCCGATTTTGAGTGTTAAGTATTTTCTTCATTTGATTGTAACAATTTTGTAACTTCGTGAAATAGGGCTTGACCAAACTTTAAGCCTCTGTAGAATGCGCACCTCTTTACAGAAAACCGTAACGAAAGCAGTAAAAAAGACGCAGTAAATAACAGTGTTAATATTAATGAGAACTCTTTCGAAATTAGTGTTGACGCGGCTTAAAAGCTCTGTATAATGCGCACCTCGTTACAGAAAACCGTAACGAAAAGTAGTAAGAAAGCCGCAATAAAATACGCTGTTAATATTAATGAAGAATCTTTCAAAATTAGTATTGACGGGGCATAAAAGCTCTGTATAATGCGCACCTCGTTAACGCAAAGCGTGAAACGAAATACCAAAAAGTGATTCACTTAAGCGGTAGTAACAACAGGCTCTTTAACAATTTGAACGACTGATAAGTGTGGGTGTTTGTGGTTAAGACACATTTACTTGGACGCAATGAATGCTTGGTTTCGGCCTTGAATGTTTTGTTGTTTGGTTTAAGTAAATACTC
>Ga0123388_1086085_pt1 | contig 19478 bp, 16 predicted proteins | sample T0HHNO3metaT_FD_89916 | JGI IMG/M metagenome (GOLD analysis project Ga0123388, IMG submission 89916) | Methane-oxidizing artificial microbial communities from Washington, USA to study methane cycling - T0-HHNO3 metaT (Metagenome... | ecosystem: Engineered > Modeled > Simulated communities...
AAGGACTGCCCGAGTGATTGCATTCAGCGACAGCCTGCGCCCGGCCATATAAGCAAGCGCATAGGCAATTGCAATTGCGAAACCGAGCTGCCGGATCAGCAGCGCAAGGACAAGCATCACGGTGCCGGCAACGATATCCTGCGTCCTGTCACTATGCACAGCCCTGGCCAAGAACAATAACGACATTACAGAAAAAGCAAAAAACGGCACATCCGTCATGAACGTATTGCTCATCGTGAAATAAACCGGATTCACCATCAGCAGCACCGCTCCCAGCAAGGCCAATGGCAATGGCACGCCAGCCTCACGGCTTAACCTGAATGCAGTCATGACACCCAGCAGGCCGAGCACAAGTACCGACATCCTCAGCACAGTGAATGACGGCTCCAGCAGCCATGAAAAAAACCACCCCCATACCACCTGCGTCAGCAAGTTCATTGCCGACCAGTCTGAAATCACCAGCCGGTGTTGATACAGCAGGGCTCTTACCGACTCTGCATACGCCCAGTCATCAATCAGCGGAAAATCCCCGACCGGGTTGGCCGCTGCGATCATCATGCCCCAGAGTGCCACGATAAAAAGCATGGATAAGGTCTCTGGATTGGGTACTTTAATTTTCATTTGAATCAATGTTCATTCAAGTCGTGTTTTCAGCGTTGATTAACATGCTTTCAATTAAGGGGCCTGATCGGAACTCAGAACTCCAGAACCACTTTGCTGTATTCGGCGTGGCCAAAAGTCTCCTCTATCGCCTTGGCTAAAGGTGTGGCAGGCACATTGAACATCCCAGGCCAGTCAATCACTTCAAATTCGTCCTTTGCAATCAAGGCAGCAAGCTGCTGCGTGGTAAAAGGCGGATTCCTGTCGAACACCTCCCAAATCCAAAGCAAGCTGTAAAACAGCACGAATGGAATATGAACGATAGGCGCGCCTGCACCGGTTACGCGTTTGATCTCGCGGATGATGTCGATATAATCGATCTTTTCATGCCCGGATATATTGTAAATACCGCGATCAATATTGTTGCGGATGCAGCTGATGATGATGTTGCAAAAGTCACCCACGTAAAGCGGCTGGCGCATGTAACGGCCGTTTCCCGGTACCGGGAATACCGGCGCTTTCTTCATGAAGCGCGAAAGCCAGCCCAGATGCTTGCGGTCAAACCAGCCAAACATCAAAGTCGGGCGCAGTATCGCACAGGCGATACCACTGCGCAGCACCAGCTGCTCCTGGTCTCTTTTCGTGCACGTGTAATAATCTTCAGCGGCGGACTCTACCACTGATGAGCTTACATGCACCAGATGCGGTACATTGTTAGCCTTGATTGCATCGAGCACAAGGCGTGTAGCATCAACATTATTCCGTACAAACTCACGGTAGTCCGTGCCGCCTATCTGGGCCTGCAGCATGACGACAACATCGGCACCACTGAAATGCCTCTGCCAATCGCCGGGTTCGGCAAGGTCTGCAAACTCAGCCGCGATCTCAGGCTGCAGCCGTTTCAGGACTTCAAGATTCGCCCTATGCTTATCAAGAACCACAATATCGGTAAACCCCTGTGCCTTGAGGCGCACAACAAGGTTCTGCCCGACAAGCCCGGCGCCGCCGGGCAAGACTATTTTCCGTTGCATCAGCATATCCGTCCGGCTACATGCATGTAACGTTCAACTGCATCCATCATAACCTCCGCCTTATTGTTATTCCTTAATCAGCTATGCGTTTCCAGATTGCGATCCTGCCGAACGTCTGTTCCAGGTGATAATGATTGCGTATATAAACATCCAGCAGGTGTACGCCGCTGCTTTTTGCGCTCTCATTCGGCTCAGCAACATCATCCCAGCTGGCTTCCAGCCAGACATACTGCAACTTGCGCTTCTCCAGTTCAGCAATGATCTCAGCCTGCACGCCTGCGGCAGTCTGGAGCCCGGGGTCAAAGTGATGCCACTTGGTCGCAGGCATCCTTTGCGCCTGGAAGTAACTGGCAACGTCATTCACAAACACTTTATCATGCCGGTTCAGGCCGATATAGATACGTTCATCCGGCGCCGTGTGCTTTTTGATGAAATCAATTGCGGCATTTCTATCCGGCTCAAGGCTGAATTCTGTAAACACCTGCCTGGACTCAGCCAGAAAAGCGCTGCACCTGCTGCTGATCACCGGATCCGGAGCAACCCGGCCATAAGCCCGGTATAGCTCTTTCACCACGATATGATCATGCCATTTTACGAACATTTTTACCAAGCCATAAGTCAGGGCCGAGCCACTTGTATGTATGACGAGGATGATTGCAATCCAGCCCAGCCAGCTTTGGGTTCTGATGCCGTACTCCAGTATCATGGCCAGGACCATTAACGCCGGGATCAGCGCCAGCTGCATTTGTGCAGGGCCAATGCGGACAATGCCTTTGGCATAGAAAAAAACAAGCAATACTGTAAAAAATATCAGGAAGTTGACACTTCCATGCTGGGGAGATCCCCCCAGCAATAACGCATGGCGACGCGTCTTTTCATCAGCCTGGATCGTTTTTGCCAGAAATGCGGCGATCACGACCAACACCAGAATGAGCGGAAAATATACCACGCCTGATTCCACTGAAAACACCTCGGGGAATGGCAGCCCCCTGAACTTTGCGTAATGCCCTACAGGGAAAAATATGATGTCGTGAGCAAAGGATGCGATCGCCCCGTTCAGCCAGTAAAAGCCTAACAGCATTAGGACCGGGATGCCGCTTGCGAGAGTGTATAGGGATATATTCTTTATCATCTGGTCGGCATGGGTTTTCAAACCCGATAAACTGATCAGCAATACCGAAACCAGGTTGGCAACAAACAGCAAAAAACCGATGTCGTACCTGAAATAAGCCGTTAACCCGGTCAGCAGTCCCGCCGCAAGCGGATACCGGCTTGAGGCGCCTGAGCTAGCGCTCTTAACCATGATCGCGGTCGCCACGATAGCGAGGAGTAAGGCCGGGTATATCGGGTAACCATGCATGCTGATCGCAGCCAGCCACAATGCAGCAATCGCGCTGATGATGGCTACGATCAATGTTCTGCAATGCTGCATCAGCAGTGTATAGACCGCAGTCACGATGCCTGCCCGCACGGTTAAATCAAACAAGCGCTCAACGATCACGTGCTGGCCAAACAGATCGAACAGCCATGACAATATATAAAACTCGGCAGGTCCGTAATTGATATAGAAATCCCGATGCGGAATATCCCCCGCATTCACCCGCATCGCCGCAGTCAGCACAATGCCTTCGTCATAGACATTGATGCGTTTGTCCATGCTTAAAAAAAACAGTACGAATGCGATGAGAAAAACCATGCCAGCCTTTAACAAGGTATTCGTTTTTATGCGCTGCATAAGGCACCAATATCCGTAAGTTTAATCTTCACGATCAAAAAACTTTCTATTGATCATTCAAATATCCATTCTTTTAAAAATGCATTCCGGCAAATGCCGAATGACCATCATGATCAAGCGCCACCTGGCCGGAACATAAACCAGTGACCTGCCTTGCCTGATCGCCTTCACAATACTGGCGGCAACTGCGTCCGCATCCGCCAGTGCCTTGCCTTGCTGTTTGAGCTGCGCGGTCATGGGCGTATCGGTTGGCCCTGGCTTGATGAGAACCACTTTCACCCCGGTGCCTGCCAGTCGGTGCTGCAAGCCTTGTACATAGCGCGTAACGAGGCCTTTTGCGGCACCATACACATAATTCGATTTACGGCCACGGTCACCCGCAACTGAACTGATGACTGCAAGGGTACCGGCATTGGCTTCCTCCATACGCCCGGCAAATGCTTCTGCAAACAGGACCGGCGATATGGCATTGATATCCAAAGCTTCGCGGCACAAGACCAGATCCTGCTGGCAGCATTGCTGCTGCGGTAATGCTCCATGCGCTATCAGCACAATGTCGACCCTGGCGGCACTTGCAATGCCATCAACCAGTGCCCGAATTTTCAGGGGATCATTAAAATCAGTTTCCAGGCATGTAATGCTGGATTCAGGGCTGCGGATCCTGAGATCAGCGGCAATCGCTTCTATTTTGTGAATGTTCCGCCCCACCAGCACCATGTCTGCCGGTGCCTGCCTGAGCCAGAGCCGCGCACACTTCTCAGCAATGGCAGAACTGGCGCCGATGATCACGATCCGTTGCATGATTCTTGACACATCAACTCCCCATTAAACGCCGTGACATGGCAGATGTAATGCCAGGGTCCCGGTACGGTAAAAACTCAGCCAGCCTGGAATAACTGGCTTCAAAAAAATCACGCGAGATACGCGCGTCCTTTGCCAGGTAAACCCTGCCGCCGGCCTCTCTCACAATGGCATCCAGGCGTTCAAACAGCGTTAATGATCTGCCGCCTTGATTCGGAAAATCCAGCGCAAGTGTCACCCCGGGCTGTGGGAAACCGAGCATGCCCAAAGATGCCCTGCTGCCGAATGTTTTTAAAACCGCCAGGAACGATCCATCGCCAGTACGCGAAATTTCATGCAGCATCGCCTGTATTGCCTGCTGGCCATCCGCCCTGGGCACCAGGCATTGATACTGGTAAAAACCTTTAGGCCCATACATACGGTTCCACCCCGTTATATTATCAAGCGGGTAGAAAAAACGCTCATAATGCAAATCTTCCTGCCCGGCAAGGCGTTTCCTGACGTTAAAGTACGCTGCATTAAACACCTTTAGCGTCCATGGATTCACCAATGAAAACGGCGGCACGCAAGGCATGCTGATGTTTGCTGCGGCCGGTGCTGCCGCCCCTGAAGGCCCACTGTAATTAGCGCGCATGAACAGCCCCCTGCCCCCGCCGGATGAAATGCAATCCACCCAGGAAACCGTATGCTCCCAATCCGCCTCGGAAGCATCCGCCAGCGTAAAGAATTCATGCAGATTCCGATACGGTATCGTCTCGGCCTGCAACCATGGGCCAGACACGCGCCGCAATTGAATCTCCGCCGTCAGGATAAAACCGGTAAGCCCCAGGCCGCCCACAGTGGCGGCAAACCACTCAGGATGCTGTGATGGCCCGCACTCGATCATATCGCCATCAGTGCGCAGCAGGGTCATGTGCCGCACATGGTCTGCAAATGAGCCATAGGCATGATGGTTCTTGCCATGAACGTCATTCGCAATGGCACCGCCTACCGTCACCAGCTGCGTGCCCGGGGTCACCGGCAGAATCCAGCCTCGCGGGACAGCCAACCGCTGGATATCGCGCAGCAGGACTCCGGATTCACACAACAGGCAGCCGGTTTCTTCATTAAAGCGGATAAACCGATCCAACCCTGCCGTCAGCCACAGCGTGCCTCCGGGGTTCAGGCACTCATCCCCATAACTGCGCCCCATGCCGTGGGCAAGCCCGGGGCGGGACTGCCTGATGACATCTGCGACTTCATCCCTGTGCGTCAGGCTTTGCACATGATGCTCAGCCTGCTCAAGCCTCCCCCATGACGAAACTGTTACCATGTCCAGCCAACCGTGCCAATCAACACGACCATTGCGAAAGCAAGCCCGCACAGCAAACTGGTTTTGTCTTTCACAGCAAATACCAGCGGGTCATCATGCATATTGCCACGATGGGCCTGCATCCACATCCAGCTTACCCAGAACAGCATGATCGGCACCGCTCCCCAGATGTATTCGGGAACCCGGTAAATCCTGACAACTGCATCGCTGTTAATATAAAGCGCAAGCACCAATACCGAAGCATAGCCGGAGGGAATGCCCAGTGCCTGGATCATAGGCGCATCGGAAGTCAGGTATCCTCTTCCGTGAGTACGTTCCTTACCGCTGAGACGCTGCAAGGCCAGTTCGGCATAGCGTTTGACGAATGCCAATGACAGAAACAGGAATATCGAGAAAGCCAGCAGCCAGAAAGACATCGCCAGCCCGGCGGCAGCGGCGCCGGCAATAATACGCAAGGTGTAAAGCATGGCCAGCGCCAGGCAGTCCAGCAGCACCAGGCGCTTGATGCCCCACGAATAGGCGCACGTCACAAGAAAATAAAATGCCAGCCAGCCAATGAAATGATGGCCGGCATACATCCCCAGGATCAGACTGGCAGCCAGCAGCAGCGGAACAAGGGCTACCCCCATCCATACCGGAACCTGGCCGGAAGCAAATGGTCTGGCTCTTTTGTGGAGGTGCTGGCGATCGCTCTCCAGATCAAAAAGATCGTTAATGATATAAACGGCAGATGCACAGATGCTGAAAGAGAAAAAAGCAAACACCAGCGTTGCCAGCTTATCGGTAACCATCATCTGATGGGCGGCAATGACCGGAACGAAAAGCAACAGGTTCTTCAGCCATTGATGAACGCGCAGCACGCTCAAAAATGTCATCAGGCCTAACAGCTCCCGGGAGAAAACCTGCTGGACTTTGCAAACGGTTTCCACTCTTTTGGTCAGGTCGGCGGAGGCATTGACGACCACTGCACGATTGGCGCGCTCCCAAACCGCTAAATCGGCGCAGGAATTGCCGACATAATCAAAACCTGAATGGCCAAAACGCCGTTCAAGCAACTCAGCCTTGGATCTTCCTGCAAGATTGACTGAACCATCACTGGCAATCACCTCATCGAAAATACCCAAATGGGCCGCGACAGCATCGGCAATCGAACGGTCTGAGGCCGTGCATAGCACCAGCGTCCGGCCATCGGCTTTCTGCTGCCTGAGCCAGGTTAATAGTTCCTGGTTATAGGGGAGCGATTCCGGGTCAAATGCAGCGCGGGAAGCCAGTATGCGCTTGAGTGCGGCTTTGCCTTTAAACAGCCATAGCGGGATGCGGAACAGATCTAAAGGGTGATGCCGGAAAGCCCGCAATGCGGATTCATGCAGCATATCCGTACTGATGATAGACCCGTCCAAATCCACTACCAATGGATGCAACATCAACCGGCCCCCTGTGTCTTTAATTAGGTGTCAATTTACACAAACACTCTTCTGCACATTATTGTTCTATCATTTCAGCCTATTTCAGCCTGCCGGCCACAAATGCAGGCTTGCAATATTTAAATGAATAAAGCTGTTGCTGCCATGCCGGAGTCTATGCCGAATTCAGAAAAACACAGATACAGATTTGAATTCAGTAAACATACCCAAGCCAGCCTGCCCTTGATAATATGCGCTTTGGTTTTAACTAAATCAATAAAATTCTTGAATCCTATTCTGGGCGCAGACATGAACGCTACCGTTAATGCCTTTAAAATACGATCTTCCAGGTACAGAACCCTTGAATACACGATTAAGCGGTAGCCGGCATAAGATTTCGCATTGAAAAACGCAAACTTCTCTTGCAGCCAGGTTTTGCAGAACAATCGATTGATGCGGCCTTCTTTGATCCTGGCAACGATATCCGAAGGCTTGATGTAGTAATTCGAGCACTTGTCATTCTGGAAAACCAGTTTCACGCCGTGACTCTGGGCCCGCATCATGAAGTCAGTATCCTGGTGGCGCGAATAGTCCTCATCAAACAGCACGTTTCTGGCGACTTCAATCGGACATATAAATGTGCTCGTCTGCATTGGCTGCCCGGCAGCGAATACATATTCAGATACAAGCTCGTTCCTGTTAATGGCACGCAACGGCAGCAATGCACCGTTATGGCCTTTCTGTATCAATTCAAACTGCCCATAGATGATAAAATTCCTGTGGGTCAGATCCTCAATAAGCTTTTTGGCCGATGCCAGCCTGTTATTCACCCAGCTGTCATCCGCATCAAGAAACGCGACGAAATCACCCTGTGCAGCTTCGATGCCCCGATTGCGGGCAAACGCACCATTCTTGTTTACCTGGTTTCGCAGTACGCGAATATCAAGCAGGCTCTTGAATGATTCAATCACAGATAAGACCCCATCAAAATCAGCCGATGCATCATCTACCAGAACCACTTCAAAATTAGAGTAAGTCTGCTGCACCAGTGAGTCCAATGCCCTGGCAATGGTATTTGATGCTTGAAAGCAAGGAATGACAACAGAGAATTTCAACGCTACCCCAGATATTTATTATAATTAAAGCAAAACCAGTGCTTATAGCATTGACTTGCCACGGTTACAACCGACTTAACCGAAATTAACAATTAGGCTGGGAACGCCTTTAAATCTCGTCCTGGGCTTCGATTTTGGATATGCCGGATTTCAGCAGGTGGTCTAAAGCCAGAATCGCTATCCGCAGCCTTGCATATTCATACGTTAAATAACATTTTTCGATGTATACATTCAATCTTAAAAAACTGAAAAAATAAGCCTAAACCATGAACTGTAAAAATGTTTCGGTAAACATCCAGCATGATTGCAGAGTCAAATTATAGATGCGCTGTATATCTCATCTTTTTTATCAGAAATTAAATAAATATATCCTTTAATATAACAACGAGCCACCGAGCTAATGTCAAAATTTTCGGCTATTCTTTTCCTCATAGCTTCACCTACCTCTCCCCGTAAGTCACTATTAGTAATCAAGGTGTCTAAAGCTCTATACAAACCATCAGTGTCTCCTGGCTCAAACAAAAACTCCTTCCCTTGTTCACCAACCTGCATTTCTGCACCGCCAACGCTTGTAGCGACAATTGGTAACCCAACCGACATTGCCTCTAAAATAGCATTTGAATTCCCTTCTACATAAGAAGGTAGAACAAATATATCCATAGCTACTAATTTCTCACGTACATTAGCAACATTCCCAGCAAAATTAACAGAGTCCTTTATTCCCAGACTTTGACATAGTCGTTCTAAATTTTCTCTAAGAGGCCCATCACCCCATATTTCTAAAGATACATTTTGATGTACTTTTTCTATCCTCTGCCAAGCGATAAAAAGATCACTTACACCTTTTTGTGGCACCAATCTACCTACAAAAACTACCTTACATTGCTTTGCAACATGCTCACTTTTGCTTTTCGATGAACATTCTTTTAAAGAAATGCCATTAGCAACTCTCAATATACGATTTGATGAAAAGTTCACATATTCGAGCTCAGACACGCTAGCATCAGACATAGCCACAATTGAATCAGAAAGTTTAAGAATCAATAATCTCAACTTTCCAAAACCGCTATTGACAAGACCTGGGATCCCTTTAAACCCGACATTTGGTAATTTAGTGATCACCGGCTTTCCTAATAGCTTACCGATCAGAATGGCAAACAACCCAAACCAGGAAAGTTGATGTACATGAACGATGTCAAATGTATTCCGCCTAGTGTACATAGCCCAGAAAAACCATATTGGAGTCTGAATAAACCGTAATAGTCTAATTTCCGACAAACTTATTCTGCAAACTGGCACCCCATCAACAGTTTCATTATCAGGACTTAAAGAATCAAACTTACCAGACACAACCTGCACATTGACATCAAGGCTCATAAGTTTTTTTGACAACTCATGCGCCTGATGTTCGAGACCGCCTATTATAGGGTAAGGGTAAAAAGCTACTATCATCATGACTCTGATAGCCATGGTTTCCGGAGTGTTTACAATCATATTCAAACTATAATTTCCTATTGATACAATTGATAAAAATCATTATTACAGCAATATATCGGGAACATTATGTAAGCATATTTATTTACTTTAATTCTCGGTAAGTTCGCAATTTTCGACGAATAGTCTGCTTTAGATATTGCAGGAAAATATAATTCAAAAAAAAGAAAAACCGCTCTTTTCTAGTAATGGCTAAAGGCCTGTGATGTATGACTTCATAGCCCAGACTTTCCAGCATACCTAAGGAATGATATTCAAAAATCTCAATATCACGCTTGCTTAAGTTACTTTTCCAATTATCTGTTTTACTATTATCTGGCAACTGGCCAATGGAGGAATGTTGTTTTTTTGTATAGCCAGGTACAGAAAACCCTTTGCCCAGCAACATATCTTTGTTATAAGGCATCCCTATAAAAGCGCAAACTTTTTTAAGTTCAGTTTCTGGATTTTGCAAAATATCTTCATACTTAACGGTGATAACTTTTTCAGGTGCTGACAGCTGGGCAGCCAAACCAAAGCTAATTTTAGTTAGCCACCATACGGCGGCATCATTCGAATTGGTTGGACCCCATGCCAAGGGCATTACAGATGAGGCAACAGCACGTCCATCTCTTATAATATGGACAAACTTTGCATTCGGGTAATGCTGATTAAGCACCTTGTAATTCTGAAAATTCGTGGGAGTATGATCTATCCAATATTGCGGCTGATTATTTTTATAAACTTGAGCATATTCGAAAACCAACCTTGTCACTAGCTCTTTTCCATTAACCGAACACTTAAATATCTCTTCCAAACGCTTCTTAGATAGCCCCCACAACTTAAGTCGCCATATCGATGGCGAGTGAAAGTTTTTCCCATTGCAACTTAAGAAATCAACTTTGAATTGAGACTCAGGCGTGGTGATTGCACAGTCAGTGTTGCCAATCATTGACGCTAAAAAGGTTGTTCCGCTCCGGTCACACCCGCCGATAAATACCGGCTGAATATCTTGTTGTAATGAATCAGGCATCAGACTCTGGTCATAAAGCAAAATTTTAAATCACTAAAATGGTGTGTCTTGTGGATAAGAAAATGCGTCAAAGTCAACTTTATATAACTTGTAAACACGATTTTTTAAATCGTCCGTGTAATAGTCTGACGCAATTTCACTGGATTTTTTTCGACTGTCTTCCCTGTTTTTTGGATCTTTATATGCACCCTCTCCAAAAAGATGATTAACCAGTGCTGAGAGATCCTTATCAATATTCTCAACTTTCCCAATAAATGGAATCTCTGAAGGTGCCAAGGGCAAAAGATATGTTTGAGGTGCCCAATGTGGGTCATGAAACAATCCGCCATTTTCCAGATAAGTCACAAAAGCCTCAAAAGTGACGTTACCGGATTCAGAAAACTGCCTGACCGAACTCCTGGTTTCAAAGAACGCTTTCTTAAAACCGTCTATTTTATCCAGATAGGCCGAGAGAACTCTGGTATATGGGTTGCGTACAAATGTAAATAAGGAGTATTTTTTTCTTAGGCTAGTTTTGCTCAATACATGAGTTGCGCCAATATTAGCAAACTTACTTTTTGCAACCTTGCCATCTATATCATTATTGTCATCATAAACAATCGAGGGGTCATAATGAGCTAATGTCTTACTAATTGTTGAGTTGGCACATTTTGGAATGCGAAAATAACAATACTTACCAGTCTTTTGAAATGAGCTGCGACTTGCCACCCAGATTTTAGGAACACGAGAATCAACCGCACTATATACCGGATGATAATTACAATAAATCTGAAATAACTTTTTATATATCCTTAAAGTAACCCCTTTAATACAAAAGGCTTTAAGTTCCTGTTTAAATTTAGTTATTGCGTTACGTATACCTCCATCTATACTTTTATTAATATGAGGGAAATCTTTTTGAGGTATTTTTTGACCAAGAAAGGCACAAAGCTCTGTCCAACCATCCCCTTTTGAAATGTCTATTACAAGTAAATCCTTATTGATGGATTTAAAATAATCCATAATCTTTTGATTATGATTTCGGTACTTTTTTAACCATTGCTGCCTAGATTCTTCATTTGCGGAAGGGTCAGCATGCTGACCGAACATCCACTCACGCATTGGTCTCACTCTTCTGCCAGCATAATATCGGACACAACTATCTATCCATTTATCCTCATCTCTTATACTGAGAATATACTTAGCGTCCGGATATTGTTTGATCAACTCTTCCCATATAGAAAAATATGGATTATCAGCAAAGGCATCATATAAATCGAGCGTTGGTAACTGATAATTACCGCGTTTGATGTACTTTTCCAGTAAAGCCACACCTTCGGTTCCACCATGAAAAGCAGATGTAGAATCACCATGAATCACGTTATAACCCAAATACTCCAACGCTACAGAAATTGAAGAAGTTCCGGTTTTATGAAAGCCAATAATGAAAACTTTAGGAGTGACTTTGTTCATCTGTAAGTATTACTTTAATTTGAGAAGTTTAGAAAGCAGTCTATCTTTCAATTCTAATAATGACTGCAATTTAGTTTTATGGAATTTAGCCATATGTAATATCTTAGGGTTAGCCTCGACAGGGCTCCAAATTCTTATATATTTTTGATATCTAATATTGTATTCAGGAGGTAAAGTCGCTATCCGCAAATCACTTAACCATATTAACTCACGAAGCGTTACCTGATCTTTTTTGATCTTGGCAGTATGAAAACTATCTCTCCAGCTACCTAGAAATGAACTAACCTGCGGAGACTTTTTATAGAGTATCACTCCGCTATTGAACTGAGGAAAACTTGGCGGAATGCTTTCCCTCCATTGCTCAGAAGTTAAATAAAAGTTCCTTTTATGTGCATGTGCAATAGCAATATCAAATCGATCTAAAAGACCAAACATCTCTGAAACATCATCAACAATCATGGTATCTGAATCAAGATACAGCGTATATTCAAAGGGCGTTTTAGACATATAGTCTACCTTTGACCGATAATGAGGATTCTCTATCAGCTCAAATGAGCTAAATGGGGAGCCTTGCATACCAGAAATGAAATCAAGCCCTCCCGTGTCTGTAAAAATATGTATCGGGATACCTGGACAATGCTCAACAAAACTTTTTGCAGATTGTATTGCAGCGGTAATATAAACATTGGTCTGTTGCGATGTCACTACATAAATAACACCTTTTTGATTTTTTTTCATTTATATACTTTTACGCTTTTCTATTGTTGCCAACCCAGAATCCAGTCTGATCACCTGATCACACTTATCTAATGTACTCAGTCTATGCGCAATCATGATGATGGTTTTCTTTCCACTGATACTATTTATTGCCTTCATCACTTCAGCTTCAGTTTCATTGTCTAGCGCGCTGGTGGCTTCATCAAAAATCAAAAGATCAGGGTTGTGATATAGCGCTCGAGCTATGCCAATTCTCTGTCGCTGCCCACCAGACAAGCGCACGCCTCTCTCGCCTATATGCGTTTCATATCCTTTTGGTAAAGATAATATAAATTCATCCAACATCGCCAATTGTGCCGCCAGCTCTGATGCTTTGAAATCTATGCTGTCCTTGGAAACTCCAAAAGCAATATTCGACAAAATACTATCATCGGCTAGAAAAATATGTTGTGGGACGTATCCAATAGAGTTTTGCCATGAGCGCGTGTTTTTCTCTGTTAATGGCTCACCATCTATAAAAATCTTTCCTTTATCAGGTACGTGAAGACCAAGTATTAAATCAATCAGAGTACTTTTCCCGGCTCCAGTAGCTCCAATAACACCTAATGAGCTTTTTGCTCGGATGGTAAGATTTATATCTTTTAAAGAGTCGTTATGAGCACCAGAGTACTTAAAATAAATACCACTTAACTGAATCTCTTTTTTTAAAGATATTTTATGACTCTCGGATTCAAACTGCTTAATCCTTTTCTTATTGCAACTTAAATCATTTAATATATGGTCAAGCGCTGCAGCCCCGAAACTCATTTTACTTAAAGACTCATATATACGGTCCATTGCAGGCTTCAACCTCATGCTTGCCATAGCGTACAAACCAAGCACGGGTAAAAGTTGCCCGAGATTTGTATCATCTTTATTCAAAGAGATTAAGGCGATTCCAAGGATTGCTGCAAATACAAATACTTCAATAAAATATCTGGGTAATTGAGAAAGAATTATGGCTGTAGACTGATGCTTGGCATACAAAAGCGAAGGCTTCCTGAAGGCTGACAAATAAGCATTTTCTCTACCCAAGACTTTTAAATCTTTAATTCCTCCAAATATTTCAGCCGCAATTTGAAAACGCTTAGCATTTTCCTTCTTACGCTCATTACCAATTTTTTTCAAAAAACGTCTAAAAATCAAGTGCATAAGGCCATAAAATCCACCAAAAACAAGCGAAAGAATAATAGCTAATTTGGAGTCAACAACGACAAGAAGAAAAAAAATAGCTAACGAAACTAAAGAATAAGATATGAAACTCATCATTGGTGCAAAGGTTTGCTTAACCACCTCATCAACCTCTGAAAGTATAGTCTTAGACATGTTGCTAGAATTATTTTCAAGAAAATAACTATAAGGTTGGCTCAAATAGCTTTCCAAAAGACGATTCGCAATACTATGAATTCTCATTGAAGAGAATCGAGCTAGTCCGTATTGAAAACCAACTCTTACGACCGCGGTTAAAATCATTAAACCTAATGTCATTACCCCTAGCGCCAACAAAAAAGAATATTGATCAGAAAAACCTAACAACTTATAAACTATTGCAAGGTATGTGTTTGTTTCAATAACTTGAGGGTTTCCCAACACAGCTAGAAAAGGCACGACTGAAGCCACCCCAACAACCTCCATAAAGGCTACAAATATCATAAGTAGAAGTAATATGGCCGCGCGTTTTCGCTCCTCTTGGCTTAAAATTAATAATATTTTTTTTAAATTATTTTTCACGTTTTTTAGAATTGATTTTTAAAGACATGCAACTAAGTGGATAACTCTTGTAATCATTAGTTTGGTTGATTACTACTGTAACTCTTACTTTAGCTCATTAATTAAACAATGCCGGATTCAATACGGCTAACCGTAGCTGTTGCCTGTAAATTTTTTAATGTCTCTTAACTGGCGTTTGGTAGGCCGCCCTGCACCGCGGTCACGCTGTGCAAATTCGTGCTCGCCGGTAAGTTTCGCATGTTCACGCTTAGCGATACTGGCCTGTGTTTCCTGGTACAGCAAGGCCGCTTCAGGCGCGCCTTTACGTACATTCGACAAAGCCTGTACATCAACCTCGATCTCAAAGTCGCGGTTACGGATATGTACAATCTGCCCAATTTTCACCTCTTTAGCGGGTTTTACCCGGTCGCCATCGACATGCACCTTACCGGTTTCTATGGCTGTCGTTGCAAGGCTGCGTGTTTTAAAGAATCGCGCAGCCCACAGCCATTTATCAAGCCTGCATTTAATATCATCTTCATTTGCCATCATGGTCTGAATAGTTGGGTGAATAAAATAAATGTGTTATCCGGCTGGCAATCAACGGTCCAGTTTAGGCAAGTTCGCTTCAAGCGTCTGCTTAAACCCCCGCAGCGCTTGTTCAGCCAGGCTATTCAATTCCTGCAGGCTGCGTCCCGTGACATGCTGTATACCGTCGGCCACGTTATTCATGGTCGCAATATGGAACCGGCCGTCACTCACAGCCTGGATGACCTCGTCGCTCAGCATCAGGTGCCGCATATTGCGCTCAGGGATCAGCACCCCTTGCTTGCCATCCAGGCCGATCTCCTTGCAGACCCTGAAGTAACCTTCGATCTTTTCATTCAAACCGCCGATCGGCAGCACTTCACCGTGCTGGTTCAGGGCGCCGGTAACCGCAATGCCCTGCTTTATCGGCAACTGCGCCAATGAAGACAGCAATGCAAAAAGTTCGGCACATGAAGCCGAGTCGCCATCCACGCCGCTGTATTCCTGCTCGAACACCAGTGAAGCCGTCAGGTTCAAAGGATTCAGATGTGCAAAATTGCTATGCAGCCAGCTTTGCAGAATCATCACGCCTTTATCATGCGTTGGGCCGCTCATCCTGACTTCGCGGTCAATGGTCAGCACACCGCGGCTGCCTGCATAACAGTTGGCCGAAATCCGCACCGGCGAGCCAAAGCTCGCCTCCGAAAGGTCGATATGCGTCAGGCCGTTGATCTGCCCGACAGATTCACCATACACGCTGATAATCAATTCTTTATCGACGATTGAATCACGCATGTGCGACTCAATATAGCTGTGGCGGGCATATTTACGCTGTATCGCTGATTTCACATCCTCGATGCCTACCAGGGCTGCGCCACGCAGCTCTGCTGCAACCGAGCTTTCAAGCAGCAGTTTTTCTAGCACCCGAATTTGGTGCTGAGCCGGGTCTGGTCTTCAATCAGCCTGTGCATGGCCTGCAGCAGGCCAGCCAATGCCTCTGCCGTAAAATGTCGGCAGTGATGCTGCTGGCACTTGTATGCAACAAAAGATGCGTATGCGGCATAATGTTCCGCATTGGCTTTCACCTGGTCGGCAAATTCGATCTTGATCGGAAAGTAATCGAAGAAATCCGGTGTAATGCCGAGCAGTTCGTAATAATCCTCACGCGTTGCGATTAGTACGATCTTCACGGAAACCGGGATTGCCGCCTGTGCATTGATCAGGCTGCTGCCCTGGCTGCTGCTGCTTGTTAAATCTTCGATCTGCAACGTGCCGTTACGTAAAAAGCGATGCAGTTTCTCAAGGATATGCGCGCCATTCTGTTCATCGGCCAGAATATCACGCAGGTGCAGCAGCAAAGTGCCGGCATCGGCACGCAGCAGGTTGCCGGCACGCAAACGCATGAAATCGGGAATATTGCTCGCCTCGCTGGCGCTTTCTATGCCGCCGAACAAAGATTGCAGGCTGGGATCGTTGTCATACAGGACGGGCGCATGCTGCCCTGCATGATGCTCCACGAGCAGATTGGCGCGGTAGCGGCCAAAGAAACTCTCATTCATGAGTGCTTCGATGTTCGATTCACCCTCAGCACCCGGGCTGGGCTGCCATGCGTCTAGCGTATCCAGGATATCCTGCTGCAAAGCCGTGAAGTAATGCGCAGGGATTTTGTCAGCGCCGATCAAAGTGAGGCTGGCCTTGACTGTGGCCAGCTGGCCCTCAAGAAATATCTGCAACGGCGCTATGGAGTTCTGCTGTGTCTTGGCTTCTAGCAAAGCCGGCAGGTCTTTGGCAAAAACGCGCACAAAATTATCCATGGCCTGTTTTAACTGGGTACCGGCACCGGCAGGCAGTTTCAGGAACATCGGCTTGCCGTTGGCATCAAACTGGTATAAGGCAACCAGGTCGCTGACCACCGGCGATCTTGCAGCAGCCTCATGCATCATATTCAGCATCAATGTCGTACGGCCGGAGCCTGGTTCGCCCAATGCCAGCAGGTTAAAGCCCGGATGCCGGATGCTTAACCCGAACTCCGCCGCTTTTTTAGCTTCCGCCTGCGTTACCCAAGCCTGGTATTGCGGGCTGTTCTGACCGTCGACAATCAGTTCCGACGTATCGGCAAAGTTAAATTGCCCGGCGTCGATATTCAATGTCAGCTGCTGAGGTGTAAGTGTATTCTGCATATTTCCAATATTCGCATCACGTCATCAACATGATGCATAAATTAATCATTTTTCCTGTACCTGGCATTGAGTCCAGTGTCTTGTTTTGGTGTTTCATTCCGGAGCCTTATCCCAGCGCTCCCTGGCCTCATCATCCGAAGTTTTAGCTTCCACCCAGCGCTCACCTGATTGCGTCACTTCTTTCTTCCAGAATGGCGCTTCGGTTTTCAGGTAATCCATCACGAATGCACAGGCGGCAAAAGCTTCACCGCGATGCCCGCCGCTCACGGCCACCAGCACGATCTGGTCGCATGGCTGCAATGTGCCGACACGATGGATAATCAGCACATCCATAATGTTCCAGCGCGTTCTGGCCTGGGCAATGATCGCCTCCAGAGACTTTTCAGTCATGCCCGGATAATGTTCCAGCGTCAGCTGCGAAACCTCGTCCCCTTCGTTGATATCGCGCACCTGGCCGATAAAACTGACCACGGCACCGACATCCCTGCGTGCCCTGCGCAGCTGGTTGATTTCAAAACCAGCATCAAAATCTTCTGTCTGTACACGAACAGTCATATCAGTCCTGGCAATGAATCAACCGCCGGTCACCGGCGGAAAAAACGCCACCTCATCACCATCGGCAATGGCGGCATTGTCATGCACGAGCGCATGGTTGATAGCGGCACGCACTTTCAGCTTACCCATCAGCATCTGCCCCCAGACATCACCGCGCTTGGACAGCAAAGCCTTGAGTTTCAAGATCGTCCACGGGCCGTCTGCCTCGGAAAGCTCAAGGTCCTCTGTTGAATACTTGAGCGATTCTTTTAACCTTGCAAAATAAAATAATTTAATTTTCATACAGTTAAAGCCAATAGTTAAACTTCTTTATCATCAACAATATCCAGCACATCGGCTGGCTGGTTAGCCAGCTCCACCCGCTCGATCTGCGCAAAACGCTGCGTGATCTTCTGGCTGGAAATATGGACATCCTGCGCGTTTTCATGCGCCTGGCGAATATTATCCGCCAGTTTTTTCATGCGCACATCAAAGCGGCCAAAATCTTTACTGAGCTTGCCGAGCGCCTCTTTAATCACATGCACCTGCTTGCGTGTTTCAACATCCTTGAGCACCGCACGCGCAGTGTTCAGCACCGCCATCAGGGTGGTGGGGGATACGACCCACACTCGCTTGTTCATCGCGTACTCGATCACATCGGCATGGTGTGCATGCAGCTCTGCAAACACCGCCTCGGCCGGGATAAACATGACCGCTCCGTCTGAGGTCACGTTGGAAATAATGTACTTGCCTGCAATATCATCCACATGCTTCTTAACGTCCTGCTTGAACTGCTTTTCGGCCAGCAGCCTTTCCGCATCGCTTAAGTGCTTATCGAACATGCGGTGATAGTTTTCAAGCGGGAACTTGCTATCCACTGCAACCGTACCGGTAGGCTCAGGCAGGAACAAGGCGCAGTCAGCACGCGTGCCGTTTTCAAAGGTATGCTGCATCGCAAAAGAATTGGCCGGCAGCACATTACGCACCAGCCCTTCCAGCTGCACCTCGCCGAATGCGCCGCGCGAGCGCTTATCGCCCAGCAGCTCCTGCAGGCTGACAACATTTGTAGTCAGGCCGTCGATTTTCTTCTGCGCTTCATCAATAGTTGCCAGCCGCGCCATCACATCCATGAAGGTCTGGTTGGTTTTCTTGAAACCTTCGTCCAGCCGTTCAGAAACTTTGCCGCCGATCTGCTCCAGGCGGCCGTCTACCGATTTGGTCAAAGCCTCGATGCTTGCCGTGAGCTGCATGGTCGCATTGCGCATCGTGGTCTGGATCAGTTCCTGTTCTGCCTTGCCCTGTTCCGCCAGCGTGGTATGCAGCTTCTCCAGCACGGCTTCACGGGTTAATGACAGGCTGTTGCTCTGCGCCAGCTGCAAGGCCTGCATGGCATCGCGCGTGGCCTGCAATTCCGTTGCCACGCTATGGCGCAGGCGTTCGCTCATCTCGCTGGATGCCGCGCTTAAACGATCACCGAGCTTGTTCAGGCCATCGTTAAAATCCAGCAGCATGGCACGGTGTTTTTCTTCTAGTTGCTGAAGGATGGCGATATTGCTGTCAAGCTGGTGATCACGCCAGATTTTCCATAGCAGCAGGACGAGAATCGCAATTGCGACAATTAGAATCAGTGTTTGTATAATAGCTGCCAATTATACCTGATGGGCACCTCGAGTCATTCAAGTTTCTAAGCCAGGCAAGGCAGCTACCGAAATAACGCAGCAAGATCCGGCAATTATGCAAGTTTTCCTTAAGGACTATTCCTAAAACACTGCACTTTATGCCAAACTTGCAGTTAACAACCCTACACACAGGCAT
>Ga0123388_1063619_pt1 | contig 19258 bp, 20 predicted proteins | sample T0HHNO3metaT_FD_89916 | JGI IMG/M metagenome (GOLD analysis project Ga0123388, IMG submission 89916) | Methane-oxidizing artificial microbial communities from Washington, USA to study methane cycling - T0-HHNO3 metaT (Metagenome... | ecosystem: Engineered > Modeled > Simulated communities...
CGTCATCAGTGGAAAAGACGGAAACCAAGGTTATTCCCTACCGGATAAAATCATCAGGCAAGGATAGTTGAAAAATTATCGGTTGCTGAAAAATCCCCGCAAGGCCCGAATCATATAGGCATGATCGAGTACGCCGGCGCTTTCGCGAATGCTGTGCATGGCCCACATTGGCGACCCCACATCGACACTGCGTATGCCTAATTTCGCCGAAGCTATCGGGCCTATCGTGCTGCCGCAGGGCAAGTCGCCGTGATGCGCGTATTTTTGATAAGGCACCCCGGCTTGTTGGCAAATGCGGATGAAAGTAGCCTCTGAAATACATTCAGAGGCATAACGATGGTTAACATTTACCTTGATGACCGGTCCGTGATTGACGATGATTTTGTGGCCGGGTTCGTAGGCACCGGGAAAGTTTGGTTGATACGCATGCGCCATATCGGCGCTGATCATAAAGCTATTGGCTAGCGAGCGCCGGTAGTCGTCCGGGGTATTGCCGACTGCGTTGGCGATGCGCTCGAGCACATCGGGCAGGAAACTGCCGGCCGCGCCCTTGCAGCTCTCACTGCCGATTTCCTCATGGTCGAAAAACGCGCAGACCAACGTGCTGTCGGCATCTAGGGTCGAAGGATCCAATAATGCCGTCAATCCAGCATGGCAGGAGGCCAGATTGTCCAATTGGCTATCGGCGTAAAAAAGTTGTCCGTCACCCCAAAGAGTGCCTTTCTGGGTGTCGTAAGCATTCAACTCCCAGCTCAAAATTCGCTCGGCAGCAATGCCGCTAGCGTGTTCCAGCAATTGCCGAAACTTGTCTGTGGGTAATTGTTGCTCGACACTGGCCGAAAAAATTAACGGCAACTCGCTTTGCTTTTTCAGTTTCAGGCCGTCTTCGTTGACGCCGCGGTTCATATGAATCGCCAGATTCGGCAGGCGCAGTAGCGGTTCGGCGAAGCGCAGCAGCCGGCTGGCGATGTTGCCGTCGCTATCCAGATAGGCAATGCGGCCGGCCAGACTCAGGTCACGGTCAGCAAACGTGGCGAGAATCGGGCCACCGTATACTTCAACAGCCAAACGCAAAAGCTTGTCCGAGTCGATCAGCGGCTGCGGTTTCACGCGCAGACCCGGCGAATCGGTATGGGCGCCGAGTATTTTGAAGCCGGTTTCCGCCAAGGCTTGTTTGCCGATGACGAATGCGGCGATGGATGAATCGTCTCTGATCACATAGTAGCGCCCGCCGCTAGCCAATGACCATGCATCGCTTTCCTGGATGCGTTGGAATTGATGCGCCTGCAATCGTCCTTCTATGCTGGCGACCGCATGCCAAGGGCTGGGACTGGCGTCAATGAAATCCAGTAAGTCTTGCGCTTGTTGCTGAGCCGTCATGATTGTTTTTCCAGCGTCAGTGCCACGGAATTGATGCAATAGCGCAGGCCTGTTGGTTGCGGTCCGTCTTCGAATACATGTCCGAGGTGAGCGCCGCAGGATTGGCAGGTCACTTCAACCCGGCGCATGCCATGGCTGTTATCGGGATGCTGATCCAGACTTTCCGAATTTAGCGGGTCCCAAAAGCTGGGCCAGCCGCAGCCGGAGTGAAATTTTTGCTCGGAGGTAAACAAGGCGTGACCGCAGCAAACGCAGCGGTAGATACCGGCTTCGTCGCAGTCGGTATATTTGCCAGTAAATGGTGGTTCGGTGCCTTTTTCCCGGCAGACATGATATTGCTCGGGAGTTAGCTTCTCGCGCCAGGCTTGTTCATTATCGTGTTTCTCGGTCATGGTGGTGTTCCGCAGGCTAGGTGTAGTGGGCATTTTACTCAGTCTACCTCGGCATCAAAAGCAATCAAAAGCCGGGAATATTTCGGTTGATTACATCAGGAGGTTCTAATATTCTTGAGCTGCATGGTTTTGAAGCTTATAACAACAATATAAAAAATAATAAATACGCAGAGTGTGTTCATCTAAACAGCAGCGAGGAGAAGGTCATGGCAAGAATTGTAATATTGGGTGCGGGGATCGGCGGTGTGCCGATGGCTTACGAAATGAAGGAGACAGTGGGAAATGCGCATGAAGTCGTGGTGATTTCCGACTCGCCGACTTTCCACTTTGTGCCCTCCAATCCCTGGGTGCCGCCGAAATGGCGCAAACCCGAGGATTTGAAAATTGAGCTGGCGCCGGTGATGGCGAAAAAGGGGATCAACTTTATTCAAAAGGCCGCAACCAAAGTCGATCCGGCCAATAACAAAATTGATCTAGCTGATGGTTCTTCGGTTGAATACGACTTTTTAATCATCGCTACCGGTCCACGCCTGGCCTTCGATGAAGTGCCCGGTTTGGGCCCGCACGGCGGGTACACCTCATCGGTCTGCCATGTCGATCATGCTGCATTGGCTGCCGAGGATTGGACTAAATTCATGGCCGATCCCGGTCCGATTGTGGTTGGCGCGGTGCAAGGCGCTTCCTGCTTCGGCCCGGCTTACGAATATCTGATGATTCTGGAAACCGAGCTGCGCAAACGCAAAATCCGCGACAAAGTGCCGATGACTTTTGTCACCTCCGAGCCCTATATTGGCCACCTGGGTTTGGGTGGGGTCGGCGATACCAAAGGTTTGCTGGAAAGCGCGTTGCGCGACAAAACCATCAAATGGATTACCAATGCCAAGGTGGATCGTATCGAAGCCGGCATGATGTATGTCACCGAAGTCGATGAAGAGGGTAACGACAAGAAAAAACACGAAGTGCCGTTTAAACACTCGATGATGCTGCCGGCTTTTACTGGCGTCGATGCCGTGCGCCATTCCGGCGCGGAAGGTTTGACCAACCCGCGTGGTTTTGTGATTGTCGATCAACATCAGCGCAATCCGACTTACAAAAACATTTATTCGGTCGGGGTCTGCATCGCCTTGCCGCCGGTGGAAAAAACCCCGGTGCCGACCGGCACCCCGAAAACCGGTTACATGATCGAGTCGATGGTTACCGCCACGGCCCATAATATTCGCGACGAACTGGCCGGCAAACAACCGTCTGATATACCCAGTTTAAGCGCGTTGTGCCTGGCCGATTTGGGCGACACCGGCGTGGCGTTCTTGGCTGTGCCGCAAATTCCACCCAGAAATACGACTTGGTCCAACCATGGCAAATGGGTGCATCTGGCGAAAATCGGTTTTGAAAAATATTTTATGCGCAAGATTAAAAACGGCATCAGCGAGCCGTTTTACGAACGCATGATATTGAAATTCCTCGGTGTGGTTCGTTTGAAATAGGAGGCTATATGTCTATCGATCGCATGGTAATGGCGTTTGCCGGCTCGTTTATCCTAATCAGTTTGGCGCTGGCGCACTGGCATTCGCCGAATTGGCTGTGGTTTACCGCGTTCGTTGGCGCCAATCTGTTGCAAGCATCGTTCAGCGGTTTTTGTCCGTTGGCGATTATTCTGAAAAAACTCGGCGTCAAATCGGGCTGCGCATTCTGATGCGTTAAATATAAAGAGCCGGATTTTCGCAGGCCAACGATCCGGCTTTTTCGCCTACCACCTTTTTGCGCCTAATATTACTTTGTGATCGAAGCGGGGAGGGGTGGTCAGATGTGGTTCTGAAGGGCCACGGGTCTATTTTAAATAAGCCGCCACCGTTTGCGATTCCCACATCCCGTCCGCCATTTCACCCGGCGGATTAACAGTCCAATTCCAACTCGCCAGCTGATCAGCATGTTGAATATAGCCAGCCATAATGGGCCGGTAGTCGGTTCGATCGATTATCCCGTTGCGGCCATGGTGCTGATCTTCAATTTCAGTTATCAGGCAAACCGGCGCTTGCCAGCTATCCAACCAATTGAGATGGGCCAAGATCAAGGCCCGGCCAAAAGTCTCTAATTGCGCGGGTTCTGGGGCGGTAGTTGCCAGCCAATCCAGCGGTAGCAATGGCAGTTGGGTCAGGCAATTAACTGAAGCGATCCAGTGCGGCTTGATCGGTAGCGTAGGATGCGGTGGTTTATTTACTAATGCTTGCGGCGGTATCTGCCGGTGTTGCGCCAACCAGTCTACGGTGCCGGTCACGTCATGCAGATGGCAGAAAACACGACCAGGCCAGATTTTGGCTAGGCGGCGAGTCCGATAGCTGAAAGCAATGTCCAGCAGGACTATCTGTTCGAACTGTTGCAATAACGCTTTGATGGGCAGGTCGTGTGCACTGCCTCCACCGATAATCAGGGCGGCGCCACCTTGATTATGCCGCCCTTGGGCGGCTTTCAATACAGCGCGTTTAGTCGCCAGGATATGTGGGTGCCAAGCCTGTCGACAGCGGCGATGCCTGGCTTGCAACGCGGCCATTTCCCGAGCGTAACCCAATATACGTGCTTCGCGGCTGACGGCCCGTACGCCCAGGTAATGCCAAAATTCTTCCAACATTTGTCTACAAACTGGACTGGCGGTACTGGCAATTCAGGCGCATCGCGCACTCGCGTCTGAGTAAAGTTGTGTACCACCATTCCGCCCGGAACAATTCTGTTGGATAGCATTGTTGGCCTTTAGGCGTTGCTGTCATGGCGCTCAACTGTGGTGGACTGGTCCGCAAAGTATAAATCCAGCCTGGCGGTCGGACTAATCCAGACAATTTTTTGTTTGGCGCTGAAGACGGATTGTCGGGTTTGCTACAAATCAATCCGCATCAAACTTTAGATAATTCAATTATTTATGAGTTGGCACAACCGTTGCTCAAGTTTTAATAAAAACGTGAGGTTGTGTTATGAAATCGACCAAAGATATTGCGGAACTGCTGGACGAACCGGCTTGCGAGCATAACAAGAAGGAAAAGTCCGGCTGTGCCAAACCCAAACCCGGTTCAGCGGCAGGTGGTTGCGCCTTCGATGGTGCACAGATTGCACTATTACCGATCGCCGACGTCGCGCATATCGTCCACGGCCCTATCGCCTGTGCCGGAAGTTCTTGGGACAACCGCGGCACCCGTTCTTCCGGCTCGGAATTATACCGAATCGGTATGACCACCGATCTGACTGAGCAAGACGTGGTGATGGGGCGTAGCGAAAAACGCCTGTTCCACGCCATCAAACAAGCCATCGAGACCTATAACCCGCCGGCCGTGTTTATCTATAACACGTGCGTGCCGGCTTTGGTGGGCGACGATATTAATGCCACCTGCAAATCAGCTGCCGAGCGATGGGGTGTGCCGGTTGTGCCTATTGATTGCGCTGGTTTCTACGGCACCAAAAACTTGGGTAACCGGATTGCCGGTGACGCGATGGTCAACCATGTGATCGGCACCCGCGATCCCGACCCATTACCGCCTGGTACCGAACGGCCAGGCATCAAGGTGCATGACGTCAATCTGGTGGGTGAATACAACATCGCCGGCGAGTTCTGGCATGTGCTGCCGTTGCTGGACGAAATGGGTCTGCGCGTATTGTGTACCCTGTCCGGCGATGCCCGTTTCCGCGAAGTGCAAACCATGCACAAAGCCGAAGTTAATATGATGGTCTGCTCCAAAGCCATGGTCAACGTGGCCCGCAAGCTGCAACAAAGCTACGGCACGCCGTGGTTCGAAGGCAGTTTTTACGGCATTACCGATACTAGCCAAGCCTTGCGCGACTTCGCCAGGGTAATAAACGATCCTGATTTAATCGAGCGCACCGAAGCCATCATCGCCAGGGAAGAAAACCGCATCCGCGAAGCCTTGGCGCCCTGGAGAGAACGCCTAAAAGGCAAACGCGTGTTGCTGTTTACCGGCGGCGTGAAAAGCTGGTCGGTGATCTCGGCGCTACAGGATTTGGGCATGGTGGTAGTTGCCACCGGTACCAAAAAATCCACCGAAGAAGACAAGGCGCGGATTCGTGAGCTGATGGGCGAAGACACCTTAATGATAGAAGACGGCAGCCCGAAAGCCTTGTTAAAAGTGGTCGCCGATTACAAAGCCGACATTTTGATCGCCGGTGGCCGAAATATGTACACAGCGTTGAAAGCGCGCATCCCGTTCCTGGACATCAACCAAGAGCGCGAGTTCGGCTACGAAGGCTATCAAGGTATGCTGGAGCTGGTCAGACAATTGGCCTTGACCTTGGAAAGCCCGGTTTGGGAAGCCGTGCGGGCCACACCGCCTTGGCGCACTGGCGGCCTGAAAAAGTCAGCTGCCGCAGAGATTCAAGCAGAGCCCTTATCGGCTCAGGCGGCATAACATGGCCGAAATCGTCAAACGCAATAAAGCCCTGTCGGTCAATCCCCTAAAGGCTAGTCAGCCTACCGGTGGTTCCTTGGCTTGCTTGGGCTTTGATCGGGCGATCCCGATGCTGCACGGTTCACAAGGTTGCACCGCGTTTGCCAAGGTGTTTTTTGTCAGGCACTTTCGCGAACCTATTCCGTTGCAAACCACCGCGATGGATCAAGCTAGTTCGGTGTTGGGTGCGGACGAAAATGTGATTGAGGGCATCAAAGCGATTGCCGAAAAATCCAACCCAGCCTTGATCGCGGTTTTGACTACCGGTTTGGCAGAAACTCAAGGCTGCGACGTACATCGCAACGTTCGCGAGTTTCGTGAACGTTATCCGGAATACGCGCATGTCGCCGTGGTGGCAGTCAATACTCCGGACTTTACCGGCTGCGTGGAAACCGGTTACGCAGCAACTATTTACGAAATCGTCAAGGCCTTGGTGCCGGACGCGGAAACTGCCGGTACCAAACCCTGTAATCGCCAACGCCAGGTCAATTGTTTGGTCAGCCCCATGTTGACGCCGGGCGATCTGGAAGCCTTGCGCGATTTGATCGAGCAATTCAATTTACGGCCTGTGCTGGTGCCTGACTTATCCGACTCCCTGGATGGGAGCTTAACCGACGATGACTTTTCGCCGGTGACTATAGGCGGTACGCCGGTCTCCGAACTGGCGACCTTGGGCGAGGCCAGAGCCAGCTTGATAATCGGTGCGTCACTGCGTAAATCCGGCGAACTCTTGCAGGAAAAAACCGGCGTCCCCAGTTTCTATTTTGATCATCTTTATGGCCTGCAGGCTAACGACGCCTTGATCACTACGCTAGCTGACATCAGCGAAATGCCGGTGCCGCAAAAGATTGAACGGCAACGTGCGCAATTGCAGGATGCGATGCTAGATACCCATTTCATGCTCGGTCAACTGCGGGTGGCTATCGCTGCCGATCCGGATCAGCTCAATGCCTTGATTCATTTGGTGCAAGGCATGGGCGCGGAGGTGGTTACCGCGATCTGCGCCGGCAATACCCCGGTGCTGGCGACCGCACCAGTGGACAGCATCAAGATCGGCGACCTGGAAGATTTGGAAGTGATGGCGAAAGAGCGCAAAGCGCAATTGCTGATCGGCAACTCGCACGCCGTCGCTAGTGCCGAACGGCTGGGCATCCCGATTTTGCGTATCGGCTTTCCGCTCTACGACATCATTGGCGGCTATCAAAAAACCTGGATTGGCTATCGGGGTACTCGACAAACCTTGTTCGATTTAGCCAATCTGGTGATTAATTTTGCTCACGAAGAGATCGAGCCGTACTACTCGCCTTATGCGCAAAAACCCGAATCCGAACGTCAAGCGTGCTCGCCGTCATGTCATTAGCCCGCCGCATTCACGTTTTGCATACCCACGAACAGAGGATGCCTATGGAAACCGCTATTAAAGTTGCTTTTGCCACTACCGACATGGCGCATGTGGACCAGCATTTTGGTTCGGCCAAATCGTTTGCTGTTTACGCTGTGGATCCGGAACAGTCCGAATTCATGGAAGCTGCGCAATTTGGCGAACTCGCGCAGGACGGCAACGAAGACAAGTTGTCTGTAAAGATTCAGTTGCTGGAAGGCTGCGCGGCTGTGTATTGCCTGGCCATTGGCGCCTCGGCAGTGAAACAAATCGTCGCGCAAGGCATTCAGCCGATCAAAGTTCACGAAGGCAGCACCATCAAGGATCTGATAGCGGATTTACAGGCCGAAATGAAAGCCGGCCCGTCCAGTTGGTTGGCAAAAGCCATCAACCAACACAAGGGACCGAGTCCTGAGCGTTTTAATGCGATGGAAGAGGAAGGCTGGGATGAATAGATTGGGTTGGGGGTAGCTCGTGAATAGTTAAAAGCCTTGGCGCGTCGGAGTGATTTTGCCCCGCATGCCGCGCCGAGCACCGGAACTTTTGAACGGACAAATCGGCAGGATAGCCGATTTGCATGCGAAGCACCCGAAGGGCGAGGTATAGGGATCTACCGAGTGAGCAGCCCGGTAGGGGCGCCGCAGGGATGCGGTGCGTTGCCGAAGGGGCAGGAAGCCCCTTTCGGCGACCCCGTTCAAAAGTGAGGAGCGCAGGGAATAAGCCGCATCCGGGTGTCTTTTCTTTTGGATACTTTTCTTTGGACAAGCACAAATTCGTCTGGGACGAATTTGAACAGCCGATAGGCTGGCCCGAAGGGCGAAAACCAAGGATGGTTTTCGTAGCGAAAGTATCTCGCCTGTCGGTGCGAGAACCGACATTAAAAGCCGTCGCGTTAGCGACACGCAATGAATACTTTTCAGTTAGGCCACAAACCTAACCAAACAAAAAACCAAAGGAGAACCACCATGGCCCAACCCGCATTAGTCGTCGAAGCAGGCGACCCGTTCATGAACTCGGAAATCGTCGTCGAGATGGTTAAACAATTGCGTGCACTCGATACCTACGATACCTATGAAGGCTGGTCGGAAGAAAAGATTATCGATCCGCTAGTGATGACCAAAGAACGTAAGCGTGAAATTCCGATCATCGGCGATCCCGATGAAATCACTTTGGCGCGCGTTAAAGCCTATTACAACTCCATCGCGTCGTTGATCGAGAAGAAAGGCGGCTTGATGGCAGTGCCGGTAATCAACATCACCCACGAGGGCTTTGGCCGCGCGTTGGTATTGGTGGGCAAATTGATTGTCGTGGATAAAGTCTTGCGCGACGTGCACCGCTTTGGTTTTCCCAGCCTGGAAGATTTGGCGGCAAAAACCGATGCAACGATCGAAAAAGCGCTGGGTTTGATCGCAACATATAGAGAAGTAGCCGAAGCTTGAGGTGATTTATGAGCGACGAAGAACTGAAAGTATTGGAAAAAGACGTCAAGAAAGCCAAACGTATTGCTAGCGAAGCGGCATCCGTGTTGCACGATTTGATCGAAGACAGGCTGCCGGATGCCTATGGCGAATTGATGGGCATCGCGCAGGCGACTTATGACGCCTGCAAAGCCTGGGACGATGCCAACAAGAAATTTTTGGCTGCCAGCAAAGAAACGGCCTAGGAGACGATCATGAGCGAATTTGTAACCGGCGTTACCTACGGCGGCACAGTCTGGACACCATCGTACGTTACCGATATCAATCAGCGTACCTGTATTGGCTGCGGTCGGTGCTTTAAGGTCTGTCCGCGTGATGTGTTCGATTTGATCGAAAAAGACGAAGCGTTGTCAGCCGAAGATTTCGGTGACGACTACGGCGACTTTGAAGACGATGACGATAACACCATGGTAATGAGCTTGAAGAACGCGGCTGATTGCATTGGGTGTGAGGCGTGCTCCAAGGTTTGTCCTAAGGATTGTTTTACGCATGAGCATAAGGCTGCGGCTTAGTTTGTGTCGCTAGCGCGACCGCTTATTTAGTTGCGTAGGGTGGGCACGGTTTTCTGTGCCCACGCGGTGAGGGGTAATGTGTCGCTGTTGCGACGGCTTTTTAGAAGTCGGGTCTCGGCCCGACGGCCGAGATACTTTCTTTTGCTTGGCCAAAAGAAAGTATCCAAAGAAAAGGCCACCCCGATACCGCTCAGATCCTGCGCGCCGCAGCGTTTATCGAGGGTCGGCAGAAGGGGCTTCCCAGCCCCTCCGCCGACGTGCGGCATCCCTGCCGCACCCCTTCGGGCTAATCTCGATAAACGCTACGGTGCTCGGCGCGGCATAGGGGATGGGGCTTGTCCCGGAATTACTAGGTTGTCCGAATAAATTCGGGATCTAGCTGCCGCCAATTGAAGAAGCTTCACAATGTTTTGTAAAAGCCCTTTTTAGTTTTCTGGTGCTGGATGTAAATGTACGTGCATTGAGAGTAGAACGCTTGTCTCCCGTATGCCGCGCCGAGCACCGAAGCTTTTGAACGGACAAATCGGCAGGATAGCCGATTTGCATGCGAAGTACCCGAAGGGCGAGGTACACGGATGTACCGAGTGAGCAGCCCGTTAGGGGTGCGGCATGGATGCCGCACGTTGCCGAAGGGGCAGGACGCCCCTTTCGGCAACCCCGTTCAAAAGCGAGGAGCGCAGGGGATAAGCGGCATTCGGGCCGCCTTTTCTTTGGATACTTTCTTTTGGCGGAGCAAAAGAAAGTATCTCGGTCGTCGGTCCGAGAACCGACATCAAAGAATTCGTCGCGTTAGCGACACCTTATTTTTAAGTTAAACCATAAGGAATCCCACTATGCCTCGTCCCGATAAACACGTATTCGTCTGCACTCAAGCTCGTCCGCAAGGCCATCCGCGCGGCTCCTGCACTGCCAGTGGCTGTGCCGAGGTGATGAACGAGTTCATGAACCAAATTCAAGCGCGGAATCTGTTCGAGAAAATCGGCCTAACCAACACCGGTTGCATGGGGCCTTGCATGCTCGGACCCAGCGTGCTGGTCTATCCCGAAGGCGTCATGTACGGCAAAGTGACCAAAGATGACGTCAAAACCATCATCGATCAGCATTTGTTGGGTGGCGAGCCGGTCGCCGCCTTGGTCGCGCCAGCCGAGGTTTGGTAAACCATGAGTCAGCTCGGCTTTTTTGAAGAACGGGTTTTATTCAGTCCGGATGTGCCGGAAGAGGTGAATAAGCTGTTGCAGATGGCGGTGGCCGCCAGTCATGCCGACAAGCCCTTGGCGGAAAAGTATTTCAGACAGGCGCAAGCCTTGGATGAGAGTTGTCTGCAAACTTATTTTGCCTTGTATAAGTTTTATTTTTACCAAGGCCGGTTGCTGGAAGCCGAGTGTGAAGTGATGGCTGCGCTGAATGAAGCTGCTCGACAGGGGGGATTTCCTGCCGACTACCGGCAATTAGGGCGCGAGTTGGAGCAGTGGGATATGTATGCCAGCGAAGTCGCGCTGTTTTATCTATACAGTCTAAAGGCCTTGGCTTTTATAAAGCTACGGCGGCAATTGGATGCAGAAGCCCAATCCATTCTGGTGTTGATGCGCGCGCTCGATCCGGAAGATCGTTCCGGGGCGTCGGTGATTATGGATTTGGCCGACGCCGTGATGGAGGATGCCGCATGAGTGCCGAGCAGGTCGCAGAACATGTGGCGGCAAGACGGGTTTTTGGGGAGAAAGTCTGCCAACGCATCACTGAAAATATCGTCAAGCTGGGTTTTCCGGTACAAACCGAACTCAGTCTGCCGAAATTTGACAGTGCCGAATTCAGCTTGGTGACCGACCCGTTTACTCAAACTCAGGATCTGGTGGGCTACTGGTACAGCGCCGGTAAACAGCGCATCGGCCAGATCAAATTTCATGGCGACGGCAGTTTTTATGCCGAATATGACGTTGTGCAGCCGCACCCGACCAAAAAGCAGTGGTTTGTCGAAGCGATCAATGCCTGGGGGCAGCAAGACAACATTAAAACCGAAGCAAAATTGCTAGACATCCCGCAATAAGGGGGGGCAATGGCTAATCCAAAACGTTTGTACGAATTGCTGTTGGATTATTGCAGCAGCGATGCCGTGGTGGACAACCTGATGATTGGTTTAGTCTGGACTGTGTGCCAATCCCAGGGCAGGGCTACCGCCGGCTTGGCGATGAGTCCGGGTCAAAGCACGCGCACCTTGCCGTGGTCCGGTACTTTGGTTGGTAAACCGGTGACGGATTTGGCTGCTTGGATTACCGAATGGGAGCCATACAAGGCCACCGTGGCGATGGCAGCGATTAATAGCTGTATTAACGCCCGACCTTTACCGGAATCGGTGGTGCTGGACAGTCACGATGAGCACGCTAATCTGGCGGTGTTCGAGCATTTTTTGCCGCAATTGCAGGCCAAAAACGTGGTGGTGATCGGCCGCTATCCGGGGATCGAACGCTATCAGGACAAGATGAATTTAACCATTCTGGAGCGGCAGCCGTCGGCAGCCGATCTGCCGGATTCCGCGTGCGAGTTTTTATTGCCGCAAGCCGATTGGGTGTTCCTGACTGCCAGCAGCATTCCGAATAAAACCTTTCCGCGTTTGGTAGAGTTGTCCAGTCACGCCAAAACCGTATTGATGGGACCCACCGTACCGTGGCTGCCGCAGTTGCACGAGTTTGGCATCGATTATCTGGCTGGCGTGGAAATTGTCGATCAGAAAGCCTTGTACCACACCGCAGCCCAGGGCGGCGGTGTGCGAATATTTAATAACGGTTTGCGCTATCGCGTCGCGGAATTGGCGCCGCAAAGCAGTATCAGTTGGCTGAAACAACAAATCGCCGACTGTTTCAACGAAAGAACCCAACTCACTGAAGCGATGGAGCAATGGTATCGCGACGGTAATAAGGCGCGTTTCCCGCATTACTCGTTGTTGGACCAAATTAACAGCCGGCTGTCGCGCTTGGATAGCAGCTTTAAATCGTTGTGGGATAGCTGTGCGCCTGGATAAGCAATGAATAACGCAGTACCGGAGGCGTTTCATAGTCACCGATTGTTATTGATGTACAAAGGCGATATTAGCGCACTGACCCTGTTCGCTCAGCAGGCAGGCGGCAGCGTGTGCTTTCCGCAGTCCTTGCCGCCGCTGTCTGTCGCCTTCGATGAGGACGCGACGGTAACTGAAGGAAAAATCACCGTGCATCCGGCAACGCTGATCAGCGCCATCAATCGTCTGCTGGGGTTCGATAACGATTTACTGTATGCCGAAGCCGGTTATAAGGAATACGTCGATACCCCGAGAGGCGTCGTCACCGTCTACATGGCTAGGTTCAAACTATTGGACCCGCCGCATCGCTTGATGCAGACCTTAGGCTGCCAGATGCGCACACTACCGGAACTTCGAGGGCGTCCGCCCGCCGAAATGGAGTTGTTGCGTCGGGCTTACACCAAAATGATGGAGGGCTAATATGTTCGATATTATGGATTTTGGCATTGGTGACTTCACGGGCGATAACGGCTCGGAATCGCCTGCGCCCAACGGTCCGTATATCCCCGAAGCCAGCGAATGCATGCGCTGCGGTATGTGTGTCAGCAGCTGCCCGACCTTTCGGTTGTTCGAAATCGACGCCGAAACGCCCCGGCAGCGCATCCGTACGATCAGCAAAGTCTTGGTGGAGGAGGCACCGATCAGCGCTGAAGAGCGCGCCCATTTGGATAATTGTCTGCAATGCCGAGCTTGCGAAACCGCCTGTCCCAGCCGGATGAGTTACGGCGCCTTGTTCGATCAGGCCAGAGCGAAACTCCAGCAAACCGCTTCGCAGTCCTGGTTAGCCAAGCTGGCGATGTACCTAATAGAACATAAACGTCGGCGGCGTATGCTCTTGCCCCTAATGTCTTTGTATTTGCGTTCGGGTTTGCGAAAACCGCTGAGAGCCAGTGGCTTGCTGCGCAAATTAAAATTGGCCACCGCCGAAAGCTTGCTGAACGAGCCGGCCTTAGGCAGCTTGGCAGGGATTTATCCGGTCGGCAGACGCCAGCGTCAGCGCGGGCGAGTAGCCTTGTTTACCGGTTGTCTGGCGGAACATTTCGACCGCGCCACCCAACGCGCCGCGATCAAACTACTCAATACCATAGGCTATGAAGTCGTGGTGCCGGAAGGCCAAGGCTGTTGCGGAGCGATTCATCAGCACAACGGCTGCTCCGCGCAAGCCTTGAAAGATAAAAATATCGAAGCGTTCTACGAGCTGGAAGTGGACGCGGTGATCTATGTCGCCAGCGGTTGCGGCGCCATGCTGACTGAATATCAAGGTGACGATAGCGAAACCGCCGGGTGGTTTGGCAAACGCTTGCAGGACATCAACGAATTTTTGCTGGCGCATTGGCCGGATAACCTAGAGCCCGCTGCCTCCAATTTAAATGTCGCGGTACACGAGCCTTGCAGCCAGCGCAATGTGTTGAAAAACGGCCGCGCCGTTCACGAGCTGCTGCGGAAAATCCCCGGTTTGAATATCGAAGCCTTGCCGGACAATCAACTCTGCTGCGGTGCCGGCGGCAGCTACATGCTTAGTCATCCCGAAAATGCCCAGCCACTGCGCAACGCCAAGCGCCAAGCCATCGAAGGCTCAGGGGCCGATGTGGTAGTGAGCAGTAATTTTAGCTGCGCGTTTTACCTCAATGCCGATCGCGCCGAAACCGCGCGAAAGCTGGTGCATCCGATCCGCTTGTTGGCCGATAGGGTGTAGTTCTGCGATTGTCTTAAAGCCCGGAGTGATTCGGCCGGGCGCATTGATTTGGGCTATTTTTTTGAGTTCGATATTCGAGCTCGCGTCATTTCAGCCACCACAAACTCTTCTTCCTGAAGATAACAAACTCGCGTGAGACCGGCGGTTAAACCACGAGAACGTTCAGCATTTTCAGACTTGCCGCCGTTGTATACAAAAGATCACCTTCAAGTGATTTTTACAAATATCGCCAGTCGATAAAAGTTGATTAAAAAGTTCAGTAGATTTACAGAGAATTTTGTGATAAAGATTGCAAAAAATTAATCAAGTCCGTCGCAAAGCGAGAATCGTTTTTTGCTGTTAACCTCGGCCGACATGGTCGTTTGGGGGCGTAAGTGTTAGCCCCACAGTCCATCGAGAATAGCCGCGTATTCAGCCCAGTAAGGCGAAATCAAGCGTACGGTTGCCCGGAGACTGTCTATTGTCGGCTGACAAACCTATCACCCTAGCGGCAATGTTAGAGCGTAGCGGACACTTGGTTATATGCCTAAAGCTGTTGATCTTCCCGGCGCTCGCCTGAATGTTGTTTATCTGCGGCTCAACCGCAGCGCGGACAAGCGCTTATCCCAAAATTAAGGTTTCGCAGTAGTTTTAAAGTTTACGTAATCAAGGCACGAATGCATCAATAACTTTCAACACAAATGGAGGGATTATGAAAATCCGTCGACATCTTTGCTGGTTGTACGCTATAGACAGATCAGTTTTGCCGTTACTCATATTTAGCGCGTTGCTGCTGTTGGTTCCGGTGGCGCGCGCGGCCCAGCAAGATGGCGACGACAGGGCGACAGTGCCGCAAGCTCCTAGAATATTATTCCGTAGCGCCCTGGGGCCAAGAACTTCACCTTTCGATCCGCCTACGCAAGACGTCTTTTTTACGGATGGCGGTGCAGGGTTGGATACCGGTTGCACCTTCAATAACGACCCCGGGCACCCGCTGGTAATCAGTGTGGTCATAGACAAGTTTGTGGGTGATGTTGATGCCAACGGTTATCTGGTCAATCCGGCGCCGCTGGTTTCGGCCGGTATTATTCCCGCCACTGTCGACATTATTATGCCTGCTTACGACATTGATGTTAATGGAACGCCACCGCCGGAACGAGATGAAGCGTTGTTCAACGGGCAAAGCCTGGGTTTTTTAACTGGCGACAACAACATTTGGAAGCTGAACAGCTTCAGCGTAGATATTCGTAAAATAAAGTTTCCTTCCCGTCCCGCCAGTGGCGGCAACGTGGTTCCGGTAATCAACAAAGTTCAAATCAATGTTGACACTTTGAGTAGCGGTCGTTGGTGCGCCGCTATCGACTGGGTTGCCTTGGTCATACCGGTGCGGCCTAAACTGGCGCTGGAGCTCAAGGTTATTGACGGCAACAAAATAAGGCAGAATGCCGGCTCTGCGACGATCGACACGATTTACCAGCAGGATTTCGATGCGGCCTGCAATGTGAGTACCCGCATAGGGCCGATTAACGAGTACCCCTTTTCCGGGCCCGCGACTTCAGGACTGTTTGGCTGGTTCAGCGGAGAATCGAAGCTCCGGGCCAAACTCAAAACCTGTCCCGAAAACAGCATCGATCCGCCGGAAATCAAAGCCGATTGGACCACCAGCGGCGGAGGGCCTGGCGGAACCACTACTTGGAACGGTTTCGAAGGCGATGTTACCGTTAAAATGCCGGGTAACGTTGGTAGTTATACCGTGGATTTCACCTATACCGTTAACGGCACACAGAGCCTTACCGCAAGCCGCAAATTGTTTGTCACCAAGGGGACGCCTTTAGGTATTGTCGACCCGCCCCGATTAACTTGGTACGAAAAAGCTACCGATTGGGCTTCGGGTCAATCCGGCGACGATGCCATCATCAAGGGTGTGCTGGACGGCTTATATAGCTTTGGCGGTGCTAATTGGCGATATGGATACTGCAATTTTGTGCCCGGAGCAATTGCCAGCCGGTATGGATGCATCAACGCCTTTGGTGTGCCTATCCCTGTTATTCCCAAATGTATGTGGGAAGAGCTGCTTGTGGATCCAATTACGTGCAACTACTCCGACTGCTATGTTTTTAGCGATGTATTGACCCATATGACTGCTACCCTTGGTGTGAGTGGATTGTCAGCTGTGCCACCGGTAACGGCGCCGGGTGACAATCACTTCATAACTAGCGGTTCACCTTCGCTTGACCCGGCATTTCGCGGTAGTGCCAAACCTCTCGGTGGCGGAGCGTTTGATCGCTACTATTTTTCGAGCCACAGCCTCGTCAAGCGCGGATGGTTTTTTCCGGATTACTACGATGCTACGTTTGATGGAGTCTACGGCAACAAAACTCAATTCATCGCATTCAACCTAACCGGCGCAACCGCAAATGATGCCGGGGGGAGAGAGTATTTTGTTACGTCGGAAGGAGCCAGGGTCTACGACCTTTTCAGCAGCCACTATGACGGTTGGGGCGACTACGAATATACGCTGCCGGCTGCTCCCGCTCCGAGGCTGTTAGCACCGGTGGTCATGGCCATGGTGAGCACTGAGCTGCAACTTCCGGGTACGGCAAGTTTCCGAACGCTGGATAGCAATGGCGACGGCGTATATGAAGGCCTTGCCGCCGATATTGACGTGGAGGTATTGACCGCGGGTACTTACACCATAGTTGGACGGCTGGAAAAAAACCGCAATGTGGTGGCAAACCGGCCGGCTTACGAATCTCAGTTATCTAGTCGCGTTACCTTTGAAGCGAGCGCCACCGGTAGCCGCAAGGTCACTATTGTCTTTTCCGGGGAACTGATTTACCAGTCCGGGCAAGACGGCCCTTATGATCTGGTGTTGAGAGGTAACAACATCAATACTTCCCTGCAAACCCCGGCTTATGATCACCGTTCCTTCGGCGAGATACTGACCGCTATTACCGCAGTCAGCGATCAAGGTATTGATCAAAACAACGACGGCAAGTTCGAAGGGATTCGCGCCGATGTTGACGTGAGTGGGCGCGCGGCCGGCAACTATCGTTTGCTAGGCGCATTGATTAAAAACGGTACAACTTTGGTCAACGCCAATGCAGAGGTCTCCATCGTGGCAGGCCAACAGACTATATCCTTGACTATCCCCGGGTTGCCGCTCAAGCGCTCCGGGCAGGACGGTCCCTATGAAGGCGTTGTGTCGCTGATCGACAGCAACAGTCATACCGTTTCCGACTTCGACTTCGTCACAGCGGCCTATCCGGCCAAGGACTTCGCCTCGGTGATCGAGCCGGTTGGGGCTCAGTCCGATCAAGGTGTCGACAGCAATGGTAACGGGCTTTACGACACCCTCTCCGTCTCCTTTGGCGCGTCGTTCTCCCGTGGTGGTACCTTCCTGCTGACCGGTACGCTCGGTAATGCTGCTGGGACCAACACCGTGTTTAGCGAACAGTTGATCACGGTAACGCCCGGCGTCAGGCAAGTGACGCTTAACTTTGCAGGTCCGGATATTTACGGGCAGCGTATCGACGGACCTTACCGCATAGAGGTTTCACTTCGCGACCCGTCGAGTCAGGAAGTCATCGACCGGCTGGCGCTGCCGGAAGAAACCAAAGGATACCAATATACCGACTTCGATCCGACTCGAAATGTATCGGCGATTACCCTGACTGGTGCTTCGAACGACAACGGTGTTGATACGGATGGAAACGGCTTGTTTAATCAACTTCATGTCGGCGTCGCCGTGAAACTGATAAACAGCGGTACTTACGAATGGAGTGCTCGACTGGTCGATTCGCGCGGTACGGAGATCGGTTTCTATACGAGAAGGGCGTCCTTGAATGCCGGCAACAGCCAAATTGATTTTGTCTTCGATGGCACCCGAATCGGCAAGAATGGTAGAGACGGGCCTTATTTCGTGAAGAGCCTGTTGATGTACGGGACCAACACCAATCTGGTAGCCACCGATGTGGCCGCGACTTCGGCATATAAGGCCAGCGAGTTTGAAGGTTACGTAGCCAAAATGCCGGGCGATATCAACCTCGACGGTAAACTGGATCAGGCCGACGTGGCGTTGTTCCAGCAAAGTCTGGGCAGCGTAGTCGGGGATCCGAAATACAATCCGGACGCGGACCTGGATGGCGACGGACGGGTTACGGTGAATGATCTGCGCATACTTCGCGATTTGATTAAGAAATCCAAACTGTAACGCAATGTAGGGAGCAGCCGGCGTCGTGGCCGCTTCATTTTGTTGATCGAACGAGCATAAACAAACCATGGGGTATTTCATGTCAAAAAAATCAATTCTTTGCGGAATTCTTTTTCTAAGCGGATGCGCATTTTTGCAAACCGCAAGTGCGGCCTTCATTAATTTGACGCCCTCCAGTACGACGGCATTACTCGGCGATACCGTACAGGTGGCAATTTCGGCGGATATTGATGCAACGGAAGCTATCATCGGATTCGGTTTCGACCTGTCTTTGAGTCCGGGCGGGGTATTTGATTTTATAGGGTTTACCCCGGGAGCTCAGTTCGCGGACGACCCGTTAAATCTGGCCCCATTCAGTGATAGCGACGGTATTCGCGGTGCGTCGAACGGCGATTTGTTCTCCGGACCCGGCATTTTCGGAAATGGCATCCTGCTCGGCACGATAGACCTCAAGGCAGTCGGTATCGGGACCGGGATTCTTGGCCTCTTGGCCGACGATCTGAATTTCTTTTTCACGGAAGGACTTATTCCGGAAGACCCAGGATTAGTCAATTTTCTGCCACCGGTTACCGACACAAGTATAAGCGTAAGCGCAAACGGCAATATTCCCGAACCCTCGTTGCTGGCGCTGATTGGCGTTGGGCTGGTGACGATGGCGTTCGCCGTATCGGCCCGGCGAAAGGGCAAGCGGCTGAGAAATGGCTTGCGGGCAATAAGTGCCTATCGTCGA
>Ga0123388_1004571_pt1 | contig 19234 bp, 18 predicted proteins | sample T0HHNO3metaT_FD_89916 | JGI IMG/M metagenome (GOLD analysis project Ga0123388, IMG submission 89916) | Methane-oxidizing artificial microbial communities from Washington, USA to study methane cycling - T0-HHNO3 metaT (Metagenome... | ecosystem: Engineered > Modeled > Simulated communities...
CAGGCGCGAGATTTCGCGCACCAGCGAGGAGGAAATGAATCCGTACTGCTCTGCGGGCGTCAGGAACAGCGTTTCCACCTCGGGAATCAGATGGCGGTTCATGCTGGCCAGCTGGAACTCGTACTCGAAGTCCGACACCGCGCGCAGCCCGCGCAGCAGTACGCCACCGCCCACTTCCTGGACGAAATGTGCCAGCAGCGAATTGAACCCGCGCACTTCCACGTGCGGGTGGTGGGCAACGGCCTGGCGGGCCAGCTGCACGCGCAGCTCCAGCGGCAGGGTCGGTCCCTTGCCCGGACTCTCGGCGATGCCGATGATCAGGCGTTCGAACAGGGGCGCGGCGCGATCGATGAGGTCGACGTGACCGTTGGTGATGGGGTCGAACGTGCCGGGATAAACCGCGATGCGGGTGCGTGCCACAGTCATTCTGGAACCGCCACGGAAACGTTGCGGGCGAGTGTATCAGCGCCGCGCGGTTCGGGTGCACGGTACAGGGCAAACCGCACTTCGCGGGTGCGCCCCTCGCGATGCAGCGACCATCCGGGTGGCAGCACCGGTACGTTGTGGTTCGGCGACTCGAGGTACAGCCAGGCGCCCGGCGCAAGCCTGGGCAGCAGGGCGGCCAGCGACGCCTGCCACAGGTCCGCGTCGAAAGGCGGATCGACGAAGGCCAGGTCGAATTGCTCGCCGCTGTGGCGTGCCAGCCAGGCCAGCGCATCGCCATGCACCACCTGCACCGCGTCGTCGGCGGCAAGGCGCCGCACGACCTCGCGCAACGAGTGCACCAGGGCCGCGTCCCGTTCCAGCAACACCGCATGGGCGGCACCACGCGACACCGACTCCAGCCCAAGCGCGCCGGTACCGGCGAACACGTCAATCACCCGCGCCCCGGGCAATAACGGCGACAGCCAGTTGAACAGGGTCTCGCGCACGCGGTCGCTGCTGGGTCGCAGGCCCGGACTGGCCGGGACCGACAGGCGTGTATTGCGCCAGCGGCCGCCGATGATGCGGATCCTCGCGGCGTCGCCGCGCGGGGGTGGTTTCATCGGGGCCATCGGGGTGCCGGTGCTAGCATGTGCCCATTCTCCGATATCCACGAGCAATGGTCAGTTTTTTCCGTCGCAAGAAGCCTTCCCCCGGTCCCGAGACCACGCCAGAGAACGACGCCAGGCGTCGCTACAGCGTGGAAGAGATGGCGGCCGCGTTCCCCGACTCACATGCCCAGGCGCCTGCCGGGGAGGACGCGCCCGCAGTTCTTCAGCCAGAACCGGCTGCTGCCGCACTCCCGCCGTTCGAGCCAGCCGTCGAGCCTGTCTTCGAGACGCCGGCGCCCATCCGCGTCGATGTGCCGGTCCTCGTCTCCGTCCCGGTACCAACACCTTCAACTGCACCTGCACCCGCCGCTGCAGCCGCGACCCACGTACCGCTGGAAGCCGAGCGCCCCGCGCCGGCCACCGCCGGCAAGACCGGCTGGCGCGAGCGCCTGCGCGGCACCGGTTTCGCGCGTGGCCTGGGCGGCCTGTTCTCGCGCAACCCCAAGCTCGATGACGACCTGCTGGATGAGATCGAGACCGCGCTGATCACTGCCGACGTCGGCGTGCCCGCCACCAGCGCACTGGTCGAAGGCCTGCGTAAGCGCATGAAGGCGCGCGAGTTCGCTGACGCGCAGGCATTGCTGAAGGCCTTGCGCGCGGAGTTGATCGCGCTGCTGGCGCCGGTGGCAATTCCCTTGCAGATCGATGCCTCGCGCAAGCCTTTCGTGGTGCTGACCGTCGGCGTCAATGGCGTGGGCAAGACCACCACCATCGGCAAGCTGGCGCGGCGCTTCAAGGAACAGGGCCACGGCCTGATGCTGGCCGCCGGCGACACCTTCCGTGCCGCTGCCGTCGCCCAGCTGCAGGCCTGGGGCGATCGCAACGGCGTGCCGGTGATCGCCCAGGGCCAGGACGCCGATGCTGCCTCGGTCGCCTTCGACGCCCTGCAGGCAGCGCGGGCGCGCGGCATCGACGTGCTGATCGCCGATACCGCCGGCCGCCTGCATACCCAGCAGGGACTGATGGCCGAACTGGGCAAGATCCGCCGCGTGCTGGGCAAGCTGGACCCCGATGCGCCGCATGAAGTGCTGATGGTCATCGACGGCACCACCGGCCAGAACGCGTTGTCGCAGTTGCGCCAGTTCCACGCGGCCGTCGGCGTCACCGGCCTGGTGGTGACCAAGCTGGACGGCACCGCCAAGGGCGGCGTGGTGTTCGCGCTGGCCCGCGAGTTCGGCATTCCCATCCGCTACGCCGGCATCGGCGAGCGCTCCGAAGACCTGCGCGTGTTCGACGCCGAAGCCTTCGTCGACGCCCTGCTTCCCGACGCACTGGGCGCGTGACCGGCAACGGATTCCGCTGAATGACACGGCGTCGCAGGATCGCGCTGTGGCTCTTCCTGGCGCTGGTCGTCGCAGCCGCCATCGCCCTGCGCTGGCTGCTGGCTCCCGCCACCCTGGTGCCCAATGTGCTGGCGCTGGCCGGGCGCTCGCTGGGCCTGGAAATCACCGCCAGCGGCGTGGGCGAATACCGCCTGCGTGGCACGCCGCAGCTGGTGGCGCGCGACGTGGTCGCCCGCATGCCAGGTGAAAGCGCGGCCGTACTGCGCGCCGAACGCATCTTCATTTCACTGCCCTGGTCCACGCTGCGCGCACGCGGCAGTGAACTCAGCGCGCATCGCGTGGAGCTGGACGCGCCCGTGCTGGATGTCGAGGCCTTCAGGAAGTGGCAAGCCACGCGCCCGCCCGGCAAGACTCCCGTTCCCACCCTGTCCAAGGGCATCGGCATCGTGCGCGGGCAGGTGCTGGGTTCCGGCTGGAAGATCGACAACGTCAACGCCCAGCTGCAATCGCTCGCGCCCGGCGCCCCAATGCGCATGCACCTGCAGGGACGCTATGTGGGTGGGGACCTGCGCGTACCGGTCGATGTGCACGCCACGCTGACCAGGCCTGAATCCGGTGCAGGCCTCGGTGTTGCGGGCAAGCTGTCGCTGGAGGAAAAAGACTGGCGCATTCCTTCGCGGATTCTCCTGTCGGCCAAGCTGGTGACCGACCCCGTCATCGAACTGCGGCATGCAGTGCTGGGCGCGAATTCGCGCTACGTTGCCGGCAGCAGCGTGCTGCCATTTTCCCCGGGGATCGCCGGGCCGTTGCGCTTCGAATCCGGCGGCATGACGCTGCAGCCGGCCGGCCTGGCGATCATTGGCAAGGACGCGATGCCGACCCTGGATGCCTCCGGCCAATTCGCCATGACCCAGGGCATGGGCCTGCAACTGGACGGCAAGCTGGCCACCTGGCCTTCCGCATGGCCGGCGTTGCCACCACCACTGGGCCAATCGAATTCGCCGCTGCCCTTCAACCTGTCCTATGCAGGTGCGACCGACCTGTCGGCCATTGCATCGCTGCGCCTGCAGCGCGACGCCAGCATCTTCGACGGGCGCTTCCGCCTGCCCGAAATGATGGACTGGATCGATGCCCCGGCTGCAGGCTCGCCGCTGCCGCCCATCACCGGCACCTTCAGCACTCCACGGATGGAGGTCTCCGGTGCGGTGCTGGAAGGCGTCGAACTGCAGCTCGACGATCCTGCGATTGCGGCGCCCATCGAATGAACCCGGTGGCTGGAAGTTTCGCCCAGCGCCTGCTGGACTGGTTCGACCACGGCGGCCGCCACGACCTGCCCTGGCAGCATCCGCGCACGCCATATCGCGTGTGGCTGGCCGAGATCATGCTGCAGCAGACCCAGGTCAAGACGGTGATGCCGTATTTCGAGCGCTTCGTGGCGGCCTTTCCCACCCTGCCCGACCTGGCCGCGGCCAGCCTGGATGACGTGCTGGCGCAATGGTCGGGACTGGGCTATTACGCCCGCGCCCGCAACCTGCACAACAGCGCGCGGCTGTGCTGCGAACTTCATGGTGGTGAGCTGCCACGCGACTTCGCTGCACTGGTCGCATTGCCCGGCATCGGCCGCAGTACCGCCGGCGCGATCCTGGCCCAGGCCTGGGGCGAGCGCTTCCCTATCCTGGATGGCAACGTCAAGCGCGTGCTGGCGCGCTACCACGGCATCAGTGGATGGCCGAACCTGCCCGCGGTGGAGAAGCAGTTGTGGATGCTGGCCGAAGCGCACCTGCCGGCCTCGCGCATGGCCGATTACACCCAGGCGCAGATGGATTTCGGCGCGACCCTGTGCACGCGGCAGAACCCGGCCTGCATGCTGTGCGTGATGAACACCGATTGCATCGCCCTGCGCGACGGCCGCGTCGAAGAACTCCCCACCGCGCGCCCGGGCAAGCCCTTGCCCGAACGTACCGCGCTGGTGTTGTTCGCACAGAATACGGACGGCGAAGTCCTGCTGCAGCGGCGCCCGCCGACGGGCATCTGGGCCTCGCTGTGGTCGCTGCCGGAAGCCGAAACCCACGAGCAGGCGCGCAGCTGGTTCGCATTGCACCTGCACGGCGACTACGACCAGGGCGAAGCGCTGGCCGAGATCCCGCACGTGTTCTCGCATTACCGCCTGCGCATACATCCGTTGCGCTGGCAGGCGCTCGTCGCCCGCGACGTGGTGCGCGACAATGACGACCTGCGCTGGGTACCGCGGGCCGCCCTGGCCACGCTGGGACTGCCAGCGCCCATACGAAAACTGCTGGGCGAATAAGGATCACCATGCCAAGAACCATTTTCTGCGAGCACCAGAAGCGCGAGGCCGAAGGCCTGGATTTCGTGCCCTATCCCGGCGAGCTGGGCCAGCGCATCTACGCGCACATCGGCAAGCCGGCCTGGGCGGCCTGGCTGGCACACCAGACCATGCTGATCAACGAAAACCGCCTGTCCCCGCGCGACCCCAAGCACCGCGCGTTCCTGGAAAAGGAACTGCAGAAGTACCTGTTCGAAGGCAATACCGACAAGCCCGCCGGCTACACCGCCGAAGAGTGAGTCCTGCTCTCCTTGTAGAGCCGAGCAGGCTCTACAACGTGGCACGGCGTTGGTAGGTTCGTGTAGGAGCGACGCAAGTCGCTAAGCCAGGAAATCATGGCCCCCGACCCTGCTGGCAATCCGGCACCGCGTGCTTCGCGACCTGCGTCGCTCCTACAACAAGCCGCCATCTCCCGGGCAATCACCCTGCGCAGGCCGCTACCCCAGGCCGTCATCCGGGCGCATGCCGGGACCCAACCCGACGGAGGAGGAGGTGTGTGACGACCTCAGCTGCTGGCAGCCTCGCGCTCCACCAGCTTGGCTTCGCGCAGTTCCTTCTGCGCCTGCTTCAGGGCCTTGACGTCGAGGGGGCGGATGCTCTCGATCCGGCAGGCGATGCGGATGCTGCTGGTACCGCCGCCCAGCACCTGCACGCTGTCGAAGCGGGCCGACACCCGGCCGCCGAAACTGCTCACGCCAATGGCAGGCGCGTAGTCCAGGTCCTGGCAGGGCCCATAGAGTTCCAGCAGATAGGCCTGGCTGGGCCGGGTCCAGACGGTCAGGGCGCTGTCGCCCAGCGGCGTCCAGCCATTGATCTGGCCGAAATACTGGAAGTCCCTGACCGGTTCGCCCGCGTGCGCCTTGTACAGGCCCAGGGTTTCGGCATCCGACATACGGGTGGTGCTGCAGGCCGACAACAGCGCCGCCGTGGCAAGCATCAGGATCGCGCGTTTCATGTCCGTGCTCCGTTTTTTGTGGATTCCCCAGCATGATGCGCCCCCGAAATCGAACCCCATCGCAACCGGTTCCCGCCCGTTTAGCACCCAGGCAGCTTGCCCCGAGGCCCCCGTCCCCGTATCATTCCGCCCCTCACTTCGGCTTGGCCGCAGGTGCATGGCCGGGTAGCTCAGTCGGTAGAGCAAGGGATTGAAAATCCCTGTGTCGGGGGTTCGATTCCCTCCCCGGCCACCATTTTTGGTGGCTTAGACGTTGCAAATACAAAGGCTTGCGCCAAATGCGCAGGCCTTTTTGCTTTGTGGGCACGGCTACTGACCTGGGCCTGCAACCTGCAACCCGCACGGATCTGCCTTCTACGCCGGCGCTTGCCCAGCAGCAGGCGTCGGTGGGCACGCATCCGGGCTGGCCTGGCTACCGCTTCGCGCGTGCACCCCTGCCCACCGAGCTGTTGCCGCGCTTGAAGCCTTCGCTCTGCCAGATCCTCTGGCTTCAGTATGGCGGCGCGAGCATCGCTCAGGTTGCGACATGGGTTCTGGCCTAGACTTGGTGGAGTGGTTCCAGCTGGGTCGACATGACGCGCAACTCGAGTGAAGCCGGTAGTTTCGAAGCGATCACGGCCGAGCGGGACAGGTTGCTCGAGATCGTGACTGCGCTGGGGCAGGTGAGTTCTTCGCCCGCCACGACCCCGGAGCTGATGCTTGAAACGGTCCAGCAGGTAATGCACCTGACACGCGCCCAGGGCTCGGTCCTGGAAGTCGCCGATGGTGCGCAGCTCGAGTACCGCGCCGTGGCCGGCACGGTCTCCGCCTATCTGGGCCTGCGGCTGGATGCCGCGAGCAGCCTGTCGGGCCTGTGCGTTGCCCGCAAGCAGATCATGTATTCGCGGGACACCGCCGATGACCCGCGCGTGGATGCGGCGGCCTGCAGGAAAATTTCTGCTCGCTCGATGCTGGTGGTGCCGCTGTTTCGCGGGTCCGACGCAATCGGCGTGCTCAAGGCGGTCTCGTCGAGCGCCGACGCGTTCGACCGGATCGACGAGTACGCGCTGTCGCTGTTTGCGCTGTTCATTGGCGGGGTGATCGCCCGACAGGCCGAGAGCGACCACAGCGCCGAACTTGCCGCCGACATGGAACGCAGGGCATTGCGCGACGAGCTCACTTCCCTTCCCAACCGCGCGGCGTGGCTGGAAGAGCTTGCCCGTGGAATAGCGCGCGCACGCCGCGCCGGGACGCCCTTGGCGGTGGTGTACATGGATCTCAACGAGTTCAAGGAAGTCAACGACAGCCATGGACATGCCGCGGGCGACCGCGTGCTGCAGACGTTCTCGGCCCAGCTTCGCGAATGCGTACGGACCACCGACTTCGTCGCACGCCTGTCCGGAGACGAGTTCGCCATCCTGCTGGAGGGTTTCCAGAATGTGGAACGGGATGTGGCCGCGGTAGCCGCAAAGATCATAGACGCCGCCCATGCGGGAACACCATGGGGCGCGCTGACCCTGCGCTGCCTTCCCAGCGTTGGCATTGCCTTCCAGACAGGTCCTGACTACTCGACGGAAACGCTGGTGCGTTGCGCGGACGAAGCCATGTATCGCGCCAAGAACGCACGCACCCATTTCAGCATCAGCGATTGCAGCGGGCAGCGCACCTGGGAATAAGCGCGCCAAATTCCACTCCCGCGCCCAGAAGCGTTGTCCCTGCCAACGTACTTCGCTAGCCTGATTCCTGATCTCTTCCCCCTGCTTGCCCGGGCCACTGCAGTGAACGCGATTACGCCCACGCATCCTCCAGGTCATATGCCAGATCCTTTTGACAAAACAGAGCGTTTCCGCCAGTTGCACCGGTCCGGATTCTTTCTCCTTCCCAATGCCTGGGACCGCGGCAGCGCGGTTCGACTGGCCGACGCGGGCTTCAGCGCAATCGCGTCCACGAGCGCCGGTGCGGCATGGGCGGCTGGCAAGCAGGATGGTGAACTCGGTCTGCATGAAGTGCTGGACCATTTGCGGATGCTGGTGGAATCGGTATCCCTGCCCGTCAATGCCGACTTCGAGAACGGCTTTGCGGACGCCGCCGAGGACGTGGCAGTAAATGTAGGGCTGGCGGTCCAGACCGGCGTAGCCGCTGTATCGATCGAGGACTGGTCCGGCACGGCGATGTATGAGACGGAACTTGCCATCGACCGCATTCGTGCCGCGCGCGCGGCGATCGATGCGTTCAACCCGAACATCATGCTGGTGGGTCGCAACGAGAACTTCAGGACTCCGGGGATGTCTGCCGAAGCAAGCATCTCCCGTGCGGTCGCCTATGCGCAGGCTGGCGCGGACTGCCTGTTCGTGCCGTTCCTTCTGGACCACGGGGTGATCGCCGAGCTCGTGCAGGCGGTGGCGCCCAAACCGGTCAATGTCGTTGTCCACAACTACGATGAAAACATACCTGCCTTGGCAGCCCTGGGGGTGCGTCGCTGCAGCGTGGGCGGGAGCCTGGCCAAAAGGGTCTGGGGAGCTTTTGACGACGCGGCCCAGGCGCTCAAGCATTTTGAAACATTGGCCCACGGCGCGAGACCGGGGTTTGAACACTATTGAGCGAAGGTCGGAATACAGACTGGCTGGCGTAGCTCTGTAGGGCGCAATCCCGCAAGGGGACTTGCTTCGCGGCGTAACCGCAGGGCATTGCGCCGCATGCTTCACCATTCGAAAATCCAAACGCTCGCAAAGGATTGCAGCCATGCCCAACTATCGCCGCGTATGGCACCCAGGCGGCACGTACTTCTTTACCGTCACCCTGTTGCAGCGGCGAAACAACAATCTGCTCACACGGGAAATTGATCTGTTGCGCGCCGTGGTCGCGGACGTGGGTCGGCGGCATCCTTTCCGCATCCATGGATGGGTGGTATTGCCCGACCATATGCATTGCGTGATCGAACTGCCCGAAGGCGACGTTGATTTCCCCGTCCGCTGGCGCCTGATCAAGATGGGTTTCTCAAAAGGCATGCCCGCAACGGAGCGAAGATCGGCGGTCCGCCAGCGCCGTGGTGAACGCGGCATATGGCAACGCAGGTTCTGGGAGCACCTGATCCGCGATGAAGACGACTTCCGGGCGCACATGGACTACGTGCACTTCAACCCCGCGAAGCATGGCTTGGTCGCGCGGGTGGTGGATTGGCCGTATTCCACTTTCCACCGGCTGGTGGAACAAGGTGTCTATCCGGCCGATTGGGGTGGAAGCGCCGAGGGCGAGAAGCTGGGATACGACGATTGAGGCCTCGTCCGCCTCCGGAAACATGCGGCGCAATGCCCTTTGGTTATTGCGCCCTACGGGGCTGATTCAGGCCTATTGCTTCTAGCCGCTACTGCAGCTTTCAGTGTTCAAACCTAGCCGAGAACAAATTTACCTGATGGTGCGCGTTGCACCACGGCCCCAGAATATCCGGTAGCTGGCTCAGGCAAGGAACGATTTCGTCAGATGCAGCCATTGGGCAATTGTGCCCGAAGATTCCTTGTTTGCTCCCGCAAAGTGGCCTCAACGGCACTATATGCTGGGTCATCCTCTGATATCCCGGTTGAAGTAAGTGACTTGCATAGACCGTCTTCAAACGTGCTGCGAACCGCTGATACGAGCTGCGCGCAGTAGGGAGGTGCATCCGTCCTCAGGGCAAACAGCTTTGCGCCCTGTTGAGCGCAGTAGGACAATCGTGGTGTCGCAGCCTCGACTGACCTCTCAATTTCCTCATCCGTACGTGCGAGCGACGCCAAGCTATCGCTGGTAGTGCAGTCTGAACTAGCAGACCCCTCTAGCTCTTCTCCAAACATGAAAGTCATGTCCCCGGAACTGGTGTCAAGCAGGAGCCCAGTTGCTTGGCAGTTAGCAAGCAACTTGGTCATGTTTCCGGTCTTCTCGTAACTCGGAGCTTTGCAATCCTGCGTGCGACTCCATCCATTAACTGGCCCGTGCACATTGTCTACAAATAGCGAGTGAAAAGCGTAACGGTCCTCGCTAATTTCAAACTTGACGTGCATTTTGTCGGGCTGCTTTGCGCGTCCATCGGGCTCTAATTTGGCAACGCCGCACCACGTTCCGTAAAGCGGAGAGAATTTGTCCGCGGCGGCATCCCCGTTGGCGCCTTGTATCGCGACATCACCTCCAAGCTCTTCACTCTTAGAATCTATTTCATTAGGCACTGCTTCCGGTACCGTGGCGCTCGAATCAGATGCATCCGTAGCGGACGACGGGAGTCTTCCTGTCGATGAGAATAGATCAGCAATCATAGGAGGATTTAACACGTAGAGAGCAGTGCAAATAAGGGGAACGCCTAGCAAGAGAGACGCGACCGCCACCTTTCCTACGCGCTTTCTTGGCATGGCGGCCCTGTCGCCGAACTTTAGTTCAGAAAAGCCGGCGCTCGACTCCGCTGGAGTCACGGATGACGGTTCCCGTGAAGCCGGATGTCCACACTTGGGGCAAGACAAAGCCTTATCGCTAATCTCGTTCTTGCATTCGGAGCACGCTACTAAGCCCATTTTTTCCTTCCCCTGTTGATGCACAACTATAGGGTGAACTGCCCTGCCCGCCACTGCGAATAATTCTTGATGGCCTGCTGCCGGATTCACAGACACCGAGTTTAGGTGTGATGATGAAACCGGAGGTGGTCCATGACTACCAGAAGGCAGTCCAGTCGTAAGTTCAAGCTTGAGGCAGTGAGGCTGGTCAAGGAACGTGGCGTGTCGGTCACCCAGCCAGCGTAGGGCGCAATAACCGAAGGCATTGCGCCGTCATGTCTCACCATCCGACAACCCGACGCTTGCAAAAGAAAAGCTGCGATGCGTCGAGGGAAGCTGCCTGCCTCCACAATCATGCGGCGCAACGTCCTTCGGTTATTGCGCCCTACGGACCTAGTTTGGCTTGAACCAAATCATGGTCCAGATAAAGGCAGGCAATGATCTCCGCAACGGTTATCCACAGCGCTAGCTTTGGGTTCTGCAAGACAAATTCGCTGCGCGGAATAAGACTGTCTGAAGACACAATGGTCTCTTTGACGCCATGACCAGCCCGCTTGATGAAGTTGGCACGTTGCGTGTCGTCGAGAGAACCAAGATGCCGGGCGAATGAGAAGGAGACCTGATTGATATTGTGCGCAAGATAGTTTCTTAGCTCATACAGCATCTGCAGAATGCTGGACTGATCTGAAGTTATAGAGCCAAGCTTGCGCAGCAGTGCAACCTTGCCGAATTTCTGATTGCCGAGATCCAGGCTTGCGAGGGAATCCGCAAGCACCGGGGCGCGCAGCCGAGAAACAAGTGAGTGAGTGCAGGCGGCCTCAATTAGAGCGTTGAGCTTGATCACGAAAGACCAGTCATCCTGATTGAGCAGGTCCGAATAGAAGCCGTCAGGAAGCCCAAGTTTGGCCTCTTGCGCTTTTACATCGTCAAGTATGTTGCCTGCCATAGCGGCCCCCAACTCTGTGTGGATCCCAAGAATGGGACGTAGCAGATAGTCACACCGCAATCCGACGCCGGTCAATCAGAACAATTCCACCGACCAATCAACAGCTTGACTACCCACGCCGCAAGACTTTGGTCTATGCATCTGCTTCGCAAATGTCGCAACGGTGAGGCTCTAGTTCAGCCGGCACATTTTCGGCGTCATATCTTTTTACCAAGCCACGGCTGCAGGTAGCTTGGGTCGGAACCAACATTGGCTTGCCCCTTCAAGCTCCACCACGTCGACTGGTGTCCGGTCGCAGCTTACGCAGCTCCTACAACGGCGGGACGCGAACAGGCCGAACTCTCAACCCCGACAGGATCAAGAGCGTAGGGCGCAATAACCGAAGGGCATTGCGCCGTCATGTCTCACCATCCGACAACCCGGCGCTCGCAAAGGAAAAGCTGGGATACGTCGAGTGAAGCTGCCTGCCTCCAGAATCATGCGGCGCAATGCCCTTCGGTTATTGCGCCCTACGGACCTGGCCCACAAGAAGGAAAGTAGCGGTGGTTACCGTCACGTACGACCCTGATACCTGGTCTCCAGCTGCAAATGAACTTTTAGTGACTATTGAAGATGCAAGGCTGAGTTCGTCTTCGTAATGTGCTGGCAATGACACTACTGCACCCGGCTCAATTTTCAGCTCCACACCCAATCGTTCGGACACCCCTTTGCTTGCGCTAGACATCAAGGCGGGCAGCGTCGCTCGCGCATCCTCGATATCTTGCTCAAAGCCTGCCTTTAGTTGCTTCTTCAGCTCAGCAAACTCCGCGAGCGTGACTGGCCGATTCACCATTGTCTTGGCTACCTGGGCATTTATCCGCCTCGCCAATAAGGGGAGTTCCCCCGCGAGCGCCTTCGGCACATCTTCCTCAGCGATATAAGCGGTCAACTGCTCATTCGTCGGCGCGAGAAAATTGGAGTACAAAATGCCCACAGCTGTCATCTCTGGCACTACCCGTGCGAATCCCGGCGGCGTAGGAACCTCAATTGAGCTCGATCCGACATGTACGAGGGTGGCGTGCGCATTCGGAGATATGGCGAGCAGCAGGGCAATCCAAATAGGTTTCATATTTCCCCCTAATCCTTTACTAATGCCCGCAACCGCGCATTGTCGAGTGGAGTTGACCTGCCCCCACTTTTCAGGTCCACCCGGACTTAAGTAGAGTCCGTCTCGATGAAGAGGTCTGCCCTGCCTCACCGATCCATGCGGCGCAATGCCCTTCTGTTATTGCGCCCTAGGGACCTACGGGGCTCACGATCCAACAAGACCGTTTATGGAAATGCAGTCTGGCAACGCTTGCAGCAACCAAATGATCCGGCTATCAACACAGCAACACCAAGCCAACACGAGCAACAGCAAACGCCTCAACGCTCAAGGCAAGGACGTCATGCACTCGGAGTTAACGGGAAGCTCCTTGAGGGCGGCGGCGCGGGGGCTAAAAAGTCCATTGCGTGTACAGCCCAGCGTGCGGCTTTCCGTGCTTTTTCATGTGCAGGCGGTTGATGTATTTACTAAGCCAGAAGAAAAGACCGCCAGTAACCAACATTAGAATTGACTTGACTAGGACAAATGCCCACATGCCGCCGTTTGTGGCACCAAGGTTGGACAGCCATCCAATGACGGGAAGTAGGCCTAATACCTGCCACGCGGCAATGAGTCCGAAAATGGCTCTCACGATGCGTAGGAATATGTAGCCAGACGTGCCTTTTGCGTGGGTTGAAGGCTTATGGAGCGCTTCTGGCTCTGGCGCTTCAATCCCACGCCGCTCAAGCTCTGCACGTGCAATTGGCAGCGCTTCGTCACTAAACATTTGGTCGTGCCATCTCTGAAGAAGCTGGGCGTCATCCAGGTTCTTGAGCGTTGCGGCGATCACGTCTGGCGATGTCATTGTCTAGCTTCCTAACTCTGTGTGGATCCCAAGAATAGGATGCAGCAGATAGTCACGCCGCAATCCGATGCCGGTCAATCAGAACAATTCCCCCCCGATCGATCAACAGCTTGACGACCGAAGTCGAAAGATTTGGCCTATGAATCTACTTCGCAAATGTCGCAAAGGCGAGGCTGTATTTCATGCCGACACATTTTCGCCGTCATATCTTTTTGCCAAGCGACGGTTGCGGATAGTTTGGGTCGGAACCAATCGTGGCCTTCCCCTTCAAGCCCCACCACGTCGGCTGGTCTCCGGTCGCAGCTTACGCAGCTCCTACAGCGGCGGGACGCGAACAGGCCGACCTCTCCACCGCGACAGGATCCAGCTGGGAACCCGGAGGCGATCAGTTGCCATAAGCGCTGCCCACCCCTCCCCCGTCAGACTTTCCCTACCCAACAACGCGGACTCCGCCGACTATCGCGCTCCGGCCTGCCCTGCCACATTCCTCTTGCCCGCCCGTTGACGGCTGGCATCGCCGGCCCGGATTCGCCGGGCCTGACCACCACATGGAATGCATAAGGAGTAGTGCCCGTGAGTATCAATTTGATCTCCCTCGATATCACCATCGAACAGCAGGCCGCCGCACTGGCCGGTCTGGCGCAAGTGGAGGCTGCCCTGCCCGGGCTGCTGTCGCTGGAACCGGCCGAACGCCGCAAGCTGCTGTGGATGGGCGACCAGAGCGAAGTGTTCTGCCGCCAGACCATCCGCGTGCTGGGTGACAACCCGCAGATCGTGCCGCCCAGCCTGGACGTGGCCGGCGCCGAGGCCGACCTGCTGGCACTGGACCGCCTGCGTCCCGTGCTGGAACGCCTGACTCGCCTGTATTCCAGGGCCGAAGACACCGCCGCCGCCCTGGGCAACGACATCATGGATGTGTCCCTGGATGGCTACGGCCAGCTCAAGCTCTCCGGCGCCGCCCACGGACTGGAGGAAATGCGCCGGCAGATCGGCGCGCGCTGGGCCAAGACCCGCCGGCGTCCGGCCGGCGGTGCCTGACCACCGAATCCTGCTTGGCAGGAGTTGCACACAAGCCGCCTGCGGGCGGCTTGTTCCGTTTGGCCGGACGGAAAAGGGGCGACGGGTATTCCCGGATACCCGCCAGGTCTTTCGCAAGGGGTGCGCACCCTTCCATCAGGGTCGGCGGGTATTTGCGAAGGGTCGCGGAGGCTTCGCGATGGGTGGGTGGCTATTCCGGAAGGGTCGCGGAGCCTTTGGGAATGGGTCCCGAGCCTTCGACAAGGCTCGCCGCCCCTTATGGAAGGGTGCGAAGGCCTTCGCGAAGGGTGGCGGAGCCTTCCATAAGGGTCGGAGACTGTTCCGGAAGGGTCGCGGACCCTTCCCGAAGCCATTCTCAGCCGACGGTGAGCTGGGGTGAGCCGCCATCTGCCCCTCCATGGCACCCACGCCTTCGCGGGGCGCAGGCTCTTCCCCGTCGAAGGGGGACGCGCTCATCTGGTTGGACGCGTCCTTCGTTAGGTGCGGGCTTGCGCGAATGCTGTGGGGTGGGGGGAGGCTCGTGTCTGGGTTGTCCCGCGTAGAGCGCCCCCATCCGCCCCTTCGGGGCACCTTCCCCCGTCAACGGGGGAAGGGTTCTTCTCCTGGGGCTCGTTCCATTCCCTGCTTTATGGCCCAGCACCCCCAACAACCGCTTCACACATCCCGCCCCGGCGCCCCATAAGCTGCGGCTCCGGCTTTGGAGACGCAGTCATGCACCGCTTGTTGGTCCCGCTCTTGCTGCTGCTGTCGCTGGCCCCCTGCGCGCACGCCGCCAAGGCCGTCACGTCCGTGCCGCAACTGGACATGTCGCGTTACGCCGGCCAGTGGCATGAGATCGCCCACCTGCCCTTCTCCTTCCAGGCCAAGTGCGCCGGCGACATCACCGCCGCCTACACCTTGCGCGATGACGACCAGATCGGCGTGCGCAATGCCTGCCGTACGACCGCGGGCGAGATGAAGGTCGCCGACGGCATCGCCCGGCCCGTGCCGGGACACCCGGGGCGCCTGGAAGTGCGTTTCACCCCGGACTGGCTGGCCTGGGTGCCGTTCCTGTGGGCCGACTACTGGGTGATCGACCTGGACCCCGGCTACACCTGGGCCGTGGTGGGCGAGCCCGACCGCAGGTACCTGTGGATCCTGTCGCGGGAGCCGGCGATGGACCGCGCCCTGTTCGAGCAGATCAAGGCCCGCGCCACCGCCATGGGCTACGAACTGGAGCCCCTGATCATGGCCGCCCCGCTGCGCTAGAAGTTCATCCCATACGCCGTAGTATCCTTGGCCATCGCAGGCGAGAAGGAATCGGCATGAAACGTGGTTGGCATCTGGCGTCGCTGTTGCTTTTCTCCGCCTTGCTGGCGGCCTGTGCGGGCGGACCGGTGCGACGGGTGTCCCCGCCCGCGGCCAGCATCCAGCAGTTGACCGTGAATGCCGATGGCAGCTGGTCGGTCGAGCTGCGCCTGCAGAACTACAGCAGCATCCCCATGCGCTTCGACAGCGTCGACCTGGCCCTGATGGTGGCCGACCAGGTCGCCGGCAGCCTGAAGGGCGCGCCGCAGATTTCCATAGGGCCCGAATCGGCCGACGTGGTCAGCCTGCCGTTCAGGCCCACGCCCGCGGCGCGCATGCAGATCGCCGATTCGCTGGCCGGGCGCCGGCCGCTGGCCTATGCGCTGAAGGGCAAGCTGCAGGCCACCCCGGAGGAAGGCAAATCGCGCTCCTTCGACATCGATGTCAAGAACACCCTCAACCCCGTGCCCGGCCTGGACGGCGTGCTGCGCTGAGCCAACGCCCCTTCCCCTCATTCCCGCAAGAATTCCCGAGAGCCCGACGATCCATGACGACCTACAAAGCACCGCTGACCGATATCCGCTTCGCCCTGTACGACGTGCTGGGCGCCGACGCGCTGTTCGCGAAACTGGGCTACACCGAGGCCAGCCGCGAACTGGTCGATGCGGTGCTGGATGAAGCCGCGCGTTTCACCGAGACCGTGCTGGCGCCGTTGAACAGTGTCGGCGACGAGATCGGGTGCAGCCTGGACAAGGCCACCGGCGAGGTCACCACCCCGCCCGGTTTCAAGCAGGCCTACCAGCAGTTCCAGGAAGGCGGCTGGACCGGGCTGACCGCCGCGCCGGAATTCGGCGGCCAGGGCCTGCCGCACACCATCGGCGTGCCGCTCAACGAAATGATCAACGCCGCCAACCTGGCCTGGGGCAACTTTCCGCTGCTCTCGCATGGCGCGGTGGAAGCGCTGAAGCAGCATGGCGAGGACTGGCAGCGCGAGGCCTTCCTCAAGCCCATCGTCGACGGCCGCTGGACCGGCACCATGTGCCTGACCGAACCGCATTGCGGCACCGACCTGGGCCTGCTGAAAACGCGCGCCGAGCCCAATGCCGATGGCAGCTATTCCATCACCGGCACCAAGATCTTCATCACCGCCGGCGAGCACGACCTGACCGACAACATCGTGCACCTGGTGCTGGCCAAGCTGCCCGATGCGCCTCCCGGCGCCAAGGGCATTTCCCTGTTCGTGACACCGAAGTTCAAGGTCGCGCGCGATGGCAGCGTGGGTGAACGCAATGCGGTGCGTTGCGGTTCCATCGAACACAAGATGGGCATCAAGGGTTCGGTCACCTGCGTGATGAATTTCGACGGCGCCGAAGGCTACCTGGTCGGGCAGCCGCACAAGGGCCTGCAAGGCATGTTTACCATGATGAACACCGCGCGCCTGGGCGTTGGCCTGCAGGGCGTGGGCCTGTCCGAACGCGCCTACCAGAACGCGGTGCGCTACTCGCTGGACCGGCTGCAGACGCGCTCGCTGAGCGGGCCCAAATTCCCGGAAAAACCCGCTGATCCGATCATCGTCCACCCCGACGTGCGACGCATGCTGCTGACGGTGAAGTCGCTGGTCGAAGGCAGCCGCCTGCTGGCCCTGCATGCCGGCACCCTGATCGACGTGGCCCACCACGCCGAAGACCCGGCCGAGCGCGAAGCGGCCGACGTGCTGGTCAGCTTCCTGACACCCATTTCCAAGGGCTGCCAGACCGAATGGGGCATCGAGAACACCTACAACGCGCTGCAATGCTTCGGTGGCCACGGCTACATCCACGAGCACGGCATGGAACAGCTGGCCCGCGATGCGCGCATCACCACCTTGTACGAAGGCACCACCGGCATCCAGTCGCTGGACCTGATGGGTCGCAAGACCGCGGCCAGCAAGGCGGCGGGCCTGCGGATCTTCCTGGGCCAGATCGAGGAGTTCGCAAAGGCCAACGAGGGCGATGCGGCACTGGCCGAGTTCATCGCCCCGCTGCGCCAGAAGGCCAGCGAATGGGAAGCGCTGACCCGCGGCATCCTGCAGCGCGCGGCCGGCGATGCCGAGGAAATCGGCGCGGCCAGCACCGACTACCTGTTCTATTCGGGATATGTCGCACTGGCCTACTGGTGGGCGCGCAGCGTGGCCGCGGCCAATGCGTCCTCGCACCCCGAGTCGTTCAAGCTGTCCAAGCTGGAGACCGCGCGCTTCTATTTCGCCCGCGTGCTGCCGCGCACCCTGGCCCATGCCGCGGCGATCGAATCGGGCGCCGCACCGCTGATGGCCATGGACGCCGAACGCTTCAGCGCCTGACCCACCCAGGCGCGGGCCCTGCCCGCGCCTGCCGTTCCCGGCCTGGTACACAAATCTTCAACATTTGGGTATAACCTGCTTCTCCATGGAAGCAGACCCAGCTCAGCTTCAGATGGAACAGCCCGGCAGCCACGTGGTGCCGGTCGACTTCGCACTGCATCCCTCCTCCCGTTCGGCCACCGTGCGCCTGCTTTCGCTGGACGCCTACGGCCGGGTGCTGGACTGGATCAACTGGCAGGACGCCACCTGCCTGTATGCGCGCGACGCAGTGGCGTGGACGCTCGGCGATCCCTGCCTGCGCGTGCATGGCGGCACCTGCCGCATGACCGGCGAACAGAGCATCATCGAACTGCATCCCATCGTCGCCTCGCGCGGCCATGCGCGCGCGCAGGCGCTGTCGCCGACGCCCACGCTGACCAACACCGCACTGTTCGCACGCGATGCGCAGCTGTGCCTGTATTGCGGGCATGAGTACTCGCGGCCCAGCCTGACCCGCGACCACGTGCTGCCGCTGTCCAAGGGCGGCCGCGACAGCTGGGAAAACGTGGTCACTGCCTGTTTCCACTGCAATTCGCGCAAGGCCAACCGCACTCCGCAACAGGCGAACATGCCGTTGCTGGCCGTGCCCTACCGGCCCAGCTGGATCGAGCACCTGATCCTGTCCAACCGCAACATCCTGGCCGACCAGATGGCCTTCCTGAAGGCGCATCTGCCGAAGCGGTCAAGGGTGAAGGGTGAATAGCGAAGGGTGAATAGCGAAGGGTAAATAGTGAATGGAAAAGGGTGAATCGGCAGGCGCGAACAGGCCCCTGCTCCTCTTCCCTCTTCACTATTAACTCTTGACTATTCCCTTTGCCATTCACCCTTTGCCATTTACGCCCCACCATTCACCTTCATCTTCACCCTCCATCGCTTGCCCGCCTCCTGAATGCGGAGGAAAATAGCGCGGATGATCGACCCCACCCGCTACCCGCGCCTTTCCCGCATCAACATCCCGTCCGACCTGCGCCAGTTCGAGGAATCCGAACTGACCGCGATCGCCGACGAGTTGCGCGGCTACCTGATCGAATCCGTGGGCAAGAGCGGCGGCCACTTCGGCGCCGGCCTGGGCGTGATAGAACTGACCGTGGCCCTGCATTACCTCTACAACACGCCCGATGACCGCCTGGTCTGGGACGTGGGCCACCAGACCTATCCGCACAAGATCCTGACCGGCCGCCGTGACCAGATCCACACGGTCAAGCAGGCCGATGGCGTGGCGCCGTTCCCCAAGCGCGAGGAGAGCGAATACGACACCTTCGGCGTCGGCCATTCCTCCACTTCCATCTCGGCGGCGCTGGGCATGGCCATCGCCAATGCGCAGGCCGGCAACGAGCGCAGGGTGGTGGCGGTGATCGGCGATGGCGCCATGACCGCGGGCATGGCCTTCGAGGCGCTCAACCATGCCGGCGGCATGGAGGATCCGGAACCCAACCTGCTGGTGGTGTTGAACGACAACCAGATGTCGATTTCCGAGAACGTCGGC
>Ga0123388_1094438_pt1 | contig 19224 bp, 15 predicted proteins | sample T0HHNO3metaT_FD_89916 | JGI IMG/M metagenome (GOLD analysis project Ga0123388, IMG submission 89916) | Methane-oxidizing artificial microbial communities from Washington, USA to study methane cycling - T0-HHNO3 metaT (Metagenome... | ecosystem: Engineered > Modeled > Simulated communities...
GAAACGCTGGCGGCCGCACAGGAGCAGCTTGGCTTCATCAACGACCTCAGCCAGGCCGGCCCACGCCTGCTGGCCGCCGCCGGCAGCAACCCGGCGCGGCTCGCTGCGGTCGCTCAGATTGCCGCCCATCACATGCCGCGCTACCGGAAAATCGTCGACGAGGCACCGAAGCTGCTCAAGCGCCTGGAACGCATGCCGCGCCCGCGCTGAATCCGGGGCGCCGTGTCATGCATCCGTCACGTCACCTCACCACACTGCGCGCGCCTGAACAGAACACGAGGAGACATCGATGGAACTGATCCTGTGGCGCCACGCCGAAGCGCTCGACACCGTACCCGACGCCAGCCGCCAACTGTCCGCGCGCGGCGAGAAGCAGGCCAAGCAGATGGCCGCCTGGCTGAAACCCCGCCTGCCGAAGAACACCCGAATCCTGGTCAGCCCGGCCACCCGCTGTCAGCAGACCGCGCAGACACTGGAACTGGAGTTCGAAACCTCAAGGCTGTTGAGCACCGATGCGTCGGTCGCTGACCTGATTGCGGCCACTGACTGGCCGACGGGCAGCGGCGCCGTAATGGTGGTGGGGCATCAACCGACGCTGGGGCGGGTGGCGGCGTTGTTGCTGTCGGGTGAGGAGGCGGAGTGGTCGGTGAAAAAGGGTGCGGTGTGGTGGCTCAGCAATCGCGTGCGGGATGGTGCAGCCCAACACATTCTCAGGCTGTGCATTTCACCCGACCTGATCGAAGTCTGAGTAATGCGACGATTGCTGCTCGTCACCTTGACCGCGGCTCTAGCGGTGGCACACGCCAATGCCGCGCCTCGATGCACGGCCGCACTCACATCGGAACTGCAGCGCCTGCTCACTGAGCAGTCATTGCCAGCCGCCCAGTTCTCGCTGCGCGGTCGCGACGTCCAAGCCATTGATCTGGCATTCGGTGAGGCCTCGCCCGGTCGCCCCTTGACGGTGGATCAGCCGTTGCGCATCGCCAGTCTGTCGAAAATCCTGACCGGGCTAGCGGTCCTTGATGCCGATGCGGACAAGAGCTTGCCACTCGGTTCGAAACTGGTTGATGTGCTGGGCATCGACAGTGATTCGAGTGGTCGCGGCGTCGGCGGCATCACCCTGCGTGATCTGCTCGGGCACAGATCCGGCCTGCGTCGCCATGCTGGTCTGGATGAAATGCTCAGGCCCGAACCACGTTGCCCGCCTCATATCGGGCAGTTGCTGTCAGAACCACTGCACGCACCCGCCGGGGCGACTTTCCAGTATTCCAATACCGGTTATTGCCTGCTCGGCGAGGCGCTGCGCGTTCGTACAGGGCAATCGCTCGCCGACCGGGTCGCCGCGTCGATTGTCCGACGCATCGGGAGGTCGACCATCGCGCCGTACGACGAAAGTGACCTGACTGTCCGCTACCACGCCAGTCCGGACGATCCAACGGACGACCCCGCCAGCTATTACTTCAACTATCCGGCCATGCTGGCAAGTGGCGGCTTCGAGAGCAACGCTCGCGACCTCTCCCGTCTTATTACGCGGGCCTTCCCGGCAAACAGCCTCAAGGCGCTGGACACTGCGCCGCAGGCCTGTGTGCGCGCTAGTGGGCCGCGCAACTGCCACGGCCTCATCTTCCACGTCTTCGACGATGCACGAGGACAGCGAATGTTCTGGCGGGATGGCTCACTGCCGGGCGTCAGCGCGCTAGCCGTCGTTCCGGCTCACGCCCGATGGAACTGGGTGTTCATCGCCACCCGGCGCCATCGTGATGGCCTGCGCCTGAACGAACAGCTGCTGGCGGCCATCGACCATGTCGTGGCGCGCCATCTGCAGTGCGAGGAGACCGAACGTCAGACGAGACCGGGAATGAAGCGGTAGCGCACCTGTTGCATGTACTCGCGATAGCCGTTGTCGGCCATCAGCAGATGGCGCTCTTCGGTCAGCGCGCGCGCGACGTAGATCGCGGTCCAGCCGCAGAGGGACAGCAGGATGGCGATGCTGCCCAGTACCGAGGTCTGTAACGCCGCCCACAGTGGCGGCATGGCCCCCAGCCACCAGGCCAGGTTCTTGAAGGTATAGGCAGGATGGCGGATCCAGCGATAGACACCGTGTCGCACGATGCCGCGATTGGTCAGATTGCTGGCTTTGAAACCGAGGTTCGCACTGGCGGTGCTGTATATGGCAAACGTCAGCAGTACGGAAATGTTGATCGCGAACTGCAGATGCGGATCACCGACAATCGGTGTATCGCTGCTGTACCAGCCGATGAATGCCGTCAGTCCTTGGTTGAAAGGCTGGTAGCAGATGAGGCACGCCAGCCAGCCGGACAGCGTCGGATCGACCGACACGAATCCGTTCTTCAGTTTCGGATGATCCACAAGATAGCCGAAGGTGAAGCACAGCACATCAACGAAAACCACGACATGTATCAGTGGCGCATGCAGGTGTTTGTTGTATAGCTCGATCCAGTTCACGGCCACGCCAGAACCCGGAAGTGACGTCAAGCCGGAGAATGCCGCCAGATGCTGCAGCAACCAGCTGACCATCAGAGGCGCAAAGAAGAACTTCAGCAGAAGGATGCGGAGGGCCAAAGCTTCGTCGGCATCGAACACACGACCGTTACGGATCTTCTGCCAGCCCGCGCGCGCCACAACCAGCGCCTTGGATTCCGCCGCTGTCTGACGGTAGTAGAAAGGCAGTACGGCCGCATACAGCAGGATCAGCCACACATAGGCGTCGAACACAGAGAAGACGATTGCACCGTCGCTGCCGAAATGCAGCATCTGACCGAGTGAAGCACGATGCCAGGGGCTGATCTGCGTGTAAAACGTCAGGCTGATGCCAAGGAAAAGCAGCGTCGCGAGATAGCTTCGGAAAACGGAGTTCATGGAAAAAAAAGAGGCCCTCACGGGCCTCTTCCTTCATGCGAAGCTCGGATCAGCCGCCCGAACTCGTGCTGGAGCTGGAGCTGGAGCTGGAGCTGCTTCCAGTGTCAAAACCCGTCTTCGACTTGTTACAACCAGATCCACCGGTCTGATAGGCCCACGTGATGCTCGTAGTGCCAACTGTACCAACCATGTTAAGAGTACAGCTACTCACCGATGAATTGCCAGTCAGAGGAAACGAAATTGTCCCCCCAACACCGCCAGTTCCCTCGGTCGAGGCAATGGTGCCGAGGGTAACAGCGCCGCCTGCAAAGCTCGTCGGAATCGTATAACCCGTCTTACCGGTAGCCGTCGCCAAGTCTTCGTTCGAATCGCAAGCTCCAGGCGATCCACCGTTGGTCTGAATGCACAGCGCTACATCAGTTCGGACGGATGCGAGACTTGCCACAGCATCCTGCCACTTCGCACGCGTAACGTAGTCCTGATACTGCGGAATCGCGATCGCCGCCAGAATGCCGATGATCGCGACCACGATCATCAGTTCGATCAGGGTGAAACCTTGCTGAACCTTTTTCATCACTCTCTCCTGTTGGAACGGAACGGGCGCGACTGCGCTCAGGGTGATATCGAGCAAGGCGGGTGCCAGCTTTAGCACTTTTTTACAGTTCGCTGAAACACAAGGATTTTTTGTTCCGAGCGCGGCGACACAGTTCGACACAGATGCTTCTGTCCTGCCGTTCACCGGCAGCATGTGACGAAAAACGTCAGTTCACTGCGTAGCCGGGGATGGCACTGAGGTCGACGTCGTCGATCTGTTCGGGGTCGAGATAGGTTTCCGCGTAGCGCAGATAGACCTGCTGGCGGACGAACACATCGAACAGGTCGGGGTCGATGTGGCCGTTCAGGCGGAACTTGCCGAGGATGTGCAGCGCTTCGGACAGCTTCATCGGCCGCTTGTAGGGCCTGTCCTTGGCGGTCAGCGCTTCGAAGATGTCGGCGATGCCCATCACGCGGGCCTGCACGCTCATCTGCTCACGGGTCAGTCCGCGCGGGTAGCCCTTGCCGTCCATCCGTTCGTGGTGGCCGCCAGCGTACTCCGGCACATTGGTCAGGTGCCGCGGCCAGGGCAGCGACTCGAGCATGCGTATCGTCGACACGATGTGGTAATTGATGATTTCGCGTTCGGCGCCGGTCAGCGTGCCGGCACGTATGGTCAGGTTCTCGACCTCGTCGGCGCTGAGGCAGGGGTAACGGGCGCCCTGGGCGTCGGTCCATGACCAGCGCCGGGCGATCGCGTGCACCCGTTCGACGTCGGCATCGCTCATCCGCTCCGAGCCGATGTTCGCCTGACGGAGGAAGGCGCGGTCGCCCTCGACCTCATTGAGCAGGTCGGCACTTTCGCGCTCGATCCGTGCGCGCGCAGCACTCGTCGTATCCGGGCCGAGCGCCATCTGCCGGCGCAAGGTGGCCAGTTCGATGTCGCGACGTATCAGTTCGAAGCGCGCATCGACCAGTTGGATGCGGTCAAATATGGTCTGCAGCTTGGTCGCCTTGTCGACCACGTGCACCGGCGTGGTCACCTTGCCGCAGTCGTGCAGCAGACCGGCGATCTTCAGCTCGTAGCGATCGGCGTCGGTCATCGTGAAGTCGGCCAGCGGGCCGTCGGTCGTGTCATTGACCGCTTCGGCCAGCATCATGGTCAGCGTCGGTACGCGCTGGCAGTGACCGCCGGTGTAGGGCGACTTCTCGTCAATGGCGTTGTTGATCAGCGTGATGAAGGACTCGAACAGCGCTTCGAGCTGGCTCACCAGTTGCCGGTTGGTCAGCGCGATGGCGGCCTGCGATGCCAGCGACTCGGCCAGCCGGCGGTCGGAATCGGAAAACACGCCGACCACGCCGGTCAGCGGATCGACGGCGTTGATCAGCTGCAGCACGCCGATCACCCGACCTTCGTGGTTCATCATCGGCACCGTCAGGAAGCTGGTCGAGCGGTAGCCGGTGCGGGCATCGAAGGCACGCGTGCCGGAGAAGTCGAAGCCCTCGGCCGCGTAGGCGTCGGCGATATTGACGGTACAGCGGTTCAGCGCGCAGTAGGCGGCGACCATGGACAGATTCGGCAGGCCGCCCGGCAGATGCAGCGGCAGCGGCGGAAACACGATGCGCTTTCCGCTGGTGCCGCCCATCGCGATGCCGATCGAGTCGGTACGCATGATTTCGAAGCGCAGGTGCTCGCCACTTTCGTCGGTGCGGTAGAGCGTGCCGCCGTCGGCGTGGGTGATGGCCTTGGCGGCGAGCAGAATCTTTTCGAGCAGGGCCTCGATATTGCGTTCGTTCGACAGTGCGGCGCCGATCTCGTTGAGATCCTCGAAGCGCCGCAGCAGGTCGTCGAACTTGTCCATGTGCCGCGACGCCTTACTTGATGCAGACCGCGCGGACCTGCTTCATGTCGGTCAGCCCGGACAGCACCTTTTCCATGCCGTCCATCTTCAGCGTGCGCATGCCCTCTTCCAGCGCTGTGGCGAGCATGGTGGCGACGCGTTCGCGCTCCTGGATGTTCTTCTTGATGCGGTCGGTACCGAGCATCAGTTCGTGCAGGCCGAGGCGGCCGCGATAGCCGGTATTGCTGCAGTCCGGGCAACCCTTCGGCCGATAAAGCGTGAAGCGCCCCTTGTCGTCGGCGTAGGCCTTGATCCAGTCCTTCAACACGCGATCCATCGCCCCTTCGGCGTCGACCTTGAAGTCGGCGGTGTTGCGCAGCTCCTCGCAGTACTCCTCAAGGAAGTGCTTCATTTCGGCAGCGTCCGGGTGATAGGCCTCCTTGCACTTCGGACACAGACGCTTGGCCAGCCGTTGGGCCAGGACACCGAGCAGCGCGTCGGCGAAGTTGAACGGATCCATGCCCATGTCGAGCAGGCGGACGATGGATTCCGGCGCGCTGTTGGTGTGCAGCGTCGAGAACACCAGGTGACCGGTCAGCGAGGCCTCGATGCCGATGGCCACGGTTTCCTTGTCGCGCATTTCGCCAACCATGATCACGTCCGGATCTGCGCGCAGGAAGGCGCGCATGATGGCAGCGAAATCAAGGCCAGCCTTCTTGTTGATCTGTACCTGACGCAATCCCTTCTGCGTGATTTCGACCGGGTCCTCGGCGGTCCAGATCTTGGTTTCCGGCGTGTTGATGTGGCTGAGGATGGAGTGCAGCGTGGTCGTCTTGCCGGAGCCGGTCGGACCGCACACGAAAAACAGGCCGTAGGGCTTGCTCACCGCCTCCTTCAACCGCGACAGGTTGTGCGGCAGCACGCCCAACTTGTCGATCGGTATCGGTTCGCCGGCGGCGAGGATACGCATCACGACGTCCTCGACGCCGCCCGCCGAAGGTATTGTGGCCACCCGCAGTTCGATGTCCAGCGGGCCGAACTTGCGGAACTTGATCTTGCCGTCCTGCGGCTTGCGGCGCTCGGAAATGTCGAGGTCGCACATGATCTTCAGGCGCGTGACCAGCGCGCTGCGGTAGCTGGCCGGCACCTCAATGTAGGGGTGCAGCGTGCCGTCCTTGCGGAAACGGACCTGGGTCTTGTCCTTGCCCGGACGCGGTTCGATGTGGATGTCGGATGCGCCCTGCTGGTAGGCGTCGATGATGATCTTGTTTACCAGCCGGACCAGCTCGTTGTCGGCAGCGGCGGTGACATCGTCACTGCCGACGTCATGCACCTCGTCCTCTTCCAGCATGTCGGAAAGCAGGTCGCCGACGCTGGTGTCGTCCATCGTCGAGCCGTAGAACTGATCCAGCGTCTGCACGAACTCCTTCGTGGTGGTGACGCGAAAGACCAGCTTGGCCTTCGGGAAGATGTTGTTGACGACGCGCGCCCCCTTCACCTTCTCCGGGTCGAGCGCGACGACGACGATGCCCTCGCTGGAATCTTCCACCGGCACCCACTGCTGCTCTTCGAGGTACTCGCGCTTCAGGTTCTTGATCAGGTCGAAGGGCTTTACCCGCTCGGGCTTGAAGGGCTCGTAGGCGACTCCGAAGAACTTCGACAGCGACGCACCGATCGCCAGCTGCTTGACCTGGAAATCGCGTACCAGCACGTCCTCGACATCGACGCCCTTGCGCCGCGCCGCACGCGAGGCGAGATCGAACTCCTGCGGTGACATGACGCCATCGACGACCAGGTAGTCGTATTTCGACTTGACCACGTGCGTCGGCTTGCTGCGTTGCTGGAAAGCCACCGCCAGCGTGTGCGCCATGCTCAGCAGGCCTTCTTCGGCCAGCGCCGAGAAAGGCTGGCCGGACTTGTTGTTGATCAGCTGGACCACGCCCAGCAGATCCTTCTTCTCGGGGTCGAGAATCGGCGCGACCAGCATCTGCTTGGTGCGGTAGCCGGTCTTCTTGTCCACGCCGTCGAGGAACTTCAGGCTGGACGAATGCGACCTCAGCTCGGCGTCGTCGTAGACGTCGCGGATGTTGAGCAGCTTGCGGCTCATGCCGACGAAGCCCGCGATCGACTGCTCGGTCAGCGGCAGGCGCAGATCCTTGAACGAATTCAGGCCGGTCTTGACCTTGGACACGATGGTCGACCGGTCGTCGCCCAACACGTAGATGGTCAGTCGATCAGCGTTGAACAGCGCAGAAATCTCCTGCGACAGTTCGAGCATGATCTCGTCGATATTGATGGTGGCGTGAATCTTGGTCGTCACGCCCTGCAGGTTCTTGAAGAACGCCAGCCGGCTCGACACATCGCTCATCGCGCCCAGATCGCTGGCCGGCGGTAGCACTGCACTCATTTGTTCACCTCGTCACCGCTGACCCGCGCGGCCAAGCTGCCGCGCCTCGAATGGTCAGAAGTCGAAAACATGATTGTTGCGCAACATGTGCGGCTTGCGCGAGCCGAGCGTGTCGGCAATCTCGCGCATGGTCATGTCCATCTGGCTTGGCTTCAGATGGGTGATGTAGATATCGGCCGGGTGACGCAGCTTCTCCAGCTCCCCCGAAAGCATGTCCGGACACAGGTGGCGCGACATCACGGCAAGCTGGCGGTCGCGGTCGGGAAAGGCTGTTTCGATGATCAGGTAGCGCAGGTCGGGCAAGGCATTGACGGCGTCCCAGAACTCGTCACACACGGTGGTGTCGCCGGAAAAGGCCAGCGTGCCGCCGGCCGAACGCACTGCGTAACCGACCGCCGGCACCGTATGCTGCGCCGGCAGCACGCGGATCGCCCGGCTACCCATGTCGATCTCGTCGCCGACTCGCAATTCGCGGAAAGTCATGAACGGTCGCTCGACCGACGGAATTTCGGTGAAATCCGGCCAGATCGACCAGTTGAAGATGTGGCGCCGCAGCACTTCGAGCGTCGGCGCCGTGGTCCACACGGTCAGCGGACGCGAACGCAATTCGCCCACCGTATCGACCATCAGCGGCAGGCAGGCGATGTGGTCCAGGTGGCTGTGGGTGACGAAAACGTGGTCAATGCGTGCCAGTTCGGCGATCGACAGGTCGCCCACCCCCGTTCCGGCGTCGATCAGGATATCGTCGTCGACAAGCAGCGAAGTGGTACGCAAATGCGCACCGCCTATGCCACCACTGCAACCGAGCACCCGTATCCTCATCTGTTTCCCGCGTGTAAGTCCGTTTTCGTCCGCCTACTTCGTATCAAAGGTACGCACGCCGTCCCAGCCCTTGCCGGGCGGCGAACGGCGATAGTGTCCGATCTGCTCCGCGTAGGAGCCGTACAGCACGCACCCCGGGTCCATGCGCTGCAGGTTGAAAAGGGTCAGTTCAGCCTGATCCCATTCCTGGTTCCTGAACTGGCGCAGCGCCTGATTCCACAACTTCAGCTCTTCCAGCCGCCCGCGATCGAAATCGGCTTCCATCGCCAGCGGCTCGTAGATCGATACCGGCTCGTCCTTGCCCTTCACCCGCACGCGATCCACCTCGCGGAACACGACGCCCTTGACGGCACGCCGCGTTTCATCGCCGACGAGAATGCCCACACCATACTGTTTGGTCAGTCCTTCGAGGCGCGACGCCAGATTGACCGCGTCACCCATCACAGTATAGGCCTTGCGTACTGGCGACCCCATGTCACCGACGGTGACCGTGCCGGTGTTCACACCGATGCCTATCTTCAGTTCCGGCCAGCCGCGCGCGGTCAGGTGACTGTTCAGTTCGGCCAGCCTCGACTGCATCTGCAACGCGGCCGTCACCCCGTGGATCGCGTGCGCGGGATCGTCCACCGGCGCCCCCCAGAAGGCCATGATCGCGTCGCCGATATATTTGTCGAGCGTACCGCGCTGATCCTGAATGACGAAAGTCATTGCGCCCAGGTATTCGTTCATGAGCTGCGTCAATTGCTTCGGTTCCAGCCCTTCCGAAATGCTGGTGAAGCCGCGGATGTCGGAAAACAGTATGGTCAGTTCGGCGTTGCGACCTTCCATGCTGTAGTGCTCGGGGTTGCGGCTCATTTCCTCGACCAGTTCGGGCGGCACGTACTGACCGAACATGCGTGCGAACTGCCGCTTCGAGCGCGATTCGAAGAAGTAGCCGTAGGACATGTTGAGCGCGTACAGCCCGACCACCAGCAGCAGGCTGGCCGCGATCGGCAGCACGAAGTCGGCGAACTGCCAGAACGCGAAATTCATGCCCAGCAGGAGCAGCAGCATGCCCGCCGACAGCAGCGTGGCATTCATCGGCGACAGGCGCGGCAGCGCCCACAACAGCAGGCCGCCGACCAGCAGCAGCACGACCACATCGAATCCGGTCACGTACTGGGGACGGTGCTTGATGTGCCCGTCCAGCATGCCGGCGATCAGGTTGGCGTGAATTTCCACCCCCGGATAGGTACTGCCGACCGGCGTCGCCCGCAGGTCGAGCAGGCCGGGCGCGGTCGTGCCCAGCAGGGCAACGCGCCCCTTCAGCGCATCGACCGGTGTGCGCCCGGCCAACACGTCGGCGAGAGAGTAGTAGGCGAAACTGCCCTGCGGACCGCGATAGGGAATCAGCGCGGCGACGTTTTCGTCGACCGGCAGGCGCAAGGTTCCGCGCGCGGACGGCAGCTCCAGCCACTCCAGCCCCGCGTAGTCGCGGGCGCTCACTCCAAACAGTCCGCCCTCGGCGTAGCCCGGAACCAGCTTGGGGCTGCCCAGCAGGGTGCGCACCACTGCCAGCGACAGCGACTCGTAATAGGCGCCCTTGTATTCGACCAGCATCGGCACGCGTCGGTTGAGCCCGTCGAAGTCAGGCAGCGGATTGAAATGACCTGCACCGAGTGCGGACGCCTGGAAAAGTGGCAGGTTGGCACCGAAGCTGTTGAAGCTGGCAAACGCGATGTTGCGGCCCCGGAAAGTCCCGGCCGGCAGCACCGGGTCGGGCAGCGCGCCACTGCTCAGTCCTTCGCCGCGATCGCTGAAGTAGTAGCCCAGCAGCACCGGACGGTTCTGCAGTGACGCGGCAAAGCGCTTGTCGTAATCGAGCTGTGGGCGCAGTCCGTCCAGCGCGGCGCGGAAGCTCTCGTTGTCGGCAAGTGGCCCGGTGGCCAGTCCTTCGAGCATCGGCAGACCTGAACTGGTATCGGGCTCGGCGAACACCACGTCGATGCCCAGCAGCATCACGCCATAGTGGTCGAACAGCTTGTCCATCAGCGTCGCCAGACGCTCCCGCCCCCAGGGCCAGCGGCCGACCTCGGCCAGCGAGCGCTCGTCGATGTCCAGGATGACCACCCTGTCGTCGCGCGTGCGCGGCATGGTCAGCGACAGCTTGGTGTCGTAGGCGATGTGGTCCAGATTGCCGAGAACCGGAATCTGGTAGAAGCGGGCGGCGTGCCCGAGCAGCACGAGCATCAGCACCAGGCCGATTCCGTACTTCAGCACGTGCTGATTCACCGCGCCGCCCCGGCTGGGGTCGGACGATCGGACCCCGGCCGGCAGGTGGCCGACCGGTCAGCGCAACGCGCAGGACTCAGCGACATGAGCGAGGCGTGCCGGCTCAGCGCTTGATGAAGAACTCCATCTTGACGCCCGCGATCTCGATCACGTCGTGATCGCTCAGCGGGTGCGCCTGGGCGTCCAGCTGGCTGCCATTGACCACCGGGAAGTTGGCGCCCTCGACGTGGGTGATGAAGTAGCCCTGCGGCCGCCGCGTGATCACCGCCACCTGCAGGCCGGGTTTGCCGAGTGTGGTCAGCGTTTTCGTCAGTTCCAGTTCGCGTCCGGCGTTTGCACCGTTGAGGATCTGGATGGCGCCGATCTGGTTCGGCGGTGCGGCGGGCGCCGCCGGCTGCGGCGGTGCGACCGGCGCGGGCGGCGGCATGCCACCCCCCATCGAAGTGCCCGCCGGCACCGAAGCGCCAGCGCGGAATCCGGCCTGCGTTTCGGTCGGCGAGCGCATCGGCACCACAGGCGGAGCAGTCGGTGCCTCGGCCGGCGGCTTGCGCATCATGTCGGGGCGCAGGACCATGGTCTTTTCGAAGTCAGGCGCCGGCGCCTGGGCAGGCGTGTCGTTGATGTACTTCAGGCGGTACTTGCCCAGTTCCACCACGTCGTTGTTCTGCAGGAAGTGCTTCTTGATCGGCTGCCCGTTCACATAGGTGCCGTTGGTGCTGTTCAGATCCTCAAGAAAGGAATCGTTGAGGATGGTGACGATGACCGCGTGCTCACCGCTGATCGCGAGATTGTCGATCTGGATGTCGTTGTGCGGCTTGCGCCCGATGGTCGTGCGCTCCTTGGCGAGCGGCAGCTCCTTGAGGACCAGACCATCCATGCTGAGTATGAGTTTTGCCATTTTCCAGTCCTTTACTTCAACCATGCGAGCAGTCGCGCAAGCCAGCCGCGCCGGGCAACCGGGAAAGGCTGCAGTACCTTGACCAGTATCACCGAAACGTTGTCGCGCCCGCCATTGTCGTTCGCCATCTGCACCAGCTGTTCGGCGGCCAGATCGAGATTGGCCGACAGCGCCTTCAGCGTCAGTTCGATGTCTTCGTTTTCGACCATGTCGTTCAGACCGTCTGAACAGAACAGGTAGACATCGCCGGTCTCGACCTCGTAGGTATGGATTTCCGGTTCGACCACCGGATCGACACCCAGCGCCCGGGTCACGAGATTCTTGTTCTGCGAGCGTCTGGCGTCTTCCTCCGTAATCATGCCGCTGTCGATTTGCTCCTGCAACAGCGAATGATCGCGCGTGACGCACTCGAAAACGTCGCCGCGAAGCCGGTACATGCGCGAGTCACCGATATGCGCAACGGATATGTGGTTGTCGCGGAACACCGCCATCACCAGCGTGGTGCCCATGCCTGAATACTGGGGCTGACTTTCGGCCGCGCGATAGATGGACTCGTTGGCGTGGCCGATCACCGCTTCCAGCAGTTCGGATATCGATTTGCGGCCTTCGCCGAGGCCCTGTTCGAGTTCGGTGCTGATCACCGCGGTGGCCATGCCGCTCGCCACCTCGCCGGCGTTGTACCCGCCCATGCCATCGGCGAGTACGGCCACGCCGATCGCGGGGTGGGTGGCGACGGCATCTTCGTTGTGCGTCCGCACCATGCCGGAGTCGGAGCGGCTGACCATCTGCAGTGAAGGGCTGAGATCCTGATTCATGTCAGATGCTGAAGTCGACCTGTGAGAGGGATTGGGTGAGGTTGCCAGCGCAGGTACGCAGGTCGGCCGCCATGTCGGAGCCGGTCTGGTAACGGGCGTCCGCGTCCTTGGCCAGCGCGCGGTCGATGATGGCGGACAGGCAGTCCGGCACGTCCGGCCGCAGGTCGCGGATGTCCGGGTGCTGTTCGTTGGCGATGCGGAACATGAGCTGCGCCATCGAATCCCCTTCGAAGGGCAGCTTGCCGCAGACCATCTGGAACAGCATCACGCCGAGCGAGAAGAGGTCGGAACGGCCATCGATCTTCTTGCCGGCCAGCTGTTCGGGCGACATGTAGGACGGCGTGCCAAGCACCATGCCGGTCTTGGTGCGCGACGAGTCGGTGATGCGCGCGATGCCGAAATCGGTCACCTTGACCTGGTCCGATTCGGCTTCGTACATGATGTTGGCCGGCTTCACGTCGCGGTGCACGACGTTGTTGCCGTGCGCATAGGCGAGCGCGTCTGCCACCCGGGCGGCGATGTCCATCACCTTGGGCAGCGGCATCAGGTGGCCCGGCTTGGTCTGCGGCACCAGATCGCGCCCCTTCAGGAACTCCATCGCGATGTAGGCCAGATCGTGCTCTTCGCCGGCGTCGAAGATGGTGACGATGTTCGGGTGGTTCAGACGGCCGGCCGTCTCGGCCTCGCGGAAGAAGCGCTCCTTCACGTCGGCCAGTTCTTCCTCGTCGAATTCCTGCGACAGCGCCATCGTCTTGATCGCGACCACGCGGTTGATCTTCGGGTCGCGGCCCAGATAGACCACGCCCATCGCACCCTTGCCCAGTTCCTTCTCGACCTGATAGCGGCCCAGCATCGGTTTTTCGACCGTGCCGTCCTCGAGGATGCTGGTATTGGTGCGCCCGCCCCCACCGCCGCCCAGCATGACGGTTTCCGACATCGCCTTGGCCCGCTTGACCCGGGTTTCCAGATCCTTGAACTTCGGATTGAAGTCGGCCATGTGGCGGAACACCGATTCCGCCTTGTTGAACTGGCGCTTGCGCTCGAAATCGAGAGCCAGGTTGTACAGGTTTTCCATCACCGCATCGGACAGCGGCACCTGGCGGAACTTGTCCCAGGCCATGTCGAGCTGGCCCTGACCCTGGAAAGCCAGCGCCAGCATGCGGTTGGATTCGGCCGACTGCTCGTCCGACTTCACCTTGCCGCGCTCGGTCACCAGGAAGCGCTTGGTCGTCAGCAGCAGGTGGCCGACCAGCAGCAGCGTCGCCGGCAGCATCAGTTGCAGCCACATGAGCTGACCGGTCATCAGCACGAAGTGGGTGGCCAGCAGCGCGACGAACAGCGCCGCCGTGACGCCGGCGCCCAGCCCGGCCTTCAGTCGCGGCAACAGCACGATCAGGTAGAGGGCGATCAGCAGGAACACGCCGAACTCGGCCGCCCAGGCCCAGGACGGCGACACGAAGAAGTGTTCCTGCAGGATGCTGGACAGCCCGTGCGCCATCACCTCGACCGAAGACATGGCCGGCGACACCGGTGTGGCGTAGAAATTGCCGATGCCGGGTGCGGTCTGGCCGATCAGCACGATCTTGTCGCGATACTTGTCGAGCGGAATCTTGCCGCTCATCACGTCGAAGAAGGAATCGACCGGGAATGCGGCGCGACCGTCCGTGCCCTGGTAATAGAAGCTGTACATGCCGAGACCGGGGTCGGTGGCAACCTGCAGGCGTCCAAGCGTGACCGATTCGCCGAGCTTCACGCGGATGTCGTCGACGCCGAGGTTCAGGCTTTTTGCGGCGATCAGCAGCGGCAGCGAAGGATAGAGCTGATCGAAATGAGTCATCACCAGCGGCTGCAGACGCAGGCCACCGTCGCGATCGATCGACGGATTCAGGTGGCCGACCGCGGCCGCCACCTTGCCCAGCGGCTCGATCACGCCGGCCGACACGTCCAGCGTCAGCGGCGGCAGCGGTTCGCTGCCTTCGACATTCTTCAACGCCATCCGGCGCACGAACTCGGGCAAAGGCTTGTCCGGCCGACCCTGCGGCTCGCCATCGAGGAAGAGCATGGGCAGCGCCACGTTGCCGGCCCGGGCGACACTGTCCGCAAGCTGGCGGTCCGTATTCAGTGCGACCTCGGCTTCACGCAACACGGCCGAGAAGGCGTCCAGCGATTCGGCGGCGGGCGGCGCCTGCTCCCCCTCGCCTTCCACTGGCGGTACCGTGGCGGCCGCGCGTACCTGCGACTCGATGGCCAGCAGCTTGTTGATGTAGGCCAGACCGGGGTCGATCTGAGGTTCAGCGAAGAAGATGGTGGTACCGACCACCTTGGACTGCGCCTGCGCCAGCTTGTCGATCATGCGCGCGTGCACGTCGCGCGACCACGGCCAGCGGCCGATGTTGTCGATGCTCTGCTGGTCGATCGCGATAATGGCGATGCGCGGACTGGGTGTGCGCTCGGTTGCGCTGACCCCGACATCGTAGGCCTTGCGCTCGAGGCTCTGGATCAGGTCGGACTGGGCGGAGAACAGGAAAAGCAGGCTGATGACGACGCCAAGGAACCAGTCGGTCTTCCAGATAGCGGCCTTGGTCACGCTCACCCCCGCAAAGTTGTCGCGCCCCCGGAGACGGGTGACGGTGCCTGTCGGCTTGTTGTGTATGCCATCCGCTCTCGCGTCGGCGAACTCACGCGGAAAAACAGACGCCTGTCACATATTCTTGCAGTTCAGCCTCAACACAGTCAAACGGCGGTTGGCGCGACGCGGTGGAATTTCACGCTTGCCGTGCCGAATCCGCTGCGCCGCGGAAATCAGGCGCGCAAATCAATAGGGAAGATCGCGTCCAAGACCGGCGGCGCGGGCTTTGTCGACCACGCGCGCGGCGAGTACCAGATCCTGTATCGCCATGCCCTGGGATTCGAACAGCGTGATGTCGGCTGCGCTGCGTCGCCCTGGCCGCATGCCGACCAGCAGTTCGCCCAGTTCTGTCATGCCGTACTCGTTCAGGCGACCTTTTTCCAGCGCCGGCAGCAGGTCGCCGGATTCACGCAAGGCGGTCGCGCGCGCATCGACCGCGATCACGGCGGCGCGACGTATCGTGGCTTCATCGATTTCGCGGCGGATCAGCGCATTCGATCCGGCGGCGGTGACGTGCACGCCTTCGCCGAGCCAGCGGCCGTCAAACAGCGGATCGGTCGCGGTGGTGATGGTGACCACCACGTCAGCCGCTCGCACGGCCGATTCGATATCGTCGGCCGGCACGATGTCGCGTCCGAGCCGCTGCGACTGCTCCGCGCAGAAGGCTTCGAGCTTGTCGCGCTTGCGCGCCACCACCTGAATGCGTTCGATGTTGCGCACCGCGCACAGCGCCTCGATCTGGCTGCGTGCCTGCCAGCCGGCACCGAAAACGACCGCCGCGCGCGCGTCTTCACGCGACAGCACGCGGGCGGCCAGTCCGCCGGTCGCGCCGGTGCGCATCATGCCGAGGTAGTCGGCTTCCAGCACGGCCAGTGGCCGGCCGTTGGCGACATCGAACAGATGCACCCAGAAACGCGCGCCCTCTCGGCTGGTCGTGTAGCTCTTGTAGCCCATCACGCCGAGCGGCAGCACCGCACCGTGCAGGATGTGCAGCGCCGAACTCGGCGTGCGGCTGCGCGCGCGCGGCGTGTCGATGGCATCGCCGGTGGCATGCCAGCGATGGGCATCCTCGACCGCGACAAGAGCGTCCTGCAGGGAGAGCACCTGCCGGACCTCGTCTTCGGTGAGGTAAAGCGCCATGTCGATTCCTTACTGGATCGGGAAATCGACCGGCTTCTGGCGAGAGGCAATGATCTTGCCCACCGCCAGCACCAGCAGCGCTCCGACGATGCCGGCGCCGTAGCGCACCAGGGCCGCCGCTTCCGGCTTGTCGACCGTGCTGGCCGCGTCAAGCGGCACGTAGGGCAGGATGGCCGGGTCGGTCACCGCCATCGTGCCGGCGATCCAGCCGAGCAGCATGGCGCCCAGCGTGACGATGAAGGGGTAGCGCGTCATCAGTCCCAGCACCAGCTGGCTGCCCCAGACGATGATGGGGATGGACACCAGCAGGCCGAAAATGACCAGCGGCAGCTGATGGTCGCCGCCCGCGCCTTCGGCGGCGCCGGCAATCGCGATCACGTTGTCCACGCTCATCACCAGATCAGCCACGATGACGGTCTTCACCGCGCCCCACAGCTTGTCGCTGGGCTTGATGTTGGCGTGCTCGTCGTCGTCCTCCGGCATCAACAGCTTGATACCGATCCAAAGCAGCAGCAGTGCGCCGACCAGTTTCAGGTAGGGCACCTTGAGCAGGGTCAGCGCGAACATGATGAGGATCACGCGCAGGAACACCGCACCGGCCGTGCCCCACATGATGCCCAGCTTGCGCTGCGCCGGCGGCAGCTTGCGGCAGGCGAGCGCGATCACGACCGCGTTGTCGCCGCCCAGCAGGATGTCGATCATGATGATCTGGCCAACGGCAAGCCAGAATTCGGGAGAAGAGAAATCCATCGTGTTGCGCCCGGAATGCGAAAGCGCGGATTCTACCGACAGAGTTTCATGACGGGCACAAATGAAAAGGGCCACCGCTTGCGCGATGGCCCTGTGCACTGCAACAACAACTCAGTGCTTCAGGATCAGAGCAGACCCTTGAGCAGCTTGCCCATTTCCGACGGATTGCGCGTCACGGTGAAGCCGCACTCTTCCATGATGGCGAGCTTGGCGTCGGCGGTGTCGGCACCGCCCGAGATCAGCGCACCGGCGTGGCCCATGCGCTTGCCCGGGGGCGCGGTGACGCCTGCGATGAAGCCGACGATGGGCTTCTTCATGTTCGCCTTGCACCACTGCGCCGCTTCCGCCTCATCCGGACCACCGATCTCGCCGATCATGATCACCGCATCGGTGTCCGGATCGTCGTTGAACATGCGCATCACGTCGATGTGCTTGAGCCCGTTGATCGGGTCGCCGCCGATGCCGACCGCGCTCGACTGGCCGAGGCCGATCTCGCTCAGCTGGCCGACCGCTTCGTAGGTCAGCGTGCCGGAGCGGCTGACCACGCCGATGCGGCCCTTCTTGTGGATGTGGCCCGGCATGATGCCGATCTTGATTTCGTCCGGCGTGATCAGGCCCGGGCAGTTCGGACCCAGCAGCAATGTCTTCTTGCCGCCGGCCGCTTCCTTGGCCTTCATCTTGTTGCGCACCATCAGCATGTCACGCACCGGAATGCCTTCGGTGATGCAGATGACCAGGTCGAGGTCGGCTTCGACCGCTTCCCAGATCGCCGCGGCCGCGCCCGGAGGCGGCACGTAGATGACCGAAACGGTGGCGCCGGTGGCGGCCTTCGCTTCAGCCACGGTGGCGTGGATGGGGATGCCTTCGAAGTCCTCGCCGGCCTTCTTCGGATTCACGCCGGCGACGAAACAGTTCGCGCCATTGGCGTAGTCGCGGCACATGCGGGTGTGGAACTGGCCCGTCTTCCCGGTGATGCCCTGGGTGATGACCTTGGTGTCCTTGTTGATCAGAATCGACATATCTGGTTCTCCCCTCAGTGTCCGGCCACGGCGGCAACGATCTTCTGTGCCGCATCCGCCATGCTGTCGGCCGAAATGATGGGCAGACCCGAGTCCGCCAGAATCTGCTTGCCCAGTTCTTCGTTGGTGCCCTTCATGCGCACCACCAGCGGCACCGTCAGGTGCACTTCGCGCGCCGCAGCGACGACGCCGGTCGCGATGGTGTCGCAGCGCATGATGCCGCCGAAGATATTCACCAGGATGCCGCGCACGTTCGGGTTGCGCAGCATGATCTTGAACGCCTCGGTCACCTTCTCGGTGGTGGCACCGCCGCCCACGTCGAGGAAGTTGGCCGGCTCGGCGCCGTACAGCTTGATCACGTCCATGGTGGCCATGGCCAGACCGGCACCATTCACCAGGCAGCCGATGTTGCCGTCCAGCGACACATAGCTCAGGTCGAACTTCGACGCCTCGATCTCTGCCGCGTCCTCTTCGTCGAGGTCACGGAAGGCCACGATGTCTTCGTGACGGTAGAGCGCGTTCGAATCGAAATTGAACTTGGCGTCCAGCGCCTTGATGTTGCCGTTGCCTTCGAGAATCAGCGGATTGATTTCCGCCAGCGAGGCATCGGTTTCCATGTAGCAGGTGTACAGCTTCTTGAAGGTGTCGATCGCCTGCGCCTGCGACGCGGCGGGAACGCCGATGCCGTCGGCCAGCTCCTTGCCCTGCGCGTCGGTCATGCCGACCAGCGGGTCGATGAACACCTTGATGATCTTTTCCGGGGTGTTGTGGGCGACTTCCTCGATGTCCATGCCGCCTTCCGACGAGGCCATCATCGCCACCTTCTGCGTCGCGCGATCGGTCAGCGCGGCGACGTAGTATTCCTTCTTGATGTCGGCGCCTTCCTCGATCAGCAGGCGACGGACCTTCTGGCCTTCCGGGCCGGTCTGGTGCGTGACCAGCTGCATGCCCATGATCTGCTTCGCGAATTCGCGCACCTCGTCGAGCGACTTGGCCACCTTGACGCCGCCGCCCTTGCCTCGGCCACCGGCGTGGATCTGCGCCTTGACCACCCAGACCTTGCCGCCCAGCGATTCCGCTGCGGCCACAGCCTGGTCAACCTCGAAAACCGGTACTCCGCGCGGCGTGACCACACCGAAACGGCGCAATACCTCCTTCGCCTGATACTCATGGATCTTCATGCGTATTCCTCGCCTTGTTGTCTGCACAGGATGGTGA
>Ga0123388_1040163_pt1 | contig 19042 bp, 16 predicted proteins | sample T0HHNO3metaT_FD_89916 | JGI IMG/M metagenome (GOLD analysis project Ga0123388, IMG submission 89916) | Methane-oxidizing artificial microbial communities from Washington, USA to study methane cycling - T0-HHNO3 metaT (Metagenome... | ecosystem: Engineered > Modeled > Simulated communities...
GCACCGGAGCTTTTATCGAGAACAGCCCGTTAGGGGCGCGGCAGGGATGCCGCGCGTCAGCAGAGGGGCAGGAGCCCCTTCTGCTGACCCTCGATAAAAGCGAGGAGCGCAGGAAGTAAGCGGTAACCGGGTCGCCTTTTCTTTGGTTACTTTCTTTTGGCGAAGCAAAAGAAAGTAACTTGCCTTCGGGTGCGACAACCCGATTTAATCAAGTGTCGCGCTAGCGACTCCTTAATGTTAAAGCGGTCGAAATTCGAATAACTGCGTAACATCAGTTATTAATACCCAACCTATCCGAAATTAAAACATACCTGATCCTTCAGTTATGCAAGACGTTCAGCTCAATAGCGGATTCAGCCCGATAGGTAACTGCACTTATTGATTGGATACATTGAATTCTCTATCCTAAAGACCTCTGTACAACGCCAACCGATTTTTTAGATTAATGTATTTCGTCTTCGTGAAAATAAATGTCCGACTATGTTCAATTTCACTAAAAAATACAGCGATGCGCTGGCCGATGCGAATAACAAAACCGCCGGAATAAGCGAAAAGTACGATGCCGCGATAATAAAAATCGAACGGCTTGAGGACGAATTATCCCAAAAAACAGATGAATTAAACCAAAGCTGCAAGGCCCAATCCATAATGGCTGAAGGCGTAAAAAAATGCGTTGAATCGCTTTACGTCGTTCAAAACCAACTGCAAGCCGTAGCGGCGCATTTAGACCTTTCAAACAAACGAATTTTTGAGTTAATGCAAAAAAACAAGGCGCTTAAATCGTCAGGCGATGAGTGGTTCAGGCGTTCCATCAAACTTGAATTTGAAGTTTTAATCGCGAAGGACGAGCTTAAAAAAATCGAAAATGAACGTGATTCGGCGATAAAAATGTGCGAGCTTCTTCAAGCCGAGTTAATGTCCAACAGCCCAAGCAGAAAGCAGGGCTAACACCTACACATCAGCTTAACACGCCACTCATCCGGCAAAATATCCCTGTTGAATAAAATACAACGCCTGCTCTATGACAGCCTCGTGCCGCATGATAAATGAATGCGAATAAGGCATCACGATAAAATCTTTCATGCCTTCCACTTGCGCCCGGCTCACCGACACCTTGCCGTCGTTAACGTCGGGAATTAATCTTGATAGAAAAGGATTGACGGCTTTACTACCGGCAATAACCCCAAGCTGAAAATCCACCGGTCCAAGCCGATTCGGCACGCTGTTGCTGCCGGTACCCAACTGCAACCCGGCCGGGCCGTTTAAATAGTAAAACAGCTTCCATCCGCCGAGTTTATCCACGACTTCGCTGCCTTGATTGGGCGGGGCCAGCATCACCACGCGCCCCAGTTTGTCGATGCTTTGGCTAGCCAAATAATCGCGCAACAAAATGCCGCCCATCGAATGGGTCAGGAAATGGATCTTTTTAATAGTTTCCGACTCGCACTGTTTCAATGCCTGAACGATGCATGATTGCGCCAAGGCGCCGATGTCTGCGCTGCGCGAAGGATAATCCACATTGACGATTTTATAGCCGTAAGCCGCCAGCAGTTTGGCTGCTTTATTCATGCTGCGGCTGGTTCTGGCCAGACCGTGCAGCAGAATAATCGCCTCCGAGTCTTTATCTATCGGTATCAGTTTGGCTTTTAAATTTTCCATAGCGCAGCAAAATGGCGGGCAGCAATAATAAGTTCAGCAACGTTGAAGAGGCCAGGCCGCCGATGATGATCGCCGCCATCGGCCCCATGATCTCGCGCCCCGGATTATCGCTGTTGAACGCGATCGGGAACATCGCCAGCGCGGTGACCAGCGCCGTCATCAGGATCGACGGCAAGCGCTCCTGCGCACCCAGTACGGCGGTGTCCAAATTCCAGCTCTTGTCTTCGACTTCGACCAGATAGCGATAATGCGACAGCAGCATGATGCTGTTGCGCACGGTAATGCCGAACAGCGTCACAAAGCCCACGACCGAGCCGACCGACAAGGTGGCTCCGGTCAACACCACGGCGGCAACCCCGCCGATCAGCGCAAATGGAAGATTGGCAAGGGTCAGCAACATGTGCCGGATACTGCCGATCGCGATATAAATAAAAATCAGCACCCCGGCTCCGGCCAGCAGCGAATGCAGGATTAACTCTTTCCGCGCCTGCGCCTGTTCAATTGCCGCACCGGTGAACTCGGGATAAATATCCGCCGAGAACGGAATCTCCTTTAATACCCGCGCTTTAAGCTCCTCGACAAAAGCATCCAGATCCCGGTCGATCACATTGCCGGTCACGGTTTGCCGCCGCTGCGAGCCTTGATGGAGGATGTTGTAGCGGCTGGCCGCATGCCTGATTTCCGCGACCTGGTCCAGCGTAATCACCGCGCCGTCCAGGGTCCTGATCGGCAACTTGGCTATCGATTCAGGCTGCTGTCTCAGCTCCGGCGTCAAGGTCACCGCGACGTTATAGATTTTATTGCCCTGAATGTTCTTGCCGACCACCCGGGTTTCGTAAGCGGCCTGCAAAGTGTCGACAATCTGGGCAGGCAGCACGCCCCAGAAGCTGAGTTGGTCGAGATTCAGCACAATTTGCAGCAACGGCGTGCCGGGCGGCGAGCGCAACTGCACATCGGTAGCGCCGTCTATGTCGCGCATAATATCGGCGACCGCCTGCGCTTTGGCGTCCAGCTTATTCAGGTCATTGCCGTAAATATTAACCACCACCGGCGAGGTGTAGCCGGAAATAGTCTCATCGACCCGCTCCGTCAAGAAAGTGTTGGCTTCAAACAAAATGCCGGGGAAACCGACCAGAATCGCCCGCAGCCTGTCCTTGATCTGCTGTTGTTCGGCTCCCGACATCGGCTCCAGACGCACTTCATACTCGCTGTAATGGCTGCCGTAAGTGTCCGCGCCCCGCTCCGCCCTGCCCGCCCATTGCGACACCGATTGTATGCCGGGAATCGCCATAAACTGTTCGGTCAACTTGCTGCCGATTCTGATCGATTCCTGCAACGAAGTGCCGGGAATGCTGGTGGTGTGGACGATATAATGGCCTTCGCGCAATTCGGGCAGGAATTTGCTGTCGAGGCTGAAAAAGGCCAGCAAGCCTGACAAGCAAACAATAACGCTGCCGATAATGACCGGCTTGAAATACCTGGAAATCGTGCCTAGCAAATCCTTGTAATGCGGCTTGATACGTTTGATCAGCGGCGGATCGTCATTAGCGAAGTCGGCGTTGCCCAGCAACGCGTAGCACAACGCCGGGGTTAAGGTCAGCGCCACCAGCAGCGACATTAAAATCGCCAGAATGTAGGAATATCCCAGCGGCGCAAACAAGCGCCCGGCAACGCCGTTCAAGGTCAACAACGGCACAAAAACCAGCGCGACGATAAAGCTGGCGTAAACCACGGAGCTTCGCACCTCCAGCGATGCGCTATAAACCACATCGGCGACCGGCAGCGGTCGGGCTAACAGACGGTTCTCGCGCAAACGCCGGAAAATGTTTTCGGTATCGATAATCGCATCGTCAACCACCTCGCCCAACGCGATAGCGAGGCCGCCGAGCACCATGATGTTCAGATTAACTCCGCTTTCCAGCAGCACAATCACCGCACCGACCAACGACACCGGAATGGCCAGCGCGGAAATAAACGCGGTACGAAAATTAAACAAAAACAGGTACAGGATAATCAGCACGAACAAGCCACCGATCAGCAAATGCCCGGACAAATTGCTCAGCGAGCGTTCGATATAATCGGCGGGACGAAACAAGTGCGAGTAAAAATTAATCGCCTGCTTGTTGAAAATAGGCTCGAACTCGTGCAGCGTCTGCTCAACCTGCCGGGATACCGACAAGGTATTGGCCCCGTATTGGCCGATCACCATCATCACGATGCCGGGTTTGCCCATGATTTGCGCCGCGCCGATCGGCGGCTCCGGCGCATAGCTGATCGTGGCGGCTTCGCCCAAAGTCACGTTACGGCCCTGATCCCGCTTGACGATAATCTTGGCGAATTGCTCCGGCGTAGCGGGTTGCCCGGTTACCTGCAAAGTAAAGCGCTGGTTGTCGTTTTCGATAAAACCGCCACCCTGAATATGTCCTGCCTGTGACGCAGCTAGGATAATGTCTTCCAGGGTCAGGTTAAAGCGATGCAATTGCAACGGATCAACCTGGATTTGCAGTTGCTGAATATCGCCGCCGAACACGTTGACATCGGCAACTCCCGGAACGGCCTTCAAGCGCGGTACTATCGTCCAGTCGACCAGACTGCGCAAAGCCATTAAATCCGGCGGGTCGTCCTTGCTTAAGCCGATGGTTAAAACCGTCGCCGAAGACGAGGACAACGGTATCGCAACCGGCGTAATGCCCAGCGGCAGCACTCCCGTCAGTGTGGTCAAGCGCTCGCTGATCAGCTGGCGATTGCGGTACACATCGCTGTCTTCGACAAAAGTCGCGATAATAATCGACAGGCCCTGGATCGATTCGGAGCGCACCGACTTCATACCGATCAAGCCGCTGATCGAGGTTTCGATTTGCTGGGTTACCAACACCTCAACCTGTTCCGAAGAAAGGCCGGGCGATTCGGTCTGGATGATGACCTGCTTAGGGGAGAATTCAGGAAAAATATCCAGACCCGCTGTGGCGAAGCGGTAACTGCCGTAGAGTAGGATTAATATCGCAAGCGCGATAACGATGCCGTAAAAACGGATGGAGAAGCGGACTAGAGTGGATAGCATGGGTTAGTGGGTTTGATTGGAATGTTAAATGCTATATTAATGACCAATTTGTGATTTTTATCGCATTCAAAATAAACTGAAAAGCTGAAATTCCTTAATAGTTAAGATTCAGCTATCAAAGCTAACAACCACAGCCAATGGCTTTTGTTTTAATCTGTAATGGTACAAAGCTTTCTAATAATCATAGTTTACTGCGTGAGGGTTCATTACTCGTTCAATGCCCGACTCTTTCAGACCATGTTGTAACGATTTATAGATAAGCATAAAACTAGGAATTTCCAATAATGGTTTATCGTTAATTCTTCTTCTGTGATATTCCCTAATTATCTTTTCTCGTGGCACAGAAAACGGAAATGAATGCCGACGGTCAAAACCATGCGATAAAAGAAGTGCTGACCTTTTTTTAACACAACGGTGAATTACAGAAAGGAGCCAACCATCTAAACGTTTTAGTTGTTCCTCATCATTGATTAATGGATAAAAACTCATGATACCTTTGAAATATAAATGCTTTTGTCTTCCAGACAAATATTCTCCCATTTCACGGTGCGACAAGCCACCATATAAATATCTCCTAACTTGTGTCATTGCACTTAATAAAGCTATATCTTTATTGTTTGCTGGGATGATTAAACCTTTTAAAGGTTTTTTTCTAATAGGTTGTATCAAATTTTTATAAAGGAGATATGAAATCTGCTTTTTTATACGCTTCTCTGATTTTTCTTTAATTGAGACTTTCGAAACAGCTACTGAGTATCCAAGAAAGTTAAATTCTCTCTTAGATGTAATTTCAGTAGGTAACCCTTCTCTTGCCAATAAGCTAATTCCATCTGATTTTTTTGCATTAATAGATACCCCCGCCTCTCTAGAGAACGCATCAATAATTGTAAACGATTTACAAATTGCAGCGTAATCAGGACTCCAAACTACAGTATCATCAGCATATCGGGCAAACTTGAGACCGAACTTTTCGAAAGACTTATCTAGTTTCCAGCACACCAAATTGGCAAGAAAAAGCGATATTGAAGTGCCTTGAGGTATTCCACGCTCCCTTGAACTTAGAAAAGCTCTGATTACCTTCTCTTCCTCGCTGCTAATAAAAAAACCATTAGCATTGAATTGATTAAAGAGATATTCATGATTGATTGATCCAAAGAAGTCCGAAAAATCAAATTCGGCAATAAACATTCTCGCATCCTGAGAAATATCTACTGCAATATCTTGGATTGCAAAGTGAACATTTCTATCGTTTCGATACGCATATGAGAAAGAGCTAAATCGATGCCTATTTTTTGCTAGTAATCTAACGTAGAAGAGCCTAGATACCGCAGCGTCAGGTATTTGATAGATTGTTATTTCTCTCACCCCTCCGCCTGTTTTAGGAATGAGCTTTTTTAATGGCTCATGAGGAGCGTAAGTGCCGTTTGCTATTTTTTTAGCAATAGATTTTGCGATGCTTTTGGAGTGCGAGTGAACATAAAAGGGATTGAATTTATTGTCTGATTTCCATTGCTCAGGCGTTTGAATGATCTTTTTGGGTGCATCTTCTATTCTTTTCTTCGTTTGTTCGTGCTCAGTATGAAGGTGATTATGATAATCGTGATGGCGTTTTATCAGCTTTTTTGCTTCATCGCGGATGCATTTTTCTAACTGTTTTTCGAGGTTCATTTAAAGTTCCTTAAAACAAAAAGCCCGAGGCAGCGCCTCGGGCTTTCCACGGAACAAACCTAGTAAAAGTAAGCTTCCATTTGCTTGATACAGTTTTGAGGCTGTACCCCCAATGCCGCGGACAAAGCCGCTATAAAAAAGAGGTGCTCCGTTCTTCTCCTAGAGAAGTATCTTTATGTTCCCTTAGTATTCACATTATTGTCAATAAGTAATGTTGAGGTAGAGGTTTAGGTAAATGTCATATATCAACGCAGCTCATATATTGTGCTAAGACACGCAGAGCATCAATCGCGAACAATGTGCTTCCTTCACTAGTTCCCAAGCTCAAGCTTGGGAATTCGGTTACGGAAGCTCTAGCTTCCCGTTTCACGAAGCTGGAGCTTCGTCTTTTGGGTTCCCAATCTGGAGATTGGGAACCAGCTCGATGTGCTGAACGCAGTGAGGCGCATCATTTCCCGGCACACCCTACCGCCAATCACTCAACAACCGAATACATCCCACCGTTTGAGTTTTGCGGTAGTAAAGTTCATCAGCGGTTAAAAACACGGCATTCAGGTGAATAGCCAAGGCGTGATAAAGCGTATCGGATAAATGATGAGAAAACTGCCGGGAAAGACGAGCGGCCGTTTTTAAAATGTCTGCATCCTGCTGTACTTTTACTTCCATAGCGCTCAATTAATCAATGGCTGGCACTGCGATTTCCGGACGAATGCGAGTAATGACGGCAACCACTTCCGGCAGCCAGTGTGCGGGTTGCACCAGCGTCACCTGACCGGATTGAACTTGCAGCAACATAGAAACAGCCTGATCGGTATCCTGCTCCTCTGCTGACGCCGGCATCAACCACTACAATCCTCTGCGCAATTCTTCCCTTCCCTGTTCAATATCCGCCGCTGAAACGGGCGCTTGCGTGGCTCTTAATTGCAGGATTTTATCGATCGCCAGCTGGCGACGTTGCTGTTGTTTTTTCTCTTCAATCGCCTATTGCATCAATCGGGTTAAGATCGCGCTTTTGTTTTCCTTTTCAAACAGCTGGTTGAATTCCTGCCTGATGTCATCGGGTACGCTAAAGTTTACGGTAGCCATGATGTCGCTCGGTTGTTGAAATATTCAACAATATGAAATGGTACAAGACGCAATCCATAGGGCGTCAATAGCGTATTGCTCCCCACAGTTCCGGACCAACCGCAGATTTAATTAACTGACTAACTCCAAATCAACCCAATCAATTTGTTTTTCTACAATCGTGCTTAACTCCAACAGCCCAAGCGAAGAGGTCATATTCAATTCCGATTCGACTTCTTTTAATTGCTCCAGCCGTTCTAACAATTCAAACAAATCCGTCTGATTGGTGTTCTTAATTTTTCTGGTTTTCCTGATTTTCTTCATTTTTATATCAAAGCCACTTGGTATGGCTGTCATCACTTATTAAATACCGGTTGGTGTTGGATTCATCAATGCTATAAGGCGAAAAACGCGGGTTACAAGAAAAAAATCACGGCCTTTGCCCCGAAGCCTGATTTTTGTCTAACTCATTCGCAATATTTTTGATCTTCTCTTTTAGACCCGGCGATAACGAATTCAAGAAACTCTCGGGATCGGTTTGCGCTTTCAGCATTAGGTTTTGCATTTTTACCGGGTCGCCACCCGCTTGCCGTACCAAGAGAGGCATAATATCGGCCGAAATATTATAGAGCTCTTGTTTATCATGGGCGTTACCGCCCATTGCCGCCAAGGCTTTTTGGTCGGCGTCCTTGCCCGCATCGGTTGCCGCAGCATCGCAGTCTTGATTCCTAAGACAGTCTTGCGTTTTCTGTAACGCCGAGCTGACAGCGTCATCCGCATAAATATCTTGGCCGGACATTCCTGCCGCAAGCACAAATACGCATAATATGATCTTGGACATTGCTGCCACTCACTTGAAGTTTAAGAAAGATTTTTTTTCAAAGCTACCGATTAGCCTACAACGTCAATATCCCTTTACTGCGATTTTCCATGCGCCGCAGCAGTTCGGTCATAATCAACCGGTACAGTTCGTCGCCCAGATATTTGTCCTCGACGCCGCTGTCGATGTTGGGGTTGTCATTGACTTCTATCACATAGCCTTTGCCGTCTTTTTCCTTAACGTCCACGCCGTATAATCCGTTGCCTATCGGCTGGGTCGCTTTTAATGCGGCGTCGAGCACGGCTTTGGGGACTTCAAAAGTCGGCAAGGTGGCAAAACTGCCGGTGTCGATTTTGCTGCCGCCGTGGCGGTAAATCTGCCAATGGTTTTTAACCATGTAATAGCGGCAGGCGTATAAAGCCTTGTTGTTGAAAATGCCGATGCGCCAGTCGAAATCGGTATAGAGAAATTCCTGCGCCAACAGCAGTGCGGATTTTTGGAACAGCTCTTCCACTTTGAGTTCCAGCTCTTTCCGGTCATTCACTTTGACGATGCCGCGAGAAAAGGAACCGTCAGGGATTTTTACTACCATCGGAAATCCGGCTTCCGCTTCCACTCTGTCCAAGTGGGTGGCATTGCCTTTGTGCAATAGCCAGGTTTTGGGCGTAGGCACCTTATGGGTGCGGAACAAATCGGCAAGATAGACTTTATTGGTGCAGCGCAGCATCGAAGTCGGATCGTCGATAACCACCAGTCCCTCAGCCTCGGCCTTTTTTGCGAAACGGTAGGTGTGATGATCGATGTTGGTGGTTTCGCGGATGAACAGGCCGTCAAACTCGGGCAGGCGCACATAATGTTGCTGGGTTATCAGCTCTATTTCAATGCCCAATTCCCTGCCGATTTTGATGAATTTTTTCAGCGCGCCGCGGTTACTCGGCGGCAATTGTTCTTCGGGATTGACCAGTATTGCCAAATCGAATCGCGCCGCTTTACGGGCGCGCCCCTTCCGCCAGACTTTGGTGCTGAACTTATCCAGCGCGTCGGCAAAAACGGTTTGCATCGCATCATCCAGATGCCGGTGCGACACGGCCTTTAAGCCGATGATTTCCCATTGCTGCTTGCAGCGTAACGTCACTTCCAGAATGGGACAGGAAAAGCGTTCGAACAGTAGTCTGGTGAGTTCCTGAAAAGCCGGGTCCGGCGTGGTGCCGAAATAACTCATCAAGGTTATTTCACTGTCCTTGTCGGTGGTTTTAAATGCGCGCGCCAGTGTCTGCGACAAGTCTTCAAGCTGTAACCGGTACAACGCCTTTTTGCCCAGATCGTTCAGTACCTTAACCGAAGGAATGACGTGGTGGCCTCTGGCCTCGGCCAGCAACGAGCAGTAATATCCGTCGGAAAGATAACGGTAGCTGCCGCAAAGATTGATGATGCGGACACGCTGATGCGACTCGCCCTGCTCGGTCGCAAGATAGGTTTCAAAAGTGATGACTTGGTCGCTGGGATAATAGGGATTCCAGTCGGAAAGATCATCAACAACCAGAAGGGTACGCGCCATAACAATAAGATCCTGTAGTAAGATAAGCCATAATTCTGGAACCAGTCAGTTGTTTGCACAAGGAGTTTTTATGGGTATTGATAAATATTTCCTGATTGACTTAACTGGGGCTATGCTTAAGAAAAACTTCAGGTAACCGTCATGTCCTATTGTCTTCCTCTTGCCGCTATCGATACCGCCGTTTTTCCCGGCAGCTATGCCGCTGGTCGGCAACGCTGGCTGGCCCAATCAAATAAACTACCCGGTCATACACGATTCCAGCCTTATCCATGCACCGGCATCGGGCCTGAAGGCGAAGAGCTGGTGACCGATGCGGTCTGGATCGGCCCGGAAGACGCATCAAGCGTGTTGGTTTTGCTCGGCGGAACGCACGGCATCGAGGGCTTTGCGGGCAGCGCGATACAGATCGACCTTCTGGGTTTGCTTGCCGAAGGTCTGGTCGTTATTCCGGCCGATACGGCGGTATTGATGGTCCATGCGCTGACGCCATGGGGTTATGCCTGGCAACGGCGTTGCGATGCGGACGGCGTTGACCTTAACCGCAATATCGTCGATTTTTCAGGCCCTTTGCCTGAAAACAAAGACTATGACCTGCTCAAAGATGCGTTTTATCTAACGGATGCCGCACAACGGAAAACCGCCCTTGCCGAATTTGAACAACAGCATGGCCGCGTGGCGCTGGAAAAGGCGGTCAGCGCCGGACAATACAGCGATCCGTCCGGACCGTTTTACGGCGGAACAACGCCCGCGCACGGCAGGCGGGTCTGCGAAGACCTGATGCGCCGCTATACCTTGCAACAGAGGGATTTGGCGGTCATCGATCTGCACACCGGCCTGGGCTCTTACGGCTATGGCGAAATCATTTGCGACCATCAGCCGGACAGCGCCGGAACGCGCGCCGCCCAAAACTGGTACGGCGATTCGGTGGCATTGCCGCTGCTGGGCACGTCCAGTTCGGTGCCGAAAACCGGGTTGCTGGATTATGCCTGGCACGCCATCATGAATGATCGCAGTTGTTACGTCACCCTGGAATTCGGCACTTTCAGCACCGATCAACTGTTTGAAATCCTACTGCGCGACCACCAACTATGGGCGCAATCCGATAACCAACAAGCGCGCCTGGAACACAGTAAAGTCATGCGCTGTCATTTTTGCCCCGATGATCAGGCTTGGCAGGAAATGGTGTTGTTCCGCGCCAGACAGGTCATTGTACAAGCCTTGCGGGGAGTATCGTCTTGAGTATATTAATCCGCCCCGCCCTGTTAGCCGATCTCGATCAGCTGGTAGCGCTTGAAAAAACCTGTTTCGACACCGACCAGTTAAGTCGGCGCAGTTTCAAACACTGGATAACCGCAGAACATCGCGCCTTGCTGGTTGCAGAGCAGGAAAAAGTAATTAGCGGTTATGTGCTTATTATTTATCACCCCGGCACCCGGCTGGCCCGAGTCTATTCATTGGCCGTTGCACCTGCGCAAAGAGGCACGGGCGTCGCCAAATTGCTGATGACGGCAGGCGAACAGGCAGCCAGTGATGCAGGAAGACTGTATCTGCGTCTTGAAGTCAGCGTCGATAACACGCCGGCGATCAAGCTTTACCAAACGCTGGGCTACCAGAAATTCGGCATCTACCGCGATTACTATGAAGATCACAAAGACGCGCTGCGTTACCAGAAACGTATCCGCCGTTATCGCGATACCTTGCAGCACCGGTCGGTACACTGGTTAAGACAAACCACGCCGTTTACCTGCGGCCCCGCATCGCTGATGATGGCGATGCACGGCTTAAACAGGGCTTATCAGCCTTCGCAGGAAGAAGAAATCAACCTGTGGCGCGAAGCCACAACCATCTTTATGACCTCGGGGCATGGCGGCTGCCACCCGATAGGTCTGGCGCTGGCGGCAAAACGTCGGCAATTTACCGTTGAAGTCTGGGTCAATCAGACCGGAACGCTGTTTATCGACGGCGTGCGCAGTGAGGAAAAAAAACAGGTTGTGGAACTGGTCGACAACTGCTTCAAGCGCGAGGCGCAAGAGCAAGGCATCAAGATACATTACGCCAATATCAGCCAGAACGACCTGATCAGCGCGTTCAAGTCCGGGGCGATACCGTTGATCCTGATCAGCACATTTCAAATGGATCGCAAAAAAGCCCCGCACTGGGTGGTGATGAGCGGCTTCGACGACGACTGCCTGTACATGCACGATCCGGACCCCGAGGAAGGACGGCAAAGCGAAATCGATTGCCAGTTTATTCCTATCGCCTGCGAGGATTTCGACCGGATGTCCAGTTTCGGCAAGAACCGGCTCAGGACGGCGGTGATTATTTGGCCGGGGTAAACCGTATCAGACAAATTGATAAATCACCACGAACGACTGCATGGATGCAGGAGGTAGAGCAACGCAGGAGCAGTTGCCGAGACACGAAGAACACGAAGTTTTACCTTTCATTTTCTTCGTGTGACCTTCGTGTCTTCGTGTCTTCGTGGTGAATTTTCAAAAAATATGCCATTTTCGACTTGTGTTATTAAACCGATTCAACGATAATGGCCGTCCTTTAGCCAGTACGGCTAATGTTTAATGGTGATCGTGTCGGTCCTCCCGCAACGATACGCTGTAAACCCCGCCAGGCCCGGAAGGGAGCAACGGTAGCAGCAGATTCGTGTGCCGGGATGTGGCTGGCATGATCGCCACCCAACTCATACTTACCTTTCGAGCCTGCAATGAATTATCAGGTTCTCGCCAGAAAATGGCGTCCCCATAATTTCACAGAAGTTGTCGGACAAGAGCATGTCGTCAAATCGTTAATGAACGCTTTGCAACATGATCGACTTCATCACGCCTATTTATTTACCGGAACGCGCGGCGTAGGCAAAACCACCATTGCCCGGATTTTAGCCAAAGCCATCAATTGCGAAAATCTGCAGGATTTTAATCCTTGCGGCGTATGCAGCGTGTGTCGCGATCTGGATGAAGGACGGTTTCTGGATTTAATCGAGGTCGATGCGGCATCGCGCACCAAGGTTGAAGACACCCGCGATTTACTCGATAACGCGCAATACGCGCCCAATCACGGTCGCTATAAAGTCTACCTGATCGACGAAGTACACATGCTGTCCAGCCATAGTTTCAACGCCTTATTGAAGACGCTGGAAGAGCCGCCCGCGCATGTAAAATTCCTGCTGGCCACCACCGACCCCCATAAAATCCCCGTCACTGTGCTATCCCGCTGTTTGCAGTTTAATCTCAAGCGTTTGCTGCCCAGCCAGATTTTCACCCAGATGGAATTCATACTCCAGCAGGAACATATTGAAGCCGAGTCCGGCGCGTTAAAATTATTATCGCGCGCCGCCGACGGCAGTATGCGCGACGGCTTAAGCCTGCTCGACCAAGCCATCGTTTACGGTAACGGCAAGGTCGGCACCGAAGATGTTTACGCGATGCTGGGCACCGTGGCGCAGCAACCGGTCGAGGCTATTTTAACGGCGCTGGCCGAGGGAGATGCGGCGGCTATACTCGATAAAATAAACGAGATAGCCAATTTAACGCCGGACTTTAGCGATGTGCTGCAACAGATTTTGCAAGTCCTGCATCGCATCGCATTGGTACAACAAATACCTAACGCTATCGACCATGATTTTGATGTGGAGATGATTGCCGCATTGGCCGCCAAGCTTACACCCGAAGATGTGCAGCTTTACTATCAGATAGGCCTGGTCGGACAACGCGACCTGGATTTAGCGCCCGATCCGCGCAGCGGTTTTGAAATGGTCATGTTGCGCATGCTGACTTTCAGGCCGGTCGGCACAGCATCGGCTCCGGCTAAACCGGTTCAGGTTCGTCAACCTATTAACAAACCCCAGGCACAGCCTGCTTCTAATCAAGCGCAACCTGTTCACCATACCGCGGTAACGACGCAACCCGCTATCGTCGCCGAAACAACCGCCCAGGAAACCGTCGTTCAACAACACGATTCCAATTGGGCCGAAATGGTTGCTGCAATGAAAATTAACGGCTTAACCAGAGAGTTGGCCCATAATTGCGTGCTGGAAAATATTGACGATAGCGTCTGCACCTTGATTCTGGACCCGGGCCACAAACAACTGCGTAGCGCCCGTACCGAAGAAAACCTGCAAAAGGCGTTGCAGGCTTATCGAAAATCGCCTTTGAAATTGGTCATCACCACCGAAAAAACCACGGTTGCCACACCCGCCGTGCAATTGACCAAGGCGCGCGAAGACAAGCAGCAGGCGGCGGTTGACGCGATTAATGCAGACGAAAACGTTCAGGCTTTAAAAGAACACTTGGGGGCCAGAATCATGCCCGGTACTATAGAACCGATTTAACGAGACAGGAGAGAAGTAAATGAAAAACGCACTCGGCAACATCATGCAGCAAGCCCAAAAAATGCAGGAAGACTTAAAAAAAGCCCAGGAAGAGCTTAACGCCATGCAGGTCATGGGCGAGTCCGGCGGCGGTTTGGTCACCATCCTGATGACCGGCAAACGCGAAGCCAGAAAGGTAACCATCGATCCGTCCCTGCTCGGCGATGACAAGGATATGCTGGAAGACCTGGTCGCCGCGGCCATCAACGATGCCGTCAATAAAGTCGCAAAAATGAAAAAAGAAAAAATGGCGGATGTGACCGCAGGACTGCCCTTGCCTCCCGGATTCCAACTACCTTTTTAATATGCACAAAAAAGGCTTATTGGGGCAGCTGATACAGAATTTATGCTGTTTGCCCGGCGTCGGCCCTAAAACCGCCCAGCGCATGGCATTTCACCTGCTCCAGCGCGACCGCAACGGCGCCAGTATGCTGGCCCAAACGCTGCTGCAAGCCATTGAAAAAATGCGCCATTGCAGGCAATGCCGCACCTTGACCGAAGGCGAACTGTGTGAAATCTGCGCCGATAATTCCAGAGACGACACCCTCATCTGCATCGTGGAAAGCCCTTCCGACGCCTGGATTGTCGATCAGGCAACGATGTTCAAAGGCCGCTATTTTGTGCTGCACGGGCGATTATCGCCGCTGGACGGCATAGGACCTGATGAACTCGGCCTGGATCTGCTTGAACAACAGCTGGCAACCGGCCATATCAAGGAACTGATCCTGGCGACCAACTCCACGGTTGAAGGCGAGGCGACCGCCTATTTCATCAGCGAACTGGCCCGGAAACACCAGGTACCAGCCAGTAGAATCGCCCACGGCGTACCCATGGGCGGCGAGCTGGAGTTTACCGACAGCGGTACGTTATCGCATGCGTTCAATGGCCGCGTAGGCATGTAAAGGTCAGCCCTACAATTTGCCCCTGTCATCATTAAAACTCAACCAGTCGTCAATCAAGGTTAAGATCCGATACTTGAAACCGACCCGCTCAATAAGGATTTGCTCAGCAATAAAGTCCCGAAACCTGAACTTATCATTCCCACGCGAAGCGCTCGGCGTTATACACAAGTATTTTTAAAGCACGTCATCCCGGCGGGTATGACGAGTTACTTAGCGACTTGTGCATAAAAATGAACGCCGTGCGTGGGAACGATAAGCGAAAGTTATTTTTAGCGAAATCCCAAGCTGAAAAATTGCGCACGAACAATCCCATTGCGATATGCAAGCCTCCGCTCCTTTGCTTATAAGTTACGTTTATGGTGCGCCTGCTAACCATGAACATCACTTAATTTTATAAACTCCCTAAAGTTTTCAGCGTTTCTGCCGATTGCAATCTTCGGTTGGCGGCAGACAATAATTCCAGGTTCGCACCCTACTAACTTGCAAACTCGCCGCAGCACAACGCAGAGCTGACGGCTTAACCCCGATCATAGAAACGGGTGCAAGTTGCTTCGACAGGCCCAATACAAAGACCGTGTTGCCTCGCAAATGCTCTCGGCACTTCGAGCTACAGGCAATAATAATCAGGGCCTGAAAGCAAGGTGGGCGACGAAAACATGCCGTCCCATTAATTATTGATTCCCGCACATAAGCGATGACTGAACTCTATCGGTCCTTTCATCGGACGGAAATTACCGACAGCATCAAACTGGTTCCAACACAGGGGAGTCACAATGTTTTGCTTTATTCTTCGCGCCGATCAGGCGACCGACACCATTGAGGCCGTCTCGCTATGATCCTCATCGCCATCCTTGATCACAATGCTTATCTGCTCAAAAACATCCCTCCCAACCTGCAACTGACAGACTTTACCGCTACAACAGCGCTCGACGGTAAAAACCTAAGCGCTTGGCTGGTAACGCACGGGGTCGATATGTTGGCACTGCCCTTGCCGAATGAACATGAACGCCCGGCCACCCCCCCTATCAGAGCGAAACCCGAAAGGCTTAACGGCAATGAACAAGCGCGCTGGCGGCTTAATTTATCGCAGCTGGAATTGATTCCCCCCGGCGGCAGACCGATCCCGCTATCGCACAACGAAAGTTGCGTTCTGGGAGCCGCCGCCAACGCGAACGGAAATCTGGTCAGCCGCAAGAGGCTCATCGAAGCCCTGGGCCAGGATTTCTGGCACTATGACGAACGCCGACTCGAATCGCTGATTAGCCGTCTGCGCCGAAAGCTGGCTGCTTATGCGCCTGAGGATTTTTCGATTCGGGGCGTGAAGGGACAGGGTTATTTGTTTGGGGTTGCGTTACGGATCGTGGAAATTTAAAACACCCGGGGATGGTCAGCATTTGTCAGCAATAGGCCGCATAAATCGAATACCCTATCATTGCAGCTAATTTAAGAAGGGGCGGGTAAGTGATTATCCGATCTTGCACTAGCATGTTGGCGTGACTTTTCAAGACATGAGCCTCGCCTTTTCTATCCGTTAATGCACGGGTGGCGGCCAGGTCCACCGTGTAGAAACCGGTCGAAAGAGCCAACGAGCATATCGCCTCCGCCCCGCACAACCGAGGTTCGCCTCATTTTAAGTAGAAATATTCCAGAAGGAGTAGAAATGTCCCAGAACAATACCCCCACAGCGGCGAGCAATCCGCAATTAGTCATATTGTTTGTCAACAATACCGGCCTCCCGGACGAGCAGGTATTCATCACCTTTCAAGACCCCAGCCAAAGTTTGATCGCGACTTACGGGGGCGGAACGTCGGTCGGGCGAGTTAACACCGGAGACATGATGACGCAATCCCTCAACCTGGCGACGATCGGCGCGGACGGGTTAAGCATCGCCAATGCCGAGGGGCCGGTCGTGTTCGTTTCCTACGCGGCCACTCAAGCCTACAATGGTTTCGTGATGAGCGGGGACCTTTCGGGGAATGCGCAGCCGAGCTACATTGGCAGCGGCGGCGCGAATTACCTGAAAGCCTACCAGCCGTTCGAAATCGACTACGTTGCAGGAGCGACCAACGGACAGGGTAATCTCACCAACATCAACTATTTCGCCGCCCCGATCTGCATTCAGAGCTACAACGGCGGCAATGCGGGAACCTTGCTCCAGACCCGCGGCTATTACAATGGGACGGCCGCGGGCACGAAGCGGCTCGCGAGTGAATTCCAAGCCTTGACGGCAGGCAGCGCCCTGGCCACGCCGATCTTCAGCGGAAATATTTTGCGCTATATCGGACCCTCCTCCTACGGCGCGGGCGCCAATCCGTATCCCACGTTCGACGCCTATCTCAAGTCGCTGAATACCGCGGACCAGAAAACGACCATACAGAATAGCAATGCCTTCAATACACAGCAGAATCCTGCGGCCGGGAATATAAACTACAATTACGCGTTCGACTTCATCGCCACCGTGGACGCGGTCAATACGATCACGCTCAAGGGAACCATCACGACCACGATCATTAAATTTGGTAAGGCGGCCACTGCGGGGACAATCTACACCGGAGCCGTGATGACGATCTCGCCGACAATCGGCGCCAATACTTCCGATTCTATTTTCAACAATACCATCTATGGGCAAGCGGACCCGCTGGGATCCGGCAACGGTTCCACCACCTTCAACAGTGTGTGGGCGCAGCTCGCCACGGACATGGCGACGGCTGGCCTGTTCGTCGACTCCAAAGCCGGAGTCGGCCCCGGCACCGCCTACGGCATCACGCAGAGCTTGGCGATCGGCGAAATCACCACCGGTTTGTTGGGCGGCTTCCCAGGCAGCGGCGTCACCTACGAAGGAGGTATCGGAACCTACGCCTCCTACAACGGGAAACTCTACAAGGATGTGCCGAGCGAGGCTTGGTGGAACTCAAGCATCATTCCTTCCCCTTCCGTATTGCAGCCGTCGCATCCGTTTTATAACGCGTATGCGCAGCAGATCTTCGATGCCACAAGCAATCAGGTTTATTCCATCCCGTTCAGCGACCGCTTTGGCGATGGCCCGCTGATGCAGACCCAGCTTTACAACGACAAGGTGGTCGACACCTGGGTGGTGACGCTGGGCGAACCGATCTTCATGAGTTCAAAAAAGGGTCTGTATGCCACAAGTGGAAATGGCATAAACAGCACTATATACACCCTGAATAATGTTACTGGGAGTGTATCTCCTTTGCTAACTGTCAATTTCGATTTGGTCGATATAGCCGCCTACGGGGAAACGCTATACGGTATAACTTCAAATCAATTTCTGACAATTGACCTGAAAAAGGGTACGTGCGATGTCGTGGGCAGCCTCGGAATTGAGGACAAAGACGCCAAACTGGCCGTCGCGTCTAATGGAACGATATACTGCATTGCCACCCCATCCGGCTGTGGAACCGGTCTTTATACGATCAATCAGTCAACAGGGGCCGGCACGTTAATTGGTGTTTTGGGAGCTAATCCCGCTGGCGGTGCTAATATTCCGAGCTTCGGTATGGCATTCGACGCCAACGATAACTTATTCGGCGCGCTGACATCTTATAACGTCAATAGTGGCCAAACATCTGTTTCACTGATGACAGTTAATCCCAGCACAGGCCAGGCGCAACCCCTTAACTCCAGTATTGGATTTAATTCACTTACCGGAATGGCGTTTTATGATAATAGCCTCTATGGTGTAACTGCCGACGGTAAATTAATATCGATTAATGTTGCTTCAGGCGCAGGCTCATTAATCGGCGATGACAATTCTCAAAATATTGATTTTCGTGGCATGACTGCGTATTAACTGATGTTACGCACGGATGGTATTTCTCCCGTTTGCCGCGCCGAGCACCGGAGCTTTTATCGAGAACAGCCCGTTAGGGGCGCGGCAGGGATGCCGCGCGTCAGCAGAGGGGCAGGA
>Ga0123388_1052902_pt1 | contig 18810 bp, 12 predicted proteins | sample T0HHNO3metaT_FD_89916 | JGI IMG/M metagenome (GOLD analysis project Ga0123388, IMG submission 89916) | Methane-oxidizing artificial microbial communities from Washington, USA to study methane cycling - T0-HHNO3 metaT (Metagenome... | ecosystem: Engineered > Modeled > Simulated communities...
GCAAGACCCGACAACGCGGTATTAATTTGAATGCATTGTTGAATGCCTAATTATATAGGATTTTTACGTTTTCTCGACTCAACCACGCAGTTAAACCTGCAATCAGCTCATCATGCAAATCCACACGCCAGTCATTACCTAACATTAACTCCACTTTACTGGTTTTATTGTGATACTCAACTTTAACCGCACAACCGCGCGCTTCATCAGAGGCATTTTTACAATACGGCTTTAGTAAAGCCTTTAGCTTGATAGCATCAGCCTGACCATTACAGGATATTTTCAAAAAGCTGGCTTTGCTATTTCTCAAGGTAGGTAAATCAAAAATCTTTCTAGCGTTGACTCTTACGCCTCCAGAAAACTCATCATTTCTTACAGTACCTTCTATGATGATAAGTTGATCATCTTTCAACAAGGCTTGTTGCTGATTGAGTAACTCACTACCCACCACGACTTCTAATCGCGTAGTGCCGTCATCTAAACCTACGATGGCAATTTTGCCACGTCCAGTCATGCGAATACGCACGCCTGAAACAATACCTGCCAATAGTTGCGGTTGCTCTTTGGGGGCTAAATTTGCCAACGTAGTCGAAATAAACTGACTTAAATCTTTTTGAAAAGCCCAATAAGGATGTCCACTAAAATAGAAGCCAAGCGCAGCCTTCTCCTCTTGCAGGCGCTGTTGCTCAGTCCAATCTGGCACCATAGGTAATATATTGGCAGCTTTATCTGCCACTTCACCAAACAAACTGTTTTGGTTACTATTGGCGCTGTTTTGTTCAGCAGCAGCCATAGCCATGGCAACGCCTGCTAACAGCGCATTACGGCTTGGTGATAGTTTATCAAACGCACCTGCGCGAATTAACGACTCCACCACGCGGCGATTCACTTTGCGTAAATCGAGACGATTACAAAAGTCGAACAGGTCTTTAAATGGGCCATCTTTGCGACGTGCTTGCAAAATCACTTCAATCGCAGCTTGCCCTGTACCTTTGACGGCACCTAAACCGTATAACACTTGGTTTTTGCTAATCGGCGTAAATTTATACTCACTTTGATTCACATCTGGCGACAAAATTTTCACCTGATTAGGCGCACAATCTTCATAGAAAATACGCACACTGTCGGTATTATTCATATCAGCAGACATCGTAGAGGCCAGAAATGCCGCAGGATAATGCGCCTTCAAATACGCGGTTTGATAAGCGACCAATGCATAGGCGGCGGCGTGAGATTTATTAAAACCATAACCCGCAAACTTCTCTAGCAAGTCAAACAATTCCATCGCTTGCCGCTCGGTCATGTTGTTTTTGGTAGCACCCTCCACAAAGGTCTTACGCTGCGCATCCATTTCCTCAACTTTTTTCTTACCCATCGCACGACGAAGCAAATCGGCACCGCCAAGACTATAGCCCGCGACGACTTGGGCAATCTGCATCACCTGCTCTTGATACACGGCAATACCGTAAGTCTCTTTTAAGATAGGCTCTGTGAGTGGGTGTGGGTATTCTACGCGCTGCTTGCCATGTTTGCGTCGACAGAAATCTGGAATCAAATCCATAGGACCAGGTCGATACAGCGCTACCAGCGCGATAATATCCTCAAAGCAATCGGGCAATGCTTGTTTAAGCATGTCCTTCATACCCTTGGACTCTAGCTGGAACACTGCGGTGGTATTGGCGGTTTTCAACAACTGGAACGTTGGCTTATCATTAAGCGGCAATGTTTCGAATGATAAAGGTGCTAAACCCTCTGTCGCACGCTGTTTATTCGCGTTGGCCAAAGCCAACTCCAATATCGTCAACGTACGTAAACCCAAAAAGTCGAACTTAACTAACCCTACGGCTTCAACATCATCTTTATCGTATTGACTGACTAAACTTGCGCCATCTGCCTGACAATAAACAGGCGAGAAATCAGAAATCTTACCTGGTGAAATCAATACCCCACCCGCGTGCATACCGATGTTACGCACCAAGCCTTCAAGTCGCAATGCTAGCTCTAGTAGCTCTTTCAGCTCCTCTTCATTTTCACGACGTTCAGCTAACTGCGGCTCTTTTACCAAAGCGTCAGATAAAGTAATGCCTAACTCAAGCGGAATGAGTTTGCTGATGCCATCAACAAAATAGAACGGTAAATCTAGCACTCGACCCACATCACGAATCACGGCCTTTGCCGCCATGGTACCGAAGGTGGCGATTTGTGAAACCGCGTCTAAGCCGTATTTTTGCTTCACGTAATCAATGACACGATCACGCCCTTCTTGGCAGAAGTCGATATCGAAGTCGGGCATTGAAACGCGATCTGGATTTAGAAAGCGCTCAAACAATAAATTGTATTCCAGCGGATCTAAATCAGTAATTTTTAAACTATAAGCAACAACAGAACCGGCACCAGAACCACGCCCAGGACCAACTGGTACGCCATTACCTTTAGCCCACTGAATAAAGTCAGCCACAATCAAGAAGTAACCCGCGAATCCCATCTGGTTAATCACTTTGGTTTCAAAGTCTAAACGTGCATCATATGCAGGTTTTTTTGCGGCACGTACTTCTTCATTTGGATAAAGCACTTCTAGGCGTTGAAGCAAGCCCCTACGCGCTTCTGCGATTAAATACTCATTCAGGCTTTCATTATTAGGCGTTGGGAAGTTAGGTAAATAGTTTTTACCTAAAGTCAGCATCAAATTACAGCGCTTAGCAATTTCAACGCTATTGGTCAGCGCTTCGGGAATGTCTTCAAACAGCGTAGCCATATCTGCTTGAGGCTTGAAGTACTGCTCAGTAGTAAAGTTTTTGGGGCGGCGAGTATCCGCTAACACATAGCCTTCAGAAATGCAGGTACGTGCTTCGTGGGCTCTAAAATCATCGGGCGTAATAAATTGTATGGGGTGTGTTGCCACGATGGGCAAATTAAGACTGTGCGCGATTGAACGCACTTGCTGAATGTAATTTTCTTGCTGATGTTGCAAGGCATTACTCTCTGGTGTGCTACTTTCAGCAACACTGGCGGTGCGTTGTACTTCTAAATAAAATCGGTCTGGAAATAGATTTTCCCAAGATTGAGCAAGCTTAGTTGCTAGCGCTAGATTATCTTGCGTACACGCTTGACCAACATCACCAGCAATTGCGCCAGAGAGCATGATAAGCCCTTCTGTACCGCATTCAACAAACCATTCACGCTTAAACTCTGCTCGCCCTCGATATTGATTACTCAAATAGGCGCGACTAAGTAGCTGACATAACAGCAAGTAACCGGCATGTGATTGACATAACAATAGCAAACGCGTTGGTTGATCACGATTAGCGGTATTTTCCAACCAAATATCGCAACCCAAAATAGGCTTAATACCTTTGCCCCGAGCGGTTTTGTAAAACTTGATTGCACCAAATAAATTGCTTAAGTCAGTTAATGCCAACGCTGGCATTTTATCGTTCAACGCCTGCTTCACATAGTCGTCAATACGTACTATGCCGTCGACAATAGAGTACTCACTATGGCAACGCAAGTGGACGAATATGGGCTGTTTTATATCTGATTGACTAGTTTGCAACATAAGGTAAATTTTACCTTATTGGGGGAGTTTTAGAGAGTAAAACTTAGTAGGATTTGCGACAAAAAGTTGATGCTATCTGCATTATTATCCTTGACAATAATGCAGATAGTTTTTATTTTTTAAGCAAAGCGTTTACCTGCTCAATGAGCTCATCGTCTTGTACAGGTTTACCCAAGAACGCATTCACACCCAACTCTTTAGCAACGTTACGATGTTTTTCGGCGGTACGTGAGCTGATGACGATTAATGGAATATTCGCAGTCTTATCATTATCCCGCACATGGCGTGAGAACTCGAAACCATCCATGCGAGGCATTTCAATATCCGTCAAAATGATATCCGGCGTGATGAGCTGCAATTTTTGTATCGCATCCATACCATCATTCGCGGTAATCACTTCAAAGTCTTCACGCTCCAATACACGAGAAAGCACTTTACGCATAGTAAGTGAGTCATCTACTACCAATGCTACTTTCTTCACAGCTTCAGCAATAGGTGCAAACGTCGTTACTTTAATTGCGCCGATCGAAAGCGCTTCGCGGTTAGCTAACTGCACTGGGTTAATCACCAATACAATCACTCCGTCACCTAGTACCGTAGCACCAATCATACCTGGCACGCGCGCGAGCTGCGTACCAATCTGCTTCATCACAACCTCTTGGTTGCCGATAATTTCATCTACATGCAAGGCAGTGCGATAGGTACCGCTGCGTAATAAAACGACTGGCGTATAAGTATGTTGTTGTGCTACATGGTCAACATCACCAATAAGCTTAGATAAATAATGTAATGGATAATCACGCCCTGCCCAGTTTACGTTGTGTGCTTGGTAGGCGCTCAATAAGTCGCCCTGCTTGAGTTTTTGCACTTGCTCCACCATCACAGATGGAATCGCAAACATTTTATTACCCACGCGCGCCATGATCACTTGCGCAACTGAAAGTGTAACGGGTAAGTAAACGTTAAACATTGCGCCCATGCCAGTAACATTACTCACATCAATACGGCCACTCAAAGCAGCAATATCGCTACGTACCGCATCCAAACCAACACCACGTCCTGCAATTTGCGAGACACTGTCAGCGGTTGAGAATCCCGGTTCAAAAATAACTGCCATTAATGCTTGGTCCGACACTTCTTGGTTAGCGCTTAACAATCCTCTTTCAATGGCCTTTTGTTTTACCTTGGCAAGGTTAATACCGGCGCCATCGTCGGTCACAACGAGTGTGATTTCATCATTTTCCAAGCTGACTTTTAACTTGATTTGACCTGCTTCTGGTTTGCCAAGCTTCTTGCGCTCATCTGTAGACTCAAGACCGTGCGCCACAGCATTACGTAACAAATGCTCTAAGGGTGCGCCCATCTTATCTAGCACGCCACGGTCTAGCTCGATATTCTCGCCCTCGATGACCATTTCAACGCGTTTATTCAACTCTCTTGCAGTTTGTCGAACGATACGTTGTAAGCGCTCCGATATAGTGGCAAATGGCAGCATACGAACGCCCATCAAGCCTTGTTGTAGCTCACGATTCATTCGGTTTTGCTGTTGCAAAGCCGCATCAGTCTGATCTAAGTTAAGTACCAAACCATGTTGAATTGTCGCAACGTCGTTAACGCTCTCGGCCATCATACGGGTGAGTTCTTGTAGGCGCGTAAATCGGTCAAACTCTAGCGGGTCGAATGTTTCATTAGCCTCTTGCAACAAGCTCATACGGGACTGCATCTGCGTTTCAGCTTCAATTTCCAGCTCACGTAAGTAAGCACGCATTCTGCTGATACTATCGGTTAAATCTGATGAAGACTGCTTGAAGCTTTGCATTTCTCGATCCATTCGAGAACGCATAATTGAAACCTCGCCAGCTTCATTAATCAATCTATCTAGCACGTCGGCACGCATACGTAAGAATTGTGACTTACGTTCGACTGAACGCGTTGGCACAGTGACTGTTGCAGCCACGTCTTCATCTTGGGCAGAAACCTTCACGTCACCGGTAATGTCTTCCAGCATGTAGCCGATATGGTCGAATTCGACAAACATTTCATCAAAGTCATCAGCCGTGGCTTTATGGCGCAAGGCGTGAATCACGCGGTCTTCCATTTTATGCACGCTATCGCCAATATTGCTTTGCCCAGCCATACGTGCACTACCTTTTAGAGTATGTAAAGCGCGTTGTAATGAATCTGGGTATTCGGCCTCATGTGGATTAGCTCGCCAGCCACGTAAATCTCGGCCGACTTGCGGTACTAGCTCGCGTGCCTCTTCAACAAACAAACCAAGCAACTCTTGATCTACTGCCAACTCTTTTAGCTGGGTAACTGGAATATCAGCTAACAATGCATCATTCACTAGTGATGGAATAGCTTCAGTATGCTGCTGTAGCTCTTGTATAGCTTCAGCGATTTCATTTTCATTCACCACTGGTGCAATATCAGTTTCAATGATTTCCTCTTCGACCTGAACCGCTTCTTTAGGTAAACTTTCCTTTGTTTTACGTTTTTTAGCTGATTTACTGATAGCCTCTGCTTGGTGCTCAAGCACGGCAGCTTCAGCTTGTTGTGTCGCGATTGCCTGCATTGCCGCAGTAGATTCACTTAATGCAATCACTAATGCACGTGTTGATTTTGGATTTTTAAGCACTTTTGCTTTTTCCAAACCATCCGCCAAGGCTTTAACTACATTGCCATATAGGGCGATATGCTGCTCAGTCCACTCACCAATATGTTCATCTAACCAATGCTCTAAACCACGTGCTAAATCACCCGTTGGATTAAAGCCTGCGGTGAGCGCATTGCTGCCTAATGTATGTGCTGCACGACAGCTATCGTTGGTAGGCAAGTCTGTTGAATTAACAACCAAAGCTTTTTGAGCTTCAATCAAGGTTTCCAAATGTTGCTGCGCTTCAGCTAAGAATATATTAAAGAACGTCTTGCTTAATGTCCTTGTACCACCAATGAGCACTTCTTCTTTTTGCGGTTTTGGCTTATTCACAGCTAAATCATGTTCAAGCTCTGATTCAAGTTCAGTAGCGCGTTGTTGGAACGGGCTAGGATCTAAAGTAACAACCTGATTTTTCTGCAGCTCTGCAACCCAACCAGCAAATTCCGCACTGACATTCTCAAAAAAAGCCAATTGCTTAGCTGTTGGAAACGCTTTACGCTCCATCACTAAATTGAGCAGCTTTTCAACAGACCAAGCCACTTCACTCATACCGACCAAGCCCACCGTGCGGCCACTGCCTTTAAGTGTGTGGTAAGCACGACGCACTTCTACCAAGGCTTCGCTTTCGGTTGGATTGACTCGTAAAGTTTGTAGGTGTTGTGCCAGACTGGCTAAAACCTCTTCAGCTTCAGTTAAGAATATATCTTGAAGCTCATCATCAACTGCTTTGTCTGTTACGGCTTGATGTGCCTTAGCCTCTGAATCTATCACAGTGGTTTCAATCGCTACATTAGCAGTTTCTAATACTTCAACAACGTCACTTGAAGGCACTTCATTTTCGACTAGCGCATTGTTATCAACCAAGGGATTAAATGCTTTTGCACCTTGTTCTAACCGTATCAAGGCGCCAGATAATGCAGATTCAGACTCAGCTCTAATATTTGGCAGCTCTTCCGCGTACAGCCCTAGCATACTCAAACTTTCAGCCACCAGCTCAAACTGTGAATTGCGACCATCGTCGTCAGAATGAACTTTAAAATGCTCAACATAGATTGAGGCAAGTCGTGCGATGGATTTTGGTACCGGCATTTCCAGCATATCGAACGCTGCTGCTACTTGCTGCAATGGTTTTGTGGTTTCATCTAAAACAGCAACATTTGCAGAGTTTCTGAAATAGGTATCAAGTGCTTTCTCAGCATGTTGCAACTCGCTAATGATTTGTTTCGCGACAGCTTCGGTCACGTTCGCATCTAAATGCTCACTTGCAAAAGCATCAACGGCTGGCGCAAGTGCTTTGCCTTTAATAATAGATTGTAAGCGTGATGTCTGCGTGGTGATTTTTTGATCAGCCTCTGCATCCAGCTGTTGGTAGTACTCGCCTATGTACTCAAGCAAATTAAGCGATGCTGCTACCTCAATAAATGCACTTTCATTGATTTTAGCTTTATCTTCTTGCAGTGCTTTTACCGTTGCCTGAATTGCGTTGATAAGCTTAAGTACTTTTTGGTTATTCAGGCTTAACAACACCATAGACAGGTGATTTAACTTATCGGCAAAGCTGTCAAAATCTTCAACAGAATTACTATTGCTAACACTTGCCCATAAATCTTTTAGTGCAGGTAAATCAGCATTGAGTTGAGCAAGTGCTGCCCGTTCTGCAGCCGTTGCAGCGGTCGCACCATGTCGATCACTTGCTGGTAAGAAATCATCCAACTCAAACAATTCTTTTACACGCCCGATTTCGTCAGTACTGGTATCACTCACGGCCACGTAATAAAGCAAGTTGCGTAATAGCTGAGATGGTGCTTTCAAATCGCCTAGAGACATATTGCGTAACTGCTGGTCTATCCTGCTGCATAGCTTTCTTGCGCCAGCTTGCTCAGCCACAGGGCTTTGCGCTAAAGCGTCAGTAAATGCAGTTGCGGTCCACCAAAGTGTTTTTAATGCATTTTTTTGTTGTACCTGTTGTACATTCGACATCGCCAAGCGCATCTGATTGAGCGAATTGGCATCTTTGCTACGAAGCCAATCTAGCAGTGCTTTTTGAAAAACTGGGCGCTGCTCAGAAACGAAAATGGGGATTGCCGACTCTTCAATCGGGTTGCTAGGCAAATCTTTGGGTGCGCTATAGCTAGTATCTGGATAAAACAAATCGCTAATATCAAGCGACTCGCCTTGTAGCTCAATCAGTGGGTTTAAACTCTCATAAAGTCTAGTTGGCGTATCTTGCATACCATTTAGCAAGTCTTGCAAGTATCTGGAAAGAGCATCTACAGCCTGCATGAGAGCAGTCATCACGGGCTGGCTAACAGGTATCTGTAGCTTTTCTAGTTTACTAGTAAGTTTTTCAATTTCAGAACAATATCGCTTACAACCCTCAAGACCAACCATATCTAAAGCGCCGCTCACTTGGTATAAATGTGCGGTTGTAAAACGCAAAGTTGCCACTTCGCTAGGCTTGTCCATCACTGCAATGAAACTGTCTTGCACTTTTTTAAGTGACTGATCAATTTCATCTTTTACCCAAGACAACGGGCCAATATCAAATGCTTCAGCCATTATTTGCCCCGATTTTAATTTGCGTTATTCTCATGGAGTTTATTGACATTCCATTACTCTATATTTCACAGCCAAGTAGATACGTACTTTTTATAAAGGCCGTAACGCTTAAAGTTTAAAACCAGCTACAGAAGAACGTAACTCTTCAGCAAGTGATGTCAACTGACCTACAGAATCTGCGGTCAATTGCGTACCTTCTGTCGTTTGTGTTGTAATTTCTTGAATCAGTTGCATATTATTTGCAACCGTTGTTGCGGATTCAGTTTGCGCATTCGTTGCAGCAGAAATTGACTGAATTAATCGCGCCAAGTTATTGGTAACGGTTTCAATTTCCGTCAACGCCTGACCCGCAGCATCGGCAACTCGCGCACCCTCAACCACACCCTCGGTACTCTTCTCCATCGCCACAACCGCGCCGTGTGTATCTGTTTGAATGGTTTTCACAATCGCACTAATTTGCTTAGTCGCTTCAGATGAACGTTCAGCCAAACGCTGAACCTCTTCCGCAACTACTGTAAAGCCTCGCCCTGCCTCACCAGCAGACGCCGCTTGAATCGCAGCGTTCAACGCTAGAATGTTGGTTTGTTCCGTAATATCAGAAATCAACTCCACGATTTCACTAATCTCTTGTGAGCTTTCACCCAAACGTTTAATACGTTTTGAAGTTTCCTGAATTTGTGTACGAATTTCATTCATTCCAGAAATTGTATTCTGTACCGCTTGTGAACCTTGCGAAGCCGCTTCTAATGAGCGCTGCGCCACTTGTGAAGCCTGTGCCGCGTTGCTGGAAACTTGTAGAATAGAACGCGTCATATCAGTAACCGCGTCAGTTGTTTGCATAATTTGGTCTGATTGCGTTTCTGCAGCACTCAATAATTGAGATGATGTACCTTGCGCAACTGAGGTCGCAGAAGTCACCTGCTCTGTCGCACGGTTAATCTCCGTCACCAAATCTCGCAAACTATCAATCGTGTAGTTGATAGAGTCGGCAATCGCACCAGTGATACTATCTCGCACTTGCGCTTTAACGGTTAAGTCACCATCCGCCAAGTCACCCATCTCATCAAGCAGCTGCAGAACGGCCGCTTGGTTATCCTGGCCTTCTTTAGCTAGCTGCTCAGTCAAACCAGATGATTGCTCTACTTGTTTTTTACCAAAGAAGTACATCAAAAGTACGATAACCAAACCGATCAACAACAATAAGAACAATACTAATTTAATAAAGCTACTTTGTGATTCAACTAACGCCTTGTTTTCACTTTGCACTTCAGTAGTAAACGTATTACCAGTTTGCTGCGCCACCTCAAAAGCCGCTGTTAAGTCTGATAATGGCGCAGAAGCCGCCACCGTTCCTAATGGTAGAGATGGAATAAAGCGGGTATGCGCTACTTGGAAGAAGTTTTCACCTGCTTTAATTGTTGCTGTTAGGGAACCCTGCAGCTTTTCATTTTGAATATTTTTTTGCCAGTAGGCAGCACGCTCTTTAAATAAAGTTTCAAATTTCGCAGCATTAGCAATCGCCTTGTCGCGCTTCTCATTATTAAAATTTGTTGAAGCTACATAAGCTTGGTTGTAGAACGCAAACGCATCCACAGGGTAAAGTGGCGGAGGTAGCGCGTCTGCCGCCAAATCTTGGTACTGTTTCAGGTTGTTGTAAACTGGACCGTTCACGCGAACCTGGTTAACTACCCAAAAGCTCAAAGCAGCAAACAATATAAAAGCGACGATTTGAAGATACAACTGCCTAAAACTACCACTCATACCAGCAGCACTAGATGCACCCGAACCGGCACTTTTATTTTTTAGGTTATTAAAGAAACTACCTATTTGTAAAGGCAGATTTTTTACTACCGCAAGATTTAATGCCATTTTGAACCCCAGTTCACAGAATTATTCTGCTTTATAAAAATAATCATCATGCTTTAAATATTTACTAACTCACCACTAACTGATTGTTGGCTGAATAAACACCTTATCCTGAACCAGCGCTTCAACATTCAGCTCAAACCATTCATTTTTATCAACATCTTCATACGAGCTCTCACTCAAGTACGCTGCTTTATTTTTATTGTTTTTATTCGCGGGCTTGCGTTTCATCGCCTCGACACTGCGCAACCCCACCAAGCTATCGATCACCACCGCCACCTGCGTCGTCACTTCGGAGTTAATAAGTACAATACGGTTATTGATAGATTTCGGGGTAGGCGGCAACCCCATAAATTGCGCTAAATCGGTAATGTTATATAAGTTACCACGCACGTTGGCCACACCTAAAAACCATGGCTGGGTTAGTGGAACATGCTGCATTGGCGGTACAGGCAAAACCTCGCTGACCTCATGCAAATTGATAAGCACTCTTTTTGAACCTACGATAACGCCTAAACGAGAGGTGGAAACAGCACCGCCTTTTGCGGTTGCTTCTTTAAGACGCAATAAAATTGCTTCTTGAAATTCTCGTAGGTTGGAGGTTTTGGCCATAATGATGATGTCAACTTATCAATAAAACTGCTTTTACTCTAAAGTTTTAATTAGAGACAACAAGTCAGCACTCACCACAGGCTTAGTCACACAAGCTTTGGCGCCCATCTTTAAAGCCCAAGCTAGATCTGTCGCCTGTGATTTACCTGTACAAAGGATCACTGGAATATGTGCAGTAGCTGCATCTTTAGTCAATGTTCGCGTTACTTGAAAACCTGTTAAGCCCGGCATCACTACATCACACAAAATTAAATCCGGATGTTTTGCAGCTACTTTAGTTAAACACTCTTCACCACTTTCCGCACCAATCACGGTATAACCCGCGGTTTCTAGTAATTCTGTTAAGAAAAATCGATCTGTTGCTGAATCATCTACTACTAAAACTGTTTCAATTGCCATATTTATTCTGCCTCTTGTGGGTTAGCTCTACTGATAGCCGCATAAGTTTGTACTGCGTCTATCAGTGTTTCTTGTGTGAAAGGTTTGGTCAAATATTGGTCGGAACCTACCATGCGGCCGCGCGCGCGATCGAACAATCCATCTTTACTTGAAAGCATGATGACAGGTGTACTTTTGTAGCGAGCGTTTCTTTTAATGAGCGAGCAGGTTTGATAGCCATCGAGCCTAGGCATCATGATGTCTACAAAAATAATATCTGGATGTTCGTTTGAGATTTTGGCTAATGCATCAAATCCATCTTCCGCCAAAATGACTGAGCAACCTGAATTTTTAAGGAATATTTCAGCGCTACGACGTATCGTATTACTATCATCAATAACCATGACTTTGATTGCAGACAGCTGCTCTAAAGTCAGCTTTTGCTGCAATTCCTTACCTTGCTCTTCTTGACTTGGCTTTTTTTGGCTCACCAGCAAGCTCCCTTATTTGTGCGCAGTACTAAAGTTGACTATGTTCAATTGCGCTGATTATTTCTCATTGTATCTACAGAATCATCTAATAAGCAATAGGTTTAACAAACATATGCAATATATTAACTTATATAGGTATTATCAAGTTTTCGTAAAAACAGATATATATAATAAAATTATTACAATTACCCATATGGGTAGCATATAATAATTTGTTAACAATTGTTACAAATTATAACAACTATATTAAAAGTACCATAACAGGTACTTAAAGCTTGATGTTTAAGGCTAAAACTAAAGGGATGAGCATGATAGTAAAACAAGAATCTTTGACAGCTAAAATGACATTAAAAGATCTGCCTGCAGCCTCACCGCTGCCCATGGCAAACTTAGTATTAGTGTTTGGTTCAGTAAAGCGCTTTGGCGACTCTAAGTTGGAGAGCATATTAAAAACACGCTATCCTGCAGCACAGATTATCGGCTGTTCAACTTCAGGCGAAATTTCAGCTGACGGTGTGTTTGATGACAGCTTGCAGATTACTGCCGTGTTGTGGGAAAAAACGATACAGCGTGTGACTCATACCAAGATGACTAGCATGCAAAACTCTTATGAAACAGCGGTCGACCTAGCGCGCCAACTGAAATCTGATGATTTAAAAGCGGTACTAGTTTACTCTGACGGATTAAACGTAAACGGCTCCGAGCTTTTAGAGGGCTTTAAAAGTGTGTTGGGCGATATTCCTCTTATGGGCGGCATGGCTGGCGATGGCTTTAATTTCAGCCAAACTGTGCAAATCTTCAACGAAACCATTTCAAATGGCCTAGTGATTGCAGTTGGTTTGTATGGCAAAAATCTAGTGGCTGCTGCAGGCGTAGGTCGAGGCTGGAAGCCATATGGCCCACCTCGCAAAGTGACTCGATCAGAAAAGAACGTGGTTTTAGAGCTTGATGGCAAACCAGCCCTGCCACTGTACAACATGTACATAGGTGCACAGACTGCAAAAGGCTTGCCAGGGAGCGGCTTAAAATTCCCATTTGCTATCATCGAAGAAGGCAAACGTGATATTGAGAAAATCCGCACACTATTAGCTATCGATAGCGCTAAAAATAGTCTTACTTTTGCGGGCAACGTAGATGAAGGTGAAACTGTACGTTTCTGTCAAGCAACACATGATAGGCTAGTTGAAGGCGCTGGCGATGCGGCACACCTCGTTACCAATCAAATCAGCACTAATCAAACAGGCTTAGCAATCTGTGTGAGCTGCGTTGGCCGTAAAGGTGTGATGGCAGAATTAGTTGTCGACGAGGTCAAACTAGTCAAACAAATCCTAGGCTCTCAAACTGCGATCACCGGCTTCTACTCTTACGGTGAATTTGCACCGCGCCCAGATACTAGTGATAGCGTATTGCATAACCAAACGATGACCATTGGTTATTTAAGTGAAGATCTATTTGCTTAATTTCTGAATTTACCAATAGCAAAAGACCCTATTAAAACAAGGGATTATGCAGGTAATAATTATCAAACGCTCAGTGCAAACTGGGCGTTTTTGTTTTATGATGCTAGGTCTAGCATTTCTATTCAAAACCCATAAAAAGAGGAAAATCATCATGACAAATACAGTCACTTTAAAAGGCGGTCCCGTTGCAATCGGCGGCAACTTTCCACAAAAAGGCCAAACAGCCCCAGACTTTCAACTTGCTGATGCGAAACGCAATTTAGTTGGACTTGATGCATTCACTGGTAAGCGTAAAGTGCTAAACATATTCCCAAGTATTGATACACCAACTTGCGCAATGTCAGTACGTACTTTCAACCAAAAAGCGAGCGGCATGAATAACACGGTTGTTTTGTGCATTTCTGCTGATTTGCCATTCGCACAAAGCCGTTTTTGCGGTGCTGAAGGCATTGAAAACGTGGTTAACTTATCTACATTCCGTGACACAGCGAAATTTTCAAAAGATTACGGCGTGCAAATTTTAGATAGCAGCCTAGCTGGTTTAACAGCGCGCGCTGTTGTGGTACTAGATGAAAATAACAATGTTTTGCATAGTGAATTGGTTTCAGAAATCGCCAATGAACCTAACTATGATGCAGCATTAGCTAGCTTATAGTTCTGTCAGCAAGAAAAAAGCCCAACAATGCTGGGCTTTTTTCTTGCTCTAGTTAAATAAAATATGAATACGCAGTTGGAGCTACCTCTGAGTTAACTCTCCAACTTAACAAAACTTCCCCACTCTTTGTTTACCATTAAACTGCTTAAATCTTGTCCTTTCAGAGACAAGGCATAGCCCAACACGCCACTGCCAATCACCACAAACTCATAGCTACTTACACTGTTATCTACCAGCACTCTCACACTATCTGGCAAAGCAATTGGAGGAACTGCGCCAACCATATAGCCCGTAACTTCTGACACTTCGTCATACTCTGCCATACGCAATTTACGTTCATTTAAATATGCTCGCAATAAACCCCAATCAGCACGCCCACCTCCTGCAACTGCCAATAAAGCGTATTGACCTGACTCAGCTTTAAATACCACACTACGCACCACTGAGTTATGGTCTAAGCCTTTTGTAGTGAGTAGCTCTTCTAAACTGCGCACGGGCTTTTTATCTTCACTAAGCGGAATTTCAATCACATCATAGGCAATATCTTTGGACTGTAATAATGCAGTTACGGCTGAAGTAATATTACTACGCATGCTAACTCCTTAAAATATAAGAAGAAATGAATTATTGGTAATCAGTATATTTTGCATTACTGCCTTTGCATTTTTCTACTGGGTATTTTTTCGCATTCAAGTCTATTTTCTTGTTCGCGGCTTCGATTAAGTCAACGCCACAAACTTCAGCTATTCTAAGTAGATAAACAAATGTATCTGATAGCTCTTGGCCTACTTGCTCTCTAGTTTCGGCATTCAAGTTTTTACTTTCTTGCTCAGTCATCCATTGAAAGTGTTCCACCACCTCGCCTGCTTCAACAATCATCGCCATCGCTAAATTTTTAGGAGAATGAAACTGCGCCCAATCACGCTCTTCAACAAAAGTATTCACTCGCGTTCTAAGTTGATTTAGTGAATCACTCATTAGGCTTATCCTTTCGGTTGCTCCCTGCCACCATTTTAATTTCAAATAATCGACACTCTAAAGAACCATTAAACAATGGTGTACGCTTACTTGGCGTCAAACGCATCAACTTTGGCATGGTTAAATCGTTAGTTAAGAAATAAGTATTCCAACCTGCAAATTTACGTTTTAAAACTTCGCCCATTTTAGGGTAAAGCAGCGCCAAATCATCACCTTCGCCAATACGCACGCCATACGGAGGGTTTGCCACCATCACGCCACTATCAGCTGGTGGAACAACAGCAATCATATCAACGTGAGATAACTGTACCGCTTCTAACAAACCTGCATCTTCCAGATTTTGCTTACTGATGCGCACCGCGCGTAAATCAATATCTGAGCCATAAATCTTTTGAAAAGTCACCTTTTTAACTTTGCTCAATGCTTGGTTTTTAATCTTACTCCAAACTTCGGGCACGAAAGTGTTCAGTTTTTCAAAACCAAAACTTCTTTTGTAGCCTGGTGCCATGTCTAACGCAATCATCGCAGCTTCGAGTAAAAACGTACCGCTGCCACACATTGGATCTAACAAAGGCTGCCCAACTTGCCAGCCAGATAGTTTTAAAATACCAGCCGCCAAGTTCTCGCGCAATGGTGCTTCAATACTTGCGCCGCGATTACCGCGTTGATACAAAGCCGCTCCAGAAGTATCCAAATAGAACTGATATTCGTCAGCCGCCAAGTAGGCGTGAATGCGTACTGCTGGCGTTTTAGTATCAATATAAGGACGACTTCCTACCGCCATTCTAAACTTGTCACACACTGCATCTTTGATTTTTAAGGTGGCAAACTCTAGGCTTTTTAAAGGGCATTTCACGCCAGTCACTTTAACCATGAAGTCATTTTTTACATTAAACCATTGTGGCCAATCAAGTTTGTAGGCGCCTTCAAATAGGTCTTCTTCGTTTAAATATTTACCACGTGCTACTTGCCACAAAATACGTGTAGCAATACGCGAATGCAGGTTTGCCGCATAGCACACCGCCCAGTCGCCATCAAAACTCACGCCACCATCAGTCAGCTTGATTGATTTGGCTTTAACTTCTTGTAACTCATCAGCAAGTAATTGCTCTAAACCACGTGGGCAAGTTGCGAAATAACGATTGGGTATCATAATAAATATTCTTAAATTTAAGTGTTTAAATACTGCTAAGTTAACTAGCCGTTTGTTAGCTGCCTATCGAGACTATGGTAATGCTTAATTGCTACCAGCATCGCCTCTGAGCATCAGCCTTTTTTGGTACACCTGATTATCGTTGCATAGTTTATCGATGAAATCAGAAAACTCTATTTGGTGCTGCGCTTCAAGCGCTTTTGCACGCTCTTGCAGACTGGCTACATTCAGATTACTCGGGGCTTTATTAAAGCCGAACACGACGATATTGCCAGGTTTTCCAGTACGCATCATCAACACCTTTTGCTCAAAACTTTGCTCTATGCGCTGCAAATAAATATCAAAATTCTTATCGCTGCCCCATAGATTGATTACAAATATCCCGTCACCTTTTAAAGTTGCTGAACATTGATCAAAAAAATCTTGGCTGCAAAAATCTGGTGGAATACCGTTGCTATCAAACGCGTCAATCAGCAATACATCAGTGGTATGAATATGCTCAGCCAAATACTGCAAGCCATCGCCCTCAATCACATCAAAATAGTCACCATTTTCTGGCACAAAAAATTGATTACGTGCCATTTGAATGACTTTAGGATTGATCTCAACAATAGTACTTTTAATACCTTGGCAATGTTTGTGCACATACTTTGCGACAGATCCGCCACCCAAGCCGATGGTAAGCATATCTTTAACATTAGTCCTAAACAGTAAAAAGCACATAATGCCACGTGTATATGTGAGCTCCAACGCAAACGGGTCACGTATGCGCATAGCGCTTTGTATGGTGACTGAGCCTAAATGCAATGAGCGCACGCCATCAGTTTCGCTCACATAAACCGTTTCGTCTGCTGCGCTAGTATTGGTGAAATTGCGCATTAAATGTTTAGCGACACGAAACATTATGCAGCCTCAACCTCAACCGTGTCATCTGGAGTAGCTTCGCTGTTATTTGAATCAGGAGTATTCATATCGAGAGTAGCTGAGTCTAAACTATCCAAAGCTTCGATATCTGCATCATCAAAATCCACAGGCGCTGCGGCCTCTTCTAGCACTTTTACAAATTTAGTACGCAGATCCAACATCAGCGTATCAACTTCTTGTACTTGCAAACTCACACGCGTGCCAGGTTTAAGTTCAGGCAAGCCGTAAACTTTAGTCATGTAAGGCATATGATCTAAACGCACTAGATTCTCGCGCCAAACGGTCGCATGAATCTCTTGCTTGTTTTCTTCTAAAAAGCCTTCCTGAATCAAATACTGCAAGCACCAATATCTCTCCATACGCGTTTGGAACTCGCTATATGCCTTGTAAGTTAGCTCAAAATTGCGCATATGTGTTGTGAGTGCGTCGCTATTCTGTGGATAAACAGGCTGATTGTTTTGCACGACACTGATAATTTGGCGTTGATTAATTAAATCCACCGCACGGCGCAAAGGCGACGTGCTCCAAGCATATTGCGCTACACCTAAGCCTTGATGCGGCTCGGCCTTGGTGGTCATATACACTCGACCGCCCATTTGCGCACGATACAAACCTGGCACTTCATGCGATGCCAATAAGGCGCCCCACTGATTGTTAGCCTCTATCATTAACTCAGCCACTAACTTGTCCATAGGCGAACCACGATGGCGGCCAACGATGCTGACTTTGTCATCTGTTACATAAAAGTTATAGTCAACTTGGGGTGGTTTTGTTGGGTCGTATTTACCGCGAGATTTTTCTAATGAAACTGCTAAGTCAAATAAATACAGCAACCTAGCCCAATAGGGATGTCCGCTGTCAGCCTCTAATGTGTTTTCATTAAAAAACGGCTCTAATCTATCGTGGCGTAGATTTTCAGCTACTTTAATCAACTCAACTTTGCTATCACGTTGAATAATTTCTAGCGCTTCATTCACATGCAAGTACAAAGATAAAACTGGTTTAATTTGCCCAGCATCTAAACTGAATGGTCGAATAGCGGTTTCTGGCAGCATTGTAATCTTGTTGCCGGGCATGTACACGGTAGATAAACGCTGCATGACCTCTTTATCCAGTGTGCTATCAACAGCAATACCTAAAGCGGGCGCAGCAATATGAATACCAACGCGAGTGATACCATTGGCTAATTGTTTAATTGAAAACGCATCGTCAATTTCTGTAGTAGTGCTGTCATCGATACTAAAGGCTTCAGCATCAGCCAATGGCAAATCAAAAGTTATATCACTAGCAATCTCTGCTATTTGTTCAGGGGTGAAATCTGTTCCCTTAGCAAAGTATTCGCGTAAAAAAGCACCTAAGTGATAGTCGTGCACAGATGGAATTGCGCCACAGATATGCATTAACTTGAGATGACTTAAGTGCAATGCACTCGCAGCAGCATCTAATGTTTTGTACTCAAAAGCATTTTTATCTGGCTCATAAAGCAACATATCGCGCTTCTGCATCAGCTCTTCGGGCA
>Ga0123388_1073130_pt1 | contig 18787 bp, 9 predicted proteins | sample T0HHNO3metaT_FD_89916 | JGI IMG/M metagenome (GOLD analysis project Ga0123388, IMG submission 89916) | Methane-oxidizing artificial microbial communities from Washington, USA to study methane cycling - T0-HHNO3 metaT (Metagenome... | ecosystem: Engineered > Modeled > Simulated communities...
CCGGTACAGCCAAGGGAAGCTGCGGCGATGCGCCCAGCGGAAGCATTGGTCGGTAGCCAGGCCGAATAACCCAATCAGAATGATGCCGGCGAAGATTTTGTCGGTCTGTAAAAAGCGTTGCGCTTTGAGCACGGCAAAGCCCAAGCCGGAATTGGCCGCGACCAGTTCGGCTACCACTAGATAGGTCCAGGCCCAGCCCATTGTTACCCGCAAGGTATCCAGAATCGCCGGTTTGGCCGACGGCATGATCACCCGCATCACGATTTCGTCGCGGTCGGCGCCCATGGTCTGCGCCGCTTCGATTTGCTCCATCGGCACCCGCCGCACGTCCTCGGCGATCATCAACAGCATTTGAAAAAAGGTGCCGATGAAAATAATCGCGATCTTGGCGCCCTCATCTATGCCGACCCACAGCATCACCAACGGGATGAAGGCTGCCGCCGGCATATAGCGGATGAAGTCGGTCAACGGTTCAAACAGGGCCTTGACCGGCGCATAAGTGCCGACCAGTACGCCCAAGGGCAAGGCCAGCACTGCCGACAATAGAAACCCGGCCACGACCCGGTAAACGCTGATGGCGATGTCGCCGAGCAAATCGCCGTCGCGCAGCCATTCCCAGGCACTGTCCAACACCAAAGGCGGCGTCGGCAGGAACACCGGGTCTATCGCGCCGCCGGCGGAAGCCCACCACCAACCGAGCAGCACCGACAGTAAACCGCTCATTGCAATCAGCCAATGCGCGCGCCGTTCCAAACTGCCGCGTATCGCCCACAATGGTCGGCGCGGATTTAAATTGCCAGTCATAGTTGCCACCCTGCGTTAGTGAGCGGCGAGCGCTTCGGCCACCAATGAGGCATCGACGCCGACCGCCAAATCCGGCACGCTGTCGATCAAACGGTTATCTTTCAAGAAGGCGGCGATGGTTGGGCCGACGGCTGCCAACGAGTTCGTTTCGCCGGCAGGTCCCAAGGCTTTCAAGTTGTCTTCCAATGTGAAGAAGCGGGTGCCGGGCAGAAACACTTTGTAGGCGTCAGGTTTCATGCCGACCACTTTGGCCATAACGGTAACGGCTTGGTCGGGCTGCTCGCGGATAAAGCGTTGCGTATCCTGCCAAGCCTTGATCATGCCGACCAGTTCGGCACGGTGGGTTTCGATGGCTTTAACCCTTGCTACCAATAAGTCCGGGATCAAGCCGGGCATGTCTTTGGAAGTGAACAAGGCAGAACCTTTGCCGCTGCTTTGGATATTGTTGACCCAAGGATTCCAGACCACGGTCGCGTCGACCCGACCGCTCAGAAACGCCGCCGCCGCATCGCCGGCCGACAGGTTTACGGTTTTAATATCGTTGAATGTTAGGCCGTTCTTGCTCAGCGCCGTGGCAAGCACGAAGTGGGATATCGAATATTGCTCGAGGGCGATGGTTTTGCCTTTCAGGTCGGCGAAGCTTTTGATGCCCGGATTGACTATCAAGGCGTCGTTGCCGTCGGAATTGTCGTTGACCAAAATGGCTTTGATCGGCACGTTCTTGCTGAGCGGCGCCATCGTGTCGGACCAGGTCTGGCAGTTGGCATCGAGTTGGCCGGCCGATAGGGCCGAGATCGAGTCGGTGTAATTGGCAAACCAAACCAGTTTGACTTTGGCACCGTATTTTTTGAAATAGCCGTTCTTCTCGGCGACATACCAGGCCACCCAGCCAGGCCAATCGCTGACGCCGACCTTTACCTCGGCGAAAGCCGGTTTAGATAAGCAAAACAACGCCGCAGCGAGAACAAGCGCAATTAATCGGGACAGGCAGTGGGAGAAAGTAGATGTCATGAGTAGCTCCGGTCGGGTTGAAAAAGCTACACGTAGAGGCGGACCGGTTTGTTAAACCGTCTGACCTCCCGGGCTTTTATCCCGCCGTGTAGCTCCCCGAAAGAAGCCGGCAACTCTCGGTCGCTGACGTTCGAAATCGAACCGGAACCCTAGTCACCATTTTGATAAGGCGCTTTTATGATCGCGCCTCACGTGTTGCAAAACTATTCAGCAAGCAATATGCCATATTTAACTCTGCATACAAATCAATAATATACATAATCACACCGATTGCAAAATCCAACCTTTTGCGTTTTAGTGGTGCAATCACAGACAAAATTAGATCTAAATTGGTGCACAAGATTCTGATCAAAGTAGCTTATTTGGATCTTGGCTGGTTTGCGAAATGCCCTCTTTTAAACAAAAACCTTGACCTTTAAAGCTGCCATATTTCCCTTTGCCCGATGACACAAAATGACCGATTGCAAGCCGTTACAATTACCTGTTTTTTTCAGAGGCATAGTAACGCGCGATGCCTTCCCGAACGTCATTCCGTAATTCATCGTCGTCCCAAGGCTTGTTGTGGAATTTGTATATTTCGCCTTTGTTAACAGCCTCGGTAATAGTGTTTAGGTCGGCATAGCCGGAAATAATCATTCGTACCGTTCGCGGGTGCATGATTTTAACGCGCGACAAAAACTCCGTACCGGTCATATCGGGCATGCGTTGATCGCAAATAATCACCATGACAGGATGATTGGCCAATAACTCTAGTGCTTCTCCACCACTGCCGGCCGTCAAAATTTCATAATCATCCCGCCACAAGCAGCGCTTCAGCGCCGACATGATATAGGGTTCGTCATCCACGATAAGCACCTGCGGTTTTTGCTCATCCGAGGGGAATCGCAGTAGTGTTCCAGCCTGCAATAACTGCCGAATCTCAGCGCTGGGCAAGGGCCGGCTGAAATAATAGCCCTGTAGCTGATCACAGCGCAGCCTTCTCAGGTAAGTGGTTTGCCCCTGGGTTTCCACCCCTTCCGCGATGACGGCGAGGCCCATGCTGTGCGCCATCGCGATGGTGGCTTGCACAATCACCGCATCGTTGGCATCGGTGATGACATTGTCGATAAAGCTTTTATCTATCTTGAGCTTGTCTACCGAGAATTGTTTGAGGTAGGAAAGCGAAGAATAGCCGGTGCCGAAATCGTCAATCGACAGATGGATACTCAGGTCCTTCAGCTGTTTCAGCAGCGTCAGGGTCTCGGCTACATTCGTCATCAACAAGCTTTCGGTAAGTTCCAATTCAATATAATGGGCCGGCAAATCGATGTCAGCGAATAACTGCTTTAGCACATCGACCAATCCACCCGCCTGCATTTGTATGGCGGAGACATTGACAGCAACGGTAAACCCCTCAGGGATTAGACCGGCATCGCGCCATTCCTTGGTTTGCAACACGGCCCGCTTGATAATCCAATCCCCCAAGGGCACGATCAAGCCGGACTCTTCCGCCAAGGGGATAAATTTATTCGGCGGCAAAAATCCTTCACGCGGGTGATTCCAGCGCACCAAGGCTTCCAGGCCAATGACTTTTCCGCTGGTAAGATCGACCTGAGGCTGGTAGTGAAGCTCAAATTGTTCGCGCTCGACCGCGTGGCGCATGTCGTTGGTCAGCGCAATTCGGGTCAGTAACAGCTCATTCATGTCCTGTTTGAAGAAACGAAAGCCAGACGCTTTATCGGCTTTGGCGTGATTTAAAGCTATCCCGGCGCGCTGCACCAATTCGCTGGCCGATTTAGCGTCAGAGGGATAAAAACTGATCCCGATCTTGGCTTCCAGATGGATTTCATGCTGGGCTAAAACCACTGCTTCCGTGACCGCCGCTCTCACCGTTTCAGCGAGTTGTTCGGCTGCCGAGGGGCCGTTGATGTCCGAACAGGCAATATTGAAATTATCCTTGGCCATGCGGGTGACAAGGCCTTCGCTACCTGCGGCCTTAACCAAACGATTGGCAATGATTTTCAAGGTTTGGTCGCCAATTTCGTAACCGTAGGTATCATCGATCATGTGGAAATTTTCAATATCCAAACGCAAAACCGCAATATCGTGATGCTGATGCTCGGCTTGCGCGATGGCTGACGACAACAGGTCTTCGAAGAAAAATTGATTCGGCAAACCGGTGACCGGGTCGTAGCGCGATAATTGTACGATGCGGTCCTGCATCTGCCGAGTTTCCGTCAAATCGTTGATGATGGCCACAAATAACGGGGGTTGATCATCGATTAATTCCAGATGAACTTCAACCGGATACTCGCTACCGTCTTTACGTCGATGGATGGTTGAAAAATCGCAGCGACTCTTGCTGCCCGCACGCAGCGGCGCGCACAACAGTTCAAACGCTTCCAAGGTTAACTCGGGTGTTATGTCCAACGGCGTCATCCCTTCGAGCTCTTGGCTTGAATAACCAAGATTGTCCCGCCCGCCCTGGTTAACATCAATAAACCGCAGGGTCCGGCTATCGAAAATATGAATTTCATTGGTGGAGCGGGCCAACACCTGGCTGAAACGGGCGGCCTTTTTCTCGACACGCTTGCGTTGGACGATGCGCCAGAGGGCATTGGCTATCAGTTGAACCGTTTCGACATCCAGCCCGGTATACTCGCTCGATTTGTTCCCTACACCGGTTAACATCAGCACTTTGCCATTCTCGATTACCGGCACGGTAATCAGGCGACGCAGTTCGGGTTGCGTTTCAGAAAAACCTTGTTCAGGGAGATGAACCGGGTAATCATTGAAAACGGCCGGTTCGCGGCTTCTGACAGACTCGGCCAAGATACCGGCCTGAGCCAGAGCAATGCACTTCTCTGGGACTCTGTGGCCCTTTGATTCCGGAGTGCCATGGGATTGAGCCACCAGCTCCATACTGTCTTCGTCAACATTGATGAAGTACACAAAAGCCAGCTGGCTAGAGGTCAGATCCTCCGCCAGAACCATACCCCACTGCATGAATTCCATTTCATTCAAGTCTTCCGATGCCTTTGGCAGTTCCAACAAAGCTTGCGCACGCCGGGCCTGTAAAATCAGCTTTTGTTCGTTCTCTATACGCTGAGTGACATCAACACCAACACCATCCCAAACCACGCTGCCATCGGCTTGCTGTTTTGGGCTGGACTGAAAAGCAATCCAGCGCTGGCGGCCGCCGGGCGGATTGAACAACACGCTGCCTTTGTAGACTTTTAATTCCCTTAAGCATTCGGCTTCCGCTTCCCGGTATTGCTGAAGCGACTCGGGCGCCATTTGCGCAAAGAACGGATTGATGTCGTCGATCAGTTGCGCGGGTTTCAGCCCGTGCAATTTCTCCACCCCGGCGCTAATGTATTGCAGAGCAGCCCGCCCGTCCTGCCAGATTTGGTAACGATACACATAACCATCGGGCAGATTATCGCCCATCACCCGCAATTGATGCTCCCGCTCCCGCAAAGCCTGCTCGGCTTCGACGCGTGCGGTGATGTTATTCAACAAGCCATCGAAGGAATCCACTTCGCCCTGTTCGTTACGGCTTAGTCGGGTAAATTCATCGATCCAGAGCCAATGGCCGTCACCGTGCAATAGGCGGTATTCCTGATGATATTCGTCCGGGCCATGAGCAATGTGTTCAGCGACTTCGGCTTCGATCCGAAACCGGTCTTCGGGCGGGAGCAAATCCAGATACTTCACTTTGCCCAAGCGCAAGTCCTCCGGACGATAACCCCAATCCGAGATATTGGCACTGACGTAACTCACCGGCCAATCCTCGGTGTTGCGCCAGGTAATCGCGACCACCGGAGACCGACAGACGATAGAGTCCAAGTGTTGCAACTCGGCGGTGTGCAGCTCAATCAACTGCTCGAAATGATGATTCAGGCGGCTAAGTTCCAAATGCGTGCGTATCCGCGCCCGCACTTCATCGATATCAAAAGGCTTGGTAATGTAATCGGCGGCACCAATCGAGAAGCCGCGCACTTTGTCCACCGTTTTATCAACCACGCTGACGAATAACACCGGTATCCGGTTACCTACGGCTGTTGCCTTGATGCGCCGACACACTTCATACCCGTCCATTTCCGGCATCAGGATGTCAAGCAGCACCACATCGGGCGGATGGGGACCCAACACTATTTCGACGGCTTTGCGGCCGTTGTTGGCTACCCGGATGCGGTATTCCTCCTTTAGGGCCTCGGCCAACTCGTGGATATTCTCCGGCATATCGTCAACCAACAGCAGTACCGGCCGCTCCGCTCTGATTAACATCTGTTCGTTTAAGGACATCAGCGGTTTGCGGCGATATTGGCGCAATTCCAGTTGCGTCAGTATCCGCTGTTTCAGTAGGTCGGGATTGATCGGTTTGGTGATGTAATCGGCAGCGCCCAACTTAAGGCCGGCGGCCTCGTCGGCGGTTTCCGACAAGGCCGTGACGAAGATCACCGGAATATCGGCCGTCATCGGATCGGTCTTCAGCCGCCGCAACACTTCGTAACCGTCCATGCCCGGCATTTTAATGTCCAGCAATACTAGATCCGGGCCTGGGGCGCGTGTCGCCAGTTCCAGCGCTTTTTCGCCGTTGGTGGCGGCAAGAATGGCGTAGTCTTCGCGTAGAATGCTCAATAAAGCATGCAGGTTTTCATTGACGTCATCGACGATCAAAATACTCGGTTTGCTGTTATTCGTCTGGGACATGTTAGTTTCGCTGATCTAATGATGGTCCAGCCAACAGGCGTTGTTGCACCGCAACCAACAGGGCTATGGCTTGATCTATGTTAAACGCATCGACCTCGGCGGCAATCTTGGCGAAATCGGCTTCGAATTCACTAGCGGCCGTACCCTGGCGTAAATCGCCGATCAACGCTTCGGCTGCGCCTAAATCAGTTTCCAAAACAGCCATTAGCCGGGTAATTTTAGCGTTCACGGCATCGGCGGAGAGCCGTTTTGTCGGCAAAGCGGCCGGCGCCGGCGGTGCGGCAAGACTATCGATGTCGGTCATCACTTGTTGCAGTAAGTTGCGCAGCTGCTCCAAGTTTTCTGCGGCCGGCCTTTGCTGTTGTTTAAGCCCGGCATCGATGCCGGCGACGCACTCGTAAAACGCGTTGGCACCGATATTGCCGGCCACGCCTTTCAAGGAATGACAATAATTTTCAGCGGCCGTGAGATTATCGGTCTGCAATATACGCTGTAATTCGTCAACTGCGTTGGCGTAATGTTCGCGAAAACGCCTGAGTTGTTTACGGTAAGCGGTTTCCTTTCCGCCGATGCGGCGAATACCCTCGCTGACTTGCAAACTTTGCAAGCCTAATAACTCTGGCGAACAAACCACCCGTGCCGGCGCGTCATCGACCAGATAAGTCTCGGCAAGAGCAACGGTGGAAACGGCAGGCAGCCATTTTGCCAAACAGGAAAACAAGCTTTGCGGTTCAACCGGTTTGGTAATGTGGTCATTCATGCCGGCCGCTCGGCTTTCCTCGGCATCGCGAGCCATTGCCAACGCGGTCATGGCGATAATCGGCAAGCTGGCGAAGCGCTCTCCCCCCGCTTGCCCGGCCAAGGCGCGAATCCGCCGCGTTGCCTCCAGACCGTCCATCACCGGCATCTGGATGTCCATCAATATGCAATCGTACTGGTACCGCTGCACCATCGCCAATGCTTCCTCCCCATTCACCGCCTCATCCGCCTCGATATTCATACTGCGCAGCAATTCGACAGCAAATTCGCGATTGATGGCGTTATCTTCCACCAATAAGACGTGGCGGCCAAGCAAATTCGGCGGTGCCTGAGCGGCGGCATACTGCGATTCCTGCCTTTCGAGGACGTCGCCCCGCCCCAATGCCGACAGCATACTATCCAACAGCGACGACGGCGAAACCGGCTTAATCAGAAAACCGTCTACTCCGGCTTGGTGAGCCAGCGACATCACGTCTTCGCGGCCGTATGCCGTGATCATGATCACCTTAGGTTGCAGCACAATTGCCGCATCGGCATGAATTCGCCTAGTGGCTTCGTCGCCATTCATGCCGGGCATCCGCCAGTCCATCAACACCAGATCGAAAGGATGGTCGGCGGCGGTTTCCAGCAAACGAATCGCGCTGGCGCCATCGCCGGCCAAACTGACATCCAATTGAAAGAAACGTAACATTTCCGCGAGAATTTCTCGGGAAATTTCGTTGTCGTCCACTACCAAGACGCGGATGCCTTTCAGTAAAGACCCGGTCTGATCCAACAATTCCCGGCGGCGCGCCTCGGCCTGTTGGGCAATTTGCAGTTGCACCGTGCAACAAATAGTCGTGCCTTGTCCGGGTTGTGAATCTTCCAGCCAGATCCTGCCGCCCATCAGTTCCACCAGGTGTTTGCTGATTGCCAATCCCAATCCGGTGCCGCCGAACTTCCGAGTAGTGGACTGATCGGCCTGGGTAAACTTCTGAAATATCCGCCCTTGCAGCTCCCGATCCATACCGATGCCGGTATCGCGAACCGAAATCTGTAAGATGATCGCGTCAGCCTTTCTGCTGAGCATCCGGAACGCCAATTCCACTTCCCCGCGTTCGGTGAATTTGATGGCATTGCCGCACAGATTGAACAGCACCTGTTTTAAGCGCAGTGGATCGCCTCGCAGGGTGGCGGGGATATTCACATCGTAGCGAATTAAAAACTCCACGCCTTTTTGCTCAGCCTGTAGTCCGATAGCGTCTGTGAGTTGTTCCAGCACTCTATCCAGAGCAAATTCGGTGGACTCAACCTCCAGCTTACCGGCTTCGATTTTGGAAAAATCCAGAATGTCGTTGATGATACCCAACAGCGAATGCGCGGCGCTCTGCGCCTTCGTCAAATGGTTATGCAAGGTTGAGGGTAAATCCTGCTTCAGCGCCAAATACAACATGCCCAAAATCGCATTCATCGGTGTGCGGATTTCGTGGCTCATATTGGCCAGGAATTGACTCTTCGCCAGCGTAGCGGCTTCCGCAGCCTGCCGGGCTTGTTCCAGCTCTACGGTGCGCGCCGCCACTAGCTCTTCCAGATGGTGGCGATAAGAATCCAGTTCGACCTCTACCCGTTTTTTCTCGGTAATATCCTCCTTGATGGCCAGATAGTGAGTGACGGCACCGTCCGCTTGCCGAACCGGCGTAATCTGTGCCCATTCGATGTATTCGCTGCCGTCCTTGCGGCGGTTAATCAATTCGCCGGACCAGCTTTTACCCTGGGTCAGGGTATTCCACATTTCGTCGTAAGTGGCTTGACCGGTGTGTCCGGATTGCAGGATCCGCGGATTTTGGCGGATGGCTTCCTCGCGACTGTAGCCGGTGACCGTAGTAAAATGCTGATTAACGTACTCGATTTCCGCTTGCAGATTGGTGATGACGATGCTGTTGGGGCTTTGCTCCACCGCAAGCCACAGTTTGCGTAGCTCCGCTTCCGCCTGTTTCAGTTCGGTAATGTCGGTAATCACTGCCACTCGACAGTTACGCTCGGAAAAATGGATGTCGTGCGAACGCACGATGATGTCGATCACCCGGCCGTCTTTGAGGATATGCTGCCACTCGCCGATATAGGCAAATCCGCGCAGTCCGGCAGCCAAGTTAGTAATGGCTTGTTTCTGTTGTTCCGGGAACAGATCGGTGAGTTTTAGCGCGGTGATTTCCGCTTGGCTGTAGCCATATAACTGGTTAAAGGCGTCGTTCACGGCAACCATGGCCAGCGTGCCGCGCTCGTAGATCAACATCGGTGCCGGATTGTGGTCGAAGAGATGGCGGAACTGTTGTTCAATCTGCTTGCGTTCGGTAATGTCGGACCAGATCAGGGACAAATAATTGCGGCCTCTGATTTCAATCACTTTTATGCTGACATGGACATTCAGCAAAGTGCCGTTCTTGTGGCGGCGTAAGGTATCGAATTGCGCACCGCCGGCTTGCATGAAATCGTCCGCTATCTGGCGCACCTGGGCGGCGTCGAATTCCCCCTGTATATCAGGCAGGCGCAAGCAAGCGAATTCCTCGCGGCTGTAACCCAAGTGTTGGCAGGCGGCATCGTTGAATTCGATGAATTCGAAAGTTTCAGCATCGATCAGGGTAATCGCGTCGGTGGCCTGCGAGACGATGGCACTGAAAATCCGCTCGCGATTTCTGGCTTTTTCCTCGATGATCCGGCGTTTTATAAAACTACTCACCCGTTCCGCCACGGCATCGAGCAAAAGTCGTTCTTCGCCCAAAAACTGATCGTCCAGTCCGGGCTGCGATTGTGGATGAGCGACCGAAATGCTGCCGGAGGCTACACCGTCGATTTGAATGGGTGCGGTCAGCAAGCCGGTAGGATGTTTGAAATTGCCGCTGAAATAGCTTTGGCCTTCCCATTCCATGCGGAAGGCAGTTGCTTCGGGACAAAGCCAGCCGGCAGGCAATAGGTCAACAACAAGCTGTAGCACCTCCGGCAACGGCTTTTCTAAATCCTCGGTGGCGCGAAAAACCGCGTGCAGACATTTTTGTTCCTTGATGCGCTCGTTTAAGGCGATCTGCGTTGCATGCAGTTGGGTAATGTCTCGGGCCATACCCAGCACGCCGATCAATTTGCCGTCGCTGGAATTAACCGGGGTTTTAATGGTTTCGTAGAGTACTTTATGCTTGCCGTCGTCATGGGTTACCCAGTCCTGATTGCGAATAGGTTCGCCGGCAGCGATGGCTCTAAAATCCTGTTCGCGGTAGGTATCGGCTTGTTCACGGCTAACAAAATCGTAATCGGTCTTGCCGACGATAACATGTTCGGGTTTGCCGAAAAGGGGTTCGAAACTCGGGTTACACAGCAGGTAAACGCCGTTGGGATCTTTCAGCCATATTTTATCGGGCATGGCCTTTAACAGGGTGCGTAGCAAATCTTCTTTGTCGGCCAAGGTTTCCAAGGCCCTTTGCCGCTCGGAAAAATAGCAGGCTAATGCCATGCCCACTACCGATAGCACCACCATGAAAAACCAGTAGTTGATTTCGTGATTATCTCCCAAGCTGGGATCGGCCAAGCCGGAGCGTCGCCAAACCAAGCCGAACATGGCCTGTGTCGCGGTAACGACCAAGATCAGCGTGGTAGCGCGGCTGCCAAGACGAACCGCCGCCCAACTGACGAATAGAAATATCCAGTAACTTTTCGCGTAAGCACCGAGGCTGTCGTGAAACCAATCGAGAAAAACCAACTGACCCACCAAAAAGTTCAGCGCAATGATCAGCAATGCTTCGCTGAATTGTTTAACACCTTGCACCTTACAGGAACTGTTAGCCCAGACCAGAATCAGCGGCGTAACCAATATCACGCCCAGCGTATCGCCCATCCACCAATGTAGCAGCGAGGAAAGAACGATCTCCTCGCCGATAAATCCGGCGACAAACAAAGTCAACACGCCTATTGCCGCTGTCAGCGAACAAGCGACAACGCCACCTAAACTTATCAGCACCAGATAATCGCGCAGAGTTTTCAGAGAACGGTCGAAGCCACGGACGCGCTGGAGCAACCAAGCGCCTGACCAGGCTCCGAAAGTACTACCGATCGATATGCTTGTCGCGCTCAATAACGCTTTGCCTTGCCAGACATTAAGCGCCAACGCCCCAACGAATATAGCCCAGACATAGTGGCGGCCGCCCAGCAAAATGGCCGCCAATGCCAGCCCGCTGGCAATAAAAAACACACTGGCGCTGCCATTAGGCGCGAAATACAACAAAGCCAATCTGGCCGTTAAGATATAAAGCCCGGCAGCAGCTATCCATCTCAGCCATGCAGGCGCCATTGCTTCACGCATAAACCCTCCTCCTGCGGAGAGTATAGCGACTGCCGAGGGGATTTCTATTTAAATAATCTCGCTGATTATTAGCCCGGCCCTTAGTCACGGATCCCGTTGAGCCTATCGAAAGACAGGCTGCATCCGGCTTCGAAAAGCCTGTCCGCAGCAAAGCCGAAGGGCTGGTCGAGATCACGATGCCAGTTGTGGCTGGCGATGTGGAGACGAAGGTACTCTTCCGCCAATCCACCTACCGACAGCGGCCATCAATCAACGACAGATACCGGCGGTTTTGGGGTAAATCCATTCACCCCTTTGCCGTTAAGCGTTAACGGCCCCTTGCAGGCCCGCCGGCGATGCTCATTTATAGGTTGGTTTACCGTCGCCAAAGGCGTTCAGCGAAACTTCGAAATAGAAGAAATTACCCGGCTCATTGGTGAAAGGTGCCCCTGTCGCTGTCGCTGATTGACGAACGCCGTTTTGCGATGTGGTGTAATCACCTGGCGTAAAACGCGCATAACTCAAACTCCAGTCCACGTAGGCGTTGAGTTTATGACGTAAGCGAATGTCGAACTCATGACCCAAAAAGGTCTTGCCGTTCGCACCGGTTAACCCGGCACGGTTCCAACCGCCACCATCGCTGGCCATCCAGTAGGCGTTATAACCGGTATCGATTTGCACGTCCTTGTAGGGCGTAAATTCCAAACGGACCTTGGGGGCGTGGATGTTATTCCAGGAAAAATAATCGTTACGCGACCAGGGCTGATTGAAACCGAAAAACGTATCCAAATTTTGGTTCGTTGTATCGTTAGCGCTTTTGTCGCCGGAGCCATAACCGTAATAAGCGCTGGCCCTGGGTTTCCAGTCGTGATCGAAGGTGTAACCCAACTCCAGCGAGTAAGCAATCGCGTCGTGCTGTTGTAATGTCTGAGTTCTCCGCCCGGTGGTCGATAACTTGCCAAACCGGCCAAACTGCTTGTTGATATCGGTATCGTAATCGAAACCGGTATCGGGTATGACACCATAGATTCGCAAACCTGGTGCATAGACATCCACATCAGCTTTGCGGCTGGCATTCACAGCGTTGTAAGGATCACCGTCCACCTTGTGCCCTAAGAAATAAGGCTGGATAGTAATAAATTCCGACCATTGCTTGATGCTCAGTACCGCACCGTATACCCAGGTATCTTCATCCGGCTGATCGAATTCATTCATGATCCGATCCACCGGCTGGAAAGCGAAGGTGTCCAAGTCCCAATTGTTTTGCTTTTTACCGAACCGCACCCGGTAACCCTCAAAGTTATTCGTCGTATTGCGGAACTGGTTGTTACCAATCAAGCGTCTATCCAACAATTCCAGGCTCTGGCGACCGGCTCTGATGCTCAAAGGCCGGTTGTGACCCAACGCGTTTTCGAAATACAACTCACCATAACCTTGAATCAGGTCAAATTCGTTAACGTCCGAATTGGTCTTGGCATACAGGCTGTTGTAACTGCGCGAGTCCTGCGCTTCTACCACAAAACGGAACGGATCCAGAATGTCATGTATGCCTATATAGGCGCGGGTTCTCAACAACCACAGATTATCCGGGTCGTTTTTGAAGCGGCTGCCGGTAGGCCGATAGTCGTTCTCGCGATATTCGTAACGGCTCCGAAAGTCCAAGCCGACATCAAGCCATTTCACGTCACGAAATTGCTCGAACTGGGTTTTGCTCAAATTGCGCACGTAGCTGGGTGGATCGGGCTCGGGTTCGACTCGGTAACCTTTGGTTTTTGCATAATAATCCTCGGCGGCTACCGAGCCTGACCACACCAACAACAGGCCCAAGGCGCCCGATGTCGACAACTTATTTAATGAGTGACGTTTCATATTGTTATTTTTGGGTTTTAGGGTTTTGGTTTCTTGCTTAAAAAACAAGTCTTGCCTTCACACGGCCCGTCCATAGAACGTGTTTCGCTAAGGGTAAACAGGCTGAGAGCCGTCTATCCGCCAGCTAGATCTTGGTTATTGATACGCGGATTCCTTTTGCTGACCGAGACGGAACCGTTCGCGTTTATCGATCTGGACGATCCGTCCATCGTGAATGACAACTTCGACCGAACCGAAGCGGATGTCCTGCAAAATCGCTGCGATTTGCAGTGCAATTTCTTTATTGTCGCCTTGCTTCAATGCATGACTGTTAAGTTCAATCGCCATATAGCCTCCTGGAGTATGGTGGGTTATCTTGGTGTTCTGCATAGGTATTACGGATAATTACCCATGACCGTTGGACAAATGGTAAAAAAACCACAAAGCGATTGAAAACGATATAAACAGAAATATATATCTGTTAATTGGATATATACGATGACGAATATTTGCTCTCCCATCCTGGCTGCAACCGCCGATATTCGACCATTTGTTATCTAAATAAAAGATTATCAATTCAATTTATATCATTTCCGTTGGCATTTAAGTTTCTCTATCCTGTCATCACCTACTGACTGTTTCCAGAGAAACACCATGACCCAAAGCAATATCATGCCGGGCTTTCGACCGGCACTGGCCTACACCTTGTTCTACCTCGGACTGGTGGTGCTGATCCCCTTGAGCACCCTGGTATTTAAAAGCTTACAACTGGGTTGGGGCGAATATGTGGACATCATTAGCAATAACCGGGTGGTATCGTCGTTCCGGGTCAGCTTCGGCACCTCGCTGATTGCCGCCTTGGTGGCGGGCGTATTCGGATTTGTCATCGCCTGGGTGTTGGTGCGTTATCCCTTTCCCGGCAAGCGCTTTTTAGACGCTTTAATTGATCTACCGTTTGCCTTACCGACAGCGGTAGCGGGGGTCATCTTGGCGACCATTTTTCAGCCCAGCGGCATGCTGGGTAAATGGTTGATGAGCTCATTGGGCGTGCAAGTGGCTTACAAGCCTCTGGGGATTGTGGTGGCGTTAATTTTTATCGGCATCCCCTTCGTAGTACGAACCGTCGAACCGGTGTTGCAAGAATTCGACACCACAATGGAAGAAGCCGCATCTAGTCTGGGCGCTAGTCGCTTGCAAGTATTTGCCCAGGTGATCTTTCCCAACATTTTTCCGGCACTGTTGACCGGCGTATCGCTTGCATTTGCCCGAGGCGTTGGCGAGTATGGTTCGGTGATTTTTATCGCCGGCAATCTGCCTTATGTCTCGGAAATTGTCCCGCTACTCATCATCACCAAACTGGAACAGTACCAATACGCCGGCGCTACTGCGATAGCTCTGACGATGTTGCTGGTATCGTTCCTGTTGTTGCTGATCGTTAATTTACTGCAACTCTGGGCGCGCCGCCGCTCCGGGCAAATTTAGGAGGAATCATGCACGCCAACGTTCATGTCATCGGTGACGCCACCGGCCAAGCCAACTTCAAAGCGTTACACGATCCGTTCTGGGTACGTTGGGGCCTGGTTGGCGTAGCGGTGGGTTTTATTGTGTTGTTTCTATGTGTGCCGCTGGGCTTGGTGTTATATCAGGCCTTCTCTAAAGGCTGGCAGGCTTATTGGACTGCACTGGCCCAGCCTGACGCCATCGCCGCCATGCAGCTGACGCTATTGGTTGCGCTGATCACGGTCCCGCTGAATACCGTATTTGGCGTTGCTGCGGCTTGGGCGATCACCCGCTTCGAGTTTTGGGGCAAAAGCTTGCTGACCACCTTGATAGATCTGCCCTTTTCGGTTTCACCGGTTATTTCCGGCTTGATTTTCGTGCTGATGTTTGGCGCCCAAGGTTGGTTCGGGCAATGGTTTTCCGCGCATGACATCAAGGTGATTTTCGCGGTGCCCGGCATCGTGCTGGCGACCATCTTTATCACCTTCCCCTTTGTGGCGCGCGAATTGATCCCGCTAATGCAGGAAATGGGTAACGAGGAGGAAGAAGCCGCGCTATCGCTGGGTGCCAGCGGTTGGCAGACATTCTTTAAAGTGACTTTACCCAATATCAAATGGGCCTTGCTCTACGGCGTGTTGCTGTGCAATGCCAGGGCGATGGGCGAATTCGGCGCCGTATCGGTGGTATCCGGACATATTCGCGGCGTCACCAACACCCTGCCGCTACACGTAGAAGTCAGTTACAACGATTACGACGTCATAGGCGCGTTTTCCAGCGCGTCGATTCTGGCCGGCCTGGCCATCGTTACGCTGGTTTTGAAAAGCTTTTTGGAATGGAAGCAGGCCAGGGTTTAAAGACGAAAGACGAAAAAACGCAGGCGTTCTATCGTCCGCTTAACATCCGTTATGAGATAAAAAACATGAGTATTTTGTTAAACAATATCAGCAAAAACTTCGGCAAATTTGCCGCCTTGTACGACGTCAGTTTGGAAATTCCGGAAGGCGAACTGGTAGCCTTGTTGGGCCCGTCCGGCTGCGGCAAGACCACCTTGTTACGCATCATCGCCGGCCTGGAAACCCCGGATTTCGGCCGGGTTCTACTCAGCGGCGAAGACAAGACCGAGCAACATGTCAGCCGGCGCGGCATCGGCTTTGTGTTTCAACATTACGCCTTGTTCCGGCATATGACGGTGTTCGACAACATCGCCTTTGGTTTGCGGGTCAAACCGCGCAAGGAACGGCCAACCGAAGCCTTTATCAGCAAAAAAGTGCACGCCTTATTGGAGTTGGTGCAATTGGATTGGCTGGCGGATCGTTTTCCGGATCAACTATCGGGCGGGCAGCGGCAGCGCATTGCTTTAGCTAGAGCCTTGGCGGTGGAACCCAGCGTGTTATTACTCGACGAACCGTTCGGCGCCCTAGATGCCAGCGTGCGCAAGGACCTGCGGCAATGGCTGCGCAATCTGCATCAGGAATTGCACGTCACCAGTATTTTTGTGACCCACGATCAGGAAGAAGCGATGGAAGTGGCCAGCCAAGTCGTCGTATTGAATCAAGGCCGTATCGAGCAACAAGGCGCACCGGCCGATATTTACGATCATCCGGCCAATGCCTTTGTTTCCAAATTCATCGGCCAAACCAACGTTTTCGACCTGTCGGAAACTGAAAGCAACTGGCTGCAACGTGCGGGGATTCTGGCGGAAAAACCGCAAGGCATCTTCGCGCACGTGCGCCCGCATCATATCGACATCGTCAAGGCCGAAGAACCTTTCGGCTCGCCGGTGACGTTGAAAGACTGGCAACATCTGGGCGCGACGATACGCGTCGAGCTGTTCAATCCGCAACATAACGGTTCCGGCGCAACACTGTTTGCGGAAATGCCTAACGAACGCTTCAAACAATTGAATTTAAACAAGGGCGACCGCGTGGCTGTGCATATCAAGCAGGCGCATTGGTTTAATTGACAGCACCCCTTCATAGCTCGGGCTATGCCGAGCATAGCCCCGAACAGGAATTTGACACGGCTCACGATTGTTGCCCCATCGCTCAAATCACCCCATGGAAAGACCGATATGAATCTAAATCAGCTTGAATTATTGCGTGTCCTGAAGGACACCCAGTTCAACCAATCCAAAGCCGCGGAAATTATGCATGTCGTGCAGTCGGCTGCCAGCCGGCAATTGCAGTTACTGGAGGAGGAATTGGGCTCTCCTTTGTACGAACGCCACGGCAAAAAACTGCTGGGCCTGACCCCGCTGGGTGAGCAGGTGATGGAACAGGTGGACAGGATCAATCAGGCCAAAAAGAACATCCTGTCGATAGCCGACGACTTTCGCGAGAATCGCAACGGCGCTTTACATATCGCCACCACCCATACTCAAGCCAAGTACTTGCTGCCGGAACCGGTGCAAAAATTCCGGGAAAAATATCCGGGCATTACTATCTACATGGTGCAATCCTCGCCCCAGGAGCTGATTGAGCAACTCCATCAGCATCGGGCCGATATTGCCATCTGCACCGAAAAGCTGGACGAGGACGAGAAACTGGTCGTCAAATCCTGCTACGAATGGCAGCACATTGCCGTAGTGCCGCGCCATCACCCCTTGGCGCAAGGCGATGTGACCTTGGGCCGGCTGGCCGCATTTCCGATTTTAACTTACTCGCAAGGCTATACCGGCCGTTCGACCATCGAAAAAGCCTTTAAGAACGCCGGTAAAGAGCTGGACATCACCCTGTCCGCCGCCGATTCCGACATCATCAAAACCTATGTCAGATTGGGTTTGGGCGTGGGAATTATCGCCGGCACGTCGTATGAATCGCGCAACGACAATGATTTGGTCGCCAGGGATTTGTCACACCTGATCCCGCGCTCGGTAACGAAAATTGCCTACTTGAAGCAATTATATCTGCCGACTTATTTGCAATATTTCATTAACGAGCTGCTTTCCAAAGCCACCAAGGAGCATCAATATTAAAATCCAGCAGGAATTTCGGTTTTTATTTCCATATTTATCATAAGAGCAGCCCTAAAAATTTTGACTTTGCGCTGCTTCACGCAAAAACAAAGACTTACAAACAACCCAACCACCGCAGCAAGCCCGTTGCAACGAGGTAAATCATATTTTTAGATTTATATATCTCAAATAGGCATTACACAAACCTAGGCTGCCCGCACCTGTATTGACAGCCTTCGTTTAAACCAAGTACTTTAAAAAAAATCGCTGACCGGACCGCCGGAAGCCAGTACGCCTGAACTCATAAGCAGGCTGCTGGCTTTTTTTTGGCCCGCAGAAAACCGACAGGGAGTAATACCGCCATGACGCATTGGTATCCAGATAACTCGCAATCGATAGGCAACACCCCATTAGTCCGGCTAAACCGCATTACCGACGGTGCGCCGGTGACTTTGCTGGCCAAGATTGAAGGCCGCAATCCAGCCTATTCCGTGAAATGCCGCATCGGTGCGGCCATGATCAACGACGCCCAGCAGCGCGGTCTGCTCACCGACGGCAAAGAATTGATAGAACCGACCAGTGGCAATACCGGCATCGCCCTGGCCTTCGTGGCCGCCGCCCGCGGTATTCCATTGACTTTGACGATGCCGGAGACGATGAGTCTGGAACGGCGCAAATTATTGGTGGCTTACGGCGCCAAACTGGTCCTCACCGAGGGCGCCAAGGGTATGAAAGGCGCAATCACCAAAGCTGAAGAAATTGCCGCATCCGATCCGGACCGCTACGTATTGCTGCAACAGTTTAAAAATCCCGCCAATCCAACCATCCACGAACTGACCACCGGCCCGGAAATCTGGACCGACAGCGACGGCGCTATCGACATTTTGGTGTCCGGCGTCGGCACCGGCGGC
>Ga0123388_1065926_pt1 | contig 18705 bp, 3 predicted proteins | sample T0HHNO3metaT_FD_89916 | JGI IMG/M metagenome (GOLD analysis project Ga0123388, IMG submission 89916) | Methane-oxidizing artificial microbial communities from Washington, USA to study methane cycling - T0-HHNO3 metaT (Metagenome... | ecosystem: Engineered > Modeled > Simulated communities...
CAGACGACGCGCCGGCGCCGTCTGCGGCGGGGGGACAGCGCGACGCGTGGCCGGCGGCTGGCCATGGCACGCTCCGTGCGCTGGAAGCGTCGGGTCAATCCTGACCGGCCATTCCGGAGTCCCGCATGTACACCACCCAGTTTCACGCCGACGATCTGAGCTGGCAGGCCAGCGGCATCGACGGCGTGCACTACAAGGTACTCAACGGCAACCCTGCCGAAGGCCCCTCCGTCGTCGTCTATCGCTTCGACCCCGGATCGGCGGTGCAGAACCATCTGCACACCGAAGCCGACGAGGTCGCCTATGTGCTCGAAGGCGAGTTCATTGAGAACGGTCGCCGCTACGGTCCGGGCGCCGTATTCGCCGCGCCGGCCGGCACCGCGCACGGGCCACACGAGACGGACACCGGCTGTACCGTCATGTTCATGCTGTCGAGGACACTGGACTTCGTCGCCGTCTGAGCGGTGCCGGCAGAGGCGCCGCTCCGGCGAGGCTGCTGTCGGAGCGTCCTGGGCCACCACACGGCCGCTGCAGTTCGCGGGCTTCGATACACGCTGCTGTCGGGGTCGGAAGACCCCTCCCACAGCCCCCGGCCCCGGCGCAGGTCCTGGAGCGGTCGAACTACCCACAACGCTGTGGGAGCCGTCGTCTGGCCGCGACGGGGTCGCCGCTCGGGAGCGCCGTCAGCGGACGCCGCGTCGCCGTCGTTCAGAACAGCTGCGCGACGATCTGGAAGTGCACGTAGTAGTTGCGCGGATCCTGCACGCGGTCGCGAATGGGCAGGCCCAGCGTGAGGCGGGCCGACACGCGGTCGTTGATGTTGGCGTTCACGCCCCAGCCGTAGCTGGCCAGCGTGTCGGTACCGCGCGTCGAACCGACCGGACGGAAAGGCTGGGTCGCGCCGTAGTCGAGGAAGAGGAAGCCGGCCGTGCGCACCGGCGCCACCGGCGGCTGCGGCAGCGGGTGATGCAGTTCGATCGACGCGGCGAGGCCCTTGTCGCCGCTGAACAGGCCGGTCTGGTAGCCGCGTACGCTGTTGTCGCCACCGATCAGGAACTGCTCGCTCGACGTGAGGTTCTCGTCGCGCGTGTACTGGAAGGCAAGGTTGCTCTGTACCGACCAGCCGTCCGACAGGTCCTGAACGCGGCGCAGTGACCCACGCCAGATCGAGAACGATGTGCTGACGATGTCGTCGATCGGGTCGGCCTTGCCGTTCGAGTAGGTCAGCGAACCGGTCCAGATGCGGTCCTTCTCCCACCACTGGCCATCGACGCCGAGCGACAGATCGTCGATGTCGGTCGATTGGAACAGCCGCCCGGAAATCCAGCTCTCGGTCTTGCGCTTCTTCGCACCGCCGAGCAGATCGAGCTGGTAGTTGCCGCCAATCAGCACCGGATGCCGCAACAGCGCAGTCCACGCCGTCGATTCGCCGCGGATACGCAACGGCCGGAAGGGGCCGTCGATGATGCGCGTGTGGTCGTTGAACCACGACAGTGTGAGCCGCGTGCCCAGCGTACCAAGTGGAAAGCTGTACGAGATCGCCCTGCCCTCGTGCCCGTCGGCACCGACCAGCGTGACGCCCAGCGCATCACGGAAACCGAGCAGGCTGCGGTTCTGATAGAAGGCGCCGACCCGATAGACGCCGGTCGCCTGGCTGCCGCTGCTGTCGGCGAACAGCCGCATTTCGTGCTTCGGCGGTTCCTTCACCGACAGTGCGAAATCGGTTTCGCCGAACTTGGCGCCCGGCTTCAGCTCGGCGCGCAGTTGCACGTCCTGCGTGCGGTTGAAGCGCACCATGCTGCGCTCGAGCGCTGCGACGTCCGCCAGTTCGCCCGGTTTCTGACCGAGACGTTCGCGGATGAAGGCCTCCGAGGTGCTGTCGTTGCCGCTCATCACCACCTTGCCGACGCGGCCCTCGACCAGCTTGATGGTGATCGCGCCATCGGCCACCTCCTGCGCCGGCAGCACCGCCTGCGCGGTCGGCACGCCCCGTTCGCGGTACAGCGCGTTGATGCGGTCGACCAGTTCCTGCACCTCGCCCAGCGTGACCTCGCGCCCTTCGAGTCCGGCCGCCAGCCCGCGCAGCATGGACTCATCCAGCAGCTCAGAGCGCGTGAAATCGATGCGCCGGAGCATGAAGCGCGCACCGGCGCCCGGCTTGACCGGCGCCGGTTTCAGCGCGTCGTCGTCGATGGTGGGCGTGTCGTCTGGCCGTCGTTCGCGCTCCTCGCGCAGTCGTCGTTCGATGTCGCGCGAGCGTTCCTGGATCACGCCCGGATCGGCGGCTGCCGGAATCTGCGGCACCGCCTGCGCGCCCGCCTGCTGCGACAGCAGCAGGCAGCACGCCGAAACCAGTGCGCACGCAGCGCCCTGCCCCATCTTCGTCCGACGCTGAGCACGACTCACTCGACAACCTCCTCTTCGGCCCGGCGACGGGCCTCGGCTTCTTCTTCGCTCTCTTCCTCACCGGAATTGACGGCCGGAATGTCGAGCGGCACGTTGATCGATACCGACGCGATCTGCGGCACCTGACCGGCTGCCGACTGCTTGTCCGGCGTATTGACGCGGGTGACGATGAGCTCTCGCGACTGCTCGCGGCCACTGTAGTCGAGCACCGTGTTCATCACCACCTCGTGCAGCGGATCGCGCATCACGACATAGGGGTCGGTCACCAGCAGCCAGTCGTCGAGCAGCATGTTGCCGAAGGTCTTGCCCGGATGATGCAGTTGCACGTCGGCCGGTTCGACCACCGTGGTCAGGTTGTCCATATAGATGTTGCTGACCGGGTTGATGAAGCGTGCGCGGTTCTCGATGCGGCCCTGGTCGATGCGCAGGAAGCCGCGCTCCATCGTCACTTCGGCGTCGAGCGCGCTGAAGCGGTCGAAGCGCACGCCGACCTCGCTGTTGATGGTCAGATCGACCCAACGCGCCGGCACGCCACCACGCCCGACCGCGCGCATGGCCAGCGGCGCGTCGTTGCGGGTGTGCAGGATGCGCGCGGTGACCGACTCCGAATTGAAGAACAGCGAGCGGCCGACGCTCAGCGTGCCGAGATTCAGATCCTTCTTCGCCGACAGCGACAGGATGTCGCCGGTGATGCGCGACACGCTGACGCTGCCGTTGTTCGACTCCAGCGTCACGCCGTTGCCGGCGGTGACCGCGTCCATCAGGATGTCGTCCTCGGCGATCACGGTCGTGCTGCCCAGATCGGCGGTTGCGTCGAGCACCGTCACCTTGCCGCCGGACAGCAGGTCGATATTGCCGTGCGAGGCGTACACCGTGCCGTTGTCGATGTCACCCGCCGCACGTATCCACGCGTCCTGCCGCACCTCGACGCTGCCGATCTCGACGTCGTCGCGCTCGTCGATGTGCACGCCACCCGCGGTGCTGATGGCGTCGATCTTCGCGATATCGGTTTCCAGCGCGTCGGCGATCGCGCGCGGCGCGCCGTTGTTCCAGCTCGCATTGCCGACGCCGCCGGCGGCGTCGAGCGTGACGCCGGCCCCCGGCGTGGCGGCGACCAGATCGTAAGTGCCGATGTCGCCCCCGTCGAGGATGCGACTGTCCGTAGTGATACGGATGGCGTCGGCCGTGGCGTTGTTCGTCGCCTCGATGCGGCCGACCACGACGTCGCCGGTGGCGTCGATCGCGATGGTGCCGCTGTCGGCGCGCAGCACGCTGCCGTCGTCCATCAGGTAGCGCCCGGCCTGCACCGCGATATCGCCCGCTGCTTCGGCGTCGCCGGTCTGATGCAGATCGCCGACGGGTGCGGCGAGCGACATCGAACCACCGGCACTGACGTTACCGACGGTCAGCGCCGGCGACAGGCCCGGCTCGACCGCCCGCGTACCGGACAGATGCACGTCGCCGCTGGCCTGCGCATTGACCAGCCCGCCCGCACCCTGTGCGATCAGCAACGGCTCGCCGTCGGCACCGATGCTGCCGCCGAGCGCCACCAGATCGATGTCACCGGCGCTCGTCTGCATGGCGACCGCGCGCTGCGGGCCACTGGCGCTCAGGATGCTGCCGGCGCTCGTCAGATGGATGCCGCCGCTGCCAGAGAACATCTCGGCCACCCGCATCGGGCCGTTCGTTTCGTTCAGCCAGATCCCGGTCGAGGCGCGCGCCGTCAGTGTCGCCGCTTCGCCCAGGTCGAGTGTGATCGGCTTGGCCGCGCTGCCTATGCTGCCGTTGCCCGCTTCGATGATGGTGCTGCCACCGCGCAGATTGGGCGCATTCGTCGTGCTGGCGTCGACGATGCCGCCGGACACCTTGAGCCGTATCGTTTTGCTGAAATCGACGCCGCCGCCGGTCGCATCGAGCGACACGAGGTTGATGTCGCCCGGCAGCACGGTGCCGTTGCGGTCGTAATCGTCGGCGCCGAGGAAGACATGGCCGCGCGCATTGACGGTGACCGAACCGCCGGCCGTGGTGGCGATGTCGACGTCGTCGCGCTTGAGCACGGTGGCGGTCTTGGCCACCGTATCAATCGCCACGTCGTCCGCTTCCGCCGCCGACAGCGCGCGGCGCTGTTCCGGAGTGAGCGCGGTCAGGCTGGCGATGCTCACCGTGAACTGGCCCTCGTCGCGGCCGACGCCGCCGTTCGCGCTGTTGGCGTTCAGCACGATGTGGCGACCGACCACGTTGGGCTGTTCGACGCGCGTTTCCGTGTCCGACGTCGACTTGTTGTAGATCGCCGCGCTGACGCCGTAGCGCACCTGGTTGTCCGTCCACACGTGGGTACCGTCGGACATGCCGGCGATGACGCTGTCGGTCGCCGCCGATCCGACGTAGCTGAAGCTGCTGTCGTAGCTGGCACCGGTGCTGCCGAGCGAGATGCCAAGTCCGCTCAGCTTGTCGTGCAGCGTACGCAGCCGCGTCGACGCGGTAGCCGCGTTGTAGCTGTCGGCGCGATAGACGAAGCTGCCGGCGTTCTGCGGGTCCTCGATCAGTTCGACGTTGCGCAGCGACCAATACTCCTGGTACTCGCGGCTGATCTGCGAGCGGTGGCCCTTCAGCGCGTCGGCCAGACTGTCGGCCGCGCCGTCGGATTCGCGCAGGCGCAGGTCGTTCCACAGCGCGTCGAGTTCGGCCTCGGCGCGCGTGTCGCGCGTTTCGTTGCGGTTGCCGTCGGTGATGCGACCGCCGAGCGCGGTCAGCGTCACGTCGCCGGACTGCGACTCGATCTTGTCCAGTTGCATGTCGCCATCAGGCTGCATCAGGTGGATGTCACCGCTTGCGCTGGCCTTCAGCCCGCCCTGCGCGGTGGCCTGGGTCTGCACCACCAGCGCCTGCGCGTCGGTGCCGATCTGGCCGGAGCTGGACAGCAGCTCAACGCCGCCGCCCTGCACGCGCACCGCATTGCCGCTGCCGGCCGACACGATGTCGCGATCGGCCTGCAGGAATACGCGGCCGTTGTTGTCGGTGCGCACCTCGCTCACCCGCATGTCACCGCTCATTTCGCGCAAACCGACGTCGCCGTGCGCGCTGATGGCGGTCACCGCGCCATTGCCCAGCATGTCGATCTGCAACGGTGTCAGCGTGTTGCCGATGCCCTCGGCGGCGCGCAGCGTCAGGTTCTGCGCGGTAATCACGCCGCGCACGCTTTCCGCCGTGATGGCGCCGCCCGGCAGGCCGTTGCCGGCGGTAGCGTCCACCGTGGTCGTGCCGGTGCGGTTGGTCAGGCTGCCAGCGAAGATGATGTCCGCGCGACTGCGGATGTCGACCTGGCCGCTGTCGTAGCCGATGAACTTGATCGGGATCGAATGATCGGCCTTCACCGTGTGCGTGTTGTAGCGCTTGGAGCCGGTTTCGGTCCACACCTCGTAGGTGTGCCACTTCCAGATGCAGAGGAAGGCCGAGCACTCGGAATCCTCGCGGTCCCAGGAACGGAAGGCGGTGGTCACGTCGCGCCGCTGGTAGCGGTAGGTCGTGTTGCCCATGCCGGTGTCGATCTTCGTGTACTCGCCTTCGGACAGCGGCGTCGGATCGTCCCAGCTCCGGTAGGCAGTGCGGTCCGCCAGCGACCAGCTGCCGGGGAAGAACCAGAACTTGGTTTCCTTCTCGTACCGCGAGTAGGTGTTGGTCGTGTTGCGCTGACCGGTCACCCAGGTATAGGTCTGTCCGTTCACCGGCGCGTAACCGGTGTCGCGTCCGGCGACGTCGTCGTAGCGCTTGACCTCGACCTCCTTCAGCTTGTTCTGGGCGTCGGTGGTGGTGATGAGATCGCGCGTCTTGACGTCATTGCCCAGACGGGTGACCTCGCGCGTCACCGGCGTCAGGCTGTTGTAATAGGCGAGCGTCTGCGTGCTGGATTGCGACGAGTTGGTGACGATGGCGCCCTGGCCGCCGTTGGCCAGCGGATCCCAGCGACGCAGGTAGTCTGTGATGCGCACCTTGCCTTCGATGTCGTTGCCGGTATCGAGGCCGGTGATCACGATGTCGTAACCGCTGCGGTTGTCGATGTTGAAGCGCCCGTAACCGTCCATCGCGGCAATGCGGCCGCCGCCGGTGTTCAGGATTTCGCCCAGCAGTTCGAGCTTGCCCCCCTCGACCTTCACCGGCTCGAGCTCGACGCGATTCAGCTCTGCATTGAAGAAGGCCACGATGTTGCCTTCGGTGTTGCTGATGCGGAAGCGCGGATCGGAGGGCTTCATGCCCGCCGCCACCAGCGCGTCGTAGTTCGATTTCGCCTGTGCCAGCGTGGTTGCGGTCTTGTAGGGGCCGATGTTCAGGTTCACCCGCGCGTCGTCGCCGATGACGATGCTGCGGTCAGGCAGGCCGCTCTGCAGCAGGCCGTTGATGTTCAGATAGCGCGCACTGATGAAGATGTTGTTGCCGGCGATGGTCGGGCCGCCCGTGCCGTCGCGCTGTTCGGTACTGGAGCCGCTCGCTGCGGTGCCGTCTTCGTAGTTGTTGGCCAGGCCGCCGCTGTTGCCGCTCGGCGTGCGCGTGCCGCCCCACATGTCACGCGGGTTGCCGGCCGTGTGATAGAAGGCCGACGGCGAACTGAACACGAAGTCGCGACCGGCGGTGATGTTGATGTCCGCCGCCTGGATGTTCGGCGCAGTGAGCGGGTTCAGCGGATCCTTCGGCTGCACCAGCACGCTGCCGCGTTCGCTTTCCAGCGTGACCGAGCCGAGCAGGTTGCTGATGTTGCCCACCACTTCGATATCCGGCGCGCGCGTGTCGCCATCGGCCGGCACATAGGTGTTGCGCACGGTGATGGACGGCGCCGGCGAATTCGGCGCGATGCCGACGCTGGAGAAGGCGGCGGTGCCGCCCTGGTTGCGATCGTTCAGCGCGGCATTGATCTGTCCGGTGGTCGGATTGCCGCCCGGCGTGTTCAGGATGGCGACGCCATTGAGCGTGAGGCGGCCGGTCGCGTCCTCCGGAATGATCAGTTCATCGGTCCGCAGGAAGGCCGAACTGTTGTTGATGATTTCGATCTTCGCTTCGCCGCGCGCATTGAGGCGACCGTTGCCGGCGAGGTTGTCGCCGATCACGTTGATGTTGCCACCACGCGCATCGACCTCGGGCATCACGATGAAGGCCGCATTGGCGATGGACGCATTGGCGCCACCGGCCGGGAACAGATCGGCCATCTGCTGTTCGAGGAAATTGATTTCCGCGGTCAAGGCCGCCACCGTTTCCGGATTGCTGGCATCGGCACCGGTGCTGGTCGTGCCCTGGTAGTTGCCGCGGATTTCCTTCAGCGCGTTGATGCGTGTGCGCAGGTTGTCCTGCAGGTTTTCGACGCTCAGCGTCGGCAGCTCCATGCCGTCCGAGCGGGTGATCCAGTACTGCTTGGTCACCGTGTCATAGGTGCAGCCAGCGGTACCCGGCGTACGGCACTCGGCCCCCTGCCCCTCGCGCGGCACCTGCACGCTGAGCGTCAGCGTCGGTGCACCGCTGCCGGTCTCGTTGATCGTCATCAGTTGCTGGTTGTGGATGCCGGCGTCGACCAGCCCGCTGACCGACACGCCGGCGCGCGACTGCTCGATGCTGCGGCCGCTGTTCTGTTCGATCGATACGTCGCCGCCACCGAACAGATTGCTCACCCCGCTGGCGATCGCACTGGCCGCCTGGCTGTAGAGGTCGCGTGCCACGCCCTGGCCGTCGACGCGATGGCCGAAACCCTTGTCGGCGCTCAGGTTCACGTCCTTCACGCTGCGCAGCGTGCCGACGATGGTGATCTGGTTGTCCTGGTTCAGCAGTGCGTCGGCACCCCAGTCCGAACTCGAGATCGGTACTGCCGCGTTGTTGTAGAGGTCGGCCGTCGCGACTGTGGAGAACGTGTTGCGCGCGCCATTGGCATCACGCCCGGCGCCGATGTTGATGAAGCCATCCGCGCGGATATCGCTGCCGCTGCCGACAGAAGCCCGCGAACGGACACGCAGGTCGGACAGCGAGTAGCCGTCGGCATAGGCGGCCAGACCCCAGGTCTTGGAATTGGCGCGCACCTCGACGTCGGCCACATCGCGCGCCGCCATATTGAAGTCGCCCACGGTGTCGATCACCGCATTGTTGCCGACGCGCGCTTCGGTCCGACCGATGTCGTCCGCCGATGGCGTCAGCGGAGTAGCGTTCAGCCACGCCTTGGCCTCGGCGTCGGCCGCACTGATCGCGCCGCCGGCCTCGAGCTTGGCGCGGTCGCGCAGCATCACGTCGGACACCGCGTTGAAGTTGGTGCGGCCGGGGTCGTCCTCGTCGCCGAGCACGCGCACACGCGCACCGTCGCCCACCTCGACCAGCGTGATGTTGTCCACCGTCGTTTCGCTGGAACCCGCCGCACCGCCGGCGAGACCGCCGGCCCCGGCGAACACGTTGAATTCGGCGAGCCAGGGCTTGCGCGTCTGGTTCAGCGCAAGCACGTCCAGATCCCAGGTGCGCAGGTTGGCACCGGCCTTGATGCCGGCCACGACGCGCGCATCGATATCGTTGCGCGCCTGCGCACCGCTGGCGCCGACGACACCGGCCGACAGCGAGTCGACGCGCGAATTGAAGGTGGCGGTGTGGTCGGCGCGCACCTCCATGCGTCCGTCTGTCGCCGTGCTGAGCGCCGCTGCCGTCGTGCCGCCGCCGAGCAGCGCCTGCGTGTTCGACAGATTGCGGGTCGACGCCACCGCCACGGCGCCGGCGATGACACCGCCGGAGCCGGCTTCGGCGTCAGCATAGGTCTGGTCGTGTCCGGTGGCCACCACCGACAGCGCCGAGCCGACGCTGCCGGTGTTGCCGTTGTCGATCGACGCCAGCGTGACCGAGCCGGCCGTGGCCGATGCCAGGTTGGCGCCGATGGCGAGCAGACCGCCTATCGTGACGCCGCTGGTTTCCGCTGTCTGGCGCGTCTGGTTCGACGCGTTCAGACTGGTGCTGCCGCTGATGGCAAAGCTGTTGTTGCCGCCCACCGTCGCGTTAACCAGCGCCGTGCTGCCAGCCCAGGAATCGCTGCCATTGGCACCGACCAGCAGCGAGCCGCCGGTGGCGTTCGCGTACGAGTAGGCCGTTTCGCCCAGCGTCGGCAACAGCGTCGCAGCGTTCAGCGACAGGCTGCCGGCGGTGATGCTGTTGTTGCGCCCCATCGTCGCGTAGGACTGGGTCGCCGCCGTTGCTTCCGCCAGCGACACGCCGATCGATACCGCCAGCGAGCCGTTGTAGCCACGCGAAACCGCACTGACCTTCGGCGTGCTGCGTGCGGCGACCGAAATCGCCGAACCCGGCGCACTGACCGTCACCCGGTCGGCAATGGCCGCCCGTGCCGCACCCGTGGCGCTGGCCGTCGCTTCCGATCCGGAACCGGCTGCCACGCCGCCGGAGCCGGCTTTCGAACTTGCACTGACGGCGTCGCTGCGTGTCGACTCGACCGCCAGCGCGCCGCCGCCCAGAGTGACCGAAGTCGCAGCCGCCTGACTGGTGGTATCGGCTTCGCCGATCTGCGCCGTACTGCTGCCCGCCTTGTCGGCACGTGCGATGACGATGCCGGCCGCCACCACGCCTACTGCGTAGCCTTCGGCGTGCGCACTGGCGTCCATCGCGTCACCGGCGAGCACGCGCACGTCGCCGGCCGCGCTGCCGACCGTCGCCTGGGTGCCATCACCCAGCTTGGCGACGACGGTATTGGCCAGATCGGCCGTCGCCACCGCAGCGCCGACGCCGACCAGACCGCCGGCCGCCTGATAGCTCTTCACGTTCACCGCCGCCGTGCCGGCCTCCAGCCGTCCGGTGCTGGCGTCGAGTTCGATGTCACCCGTATCGGCACGCAACGTGATCGCGCCGTCGGTCGTCGCCCGCACATCGTGGCGCACGTCGAGCACGCCGACCGCTGCACCAACGCCGGCAATGCCGCCCAACGCTCCGCCACCGACCAGCACATCCACCTTGTCCTTCTCGGACGCCGTGATGCGGATGTTGCCGCCGGCGCGCAGCGTATTGGCCGCCGTATTGGCGGTATCGACCACGGTCGCGCGCGTCGAGCCGTCCGGCGCGGCGCTGACGCTGCCCTTGGCTGCCACCTTGCCGCTGGCGTTGATGCGCGTGATGTCCGACTGCGAGAAGTTGCTGCCGGTGCTGATGTTCCCTTCGTCATCACCGGTCTTGAGCTGGTCACCGCTGGAGAAGGCATTGGCCTTGCTCAGCGTGCCATTGTTGTCCTTGTCCGCCTCGTCCGACGCGTCGCCGCTCAGGCCGGCATTCATCACCGTGACCGCCACTGCACCGCCGATACCGACGGTGCCGCCGGCCGCCGCAGCGACCGCCGCATTCGACATATTGCGCTCGGCGCGCGCGGTGACCGCGATGTCGTTGTCTACGTCGACATTGCTGTCCTGGATGGTGGCCGTCGTCGTGTTGTCCACCTTGGTCACCGAGGCACCGGCACCTGCACCGCCGATGCCGCCGACCGCCGCCACGCCGGCGCGGCTTTCGGTCACCACGCTGTCGGTCGCCTGCACCGCCAGTCCACCGCTGCGGTCCGCTGCGCTGCCGACCCGGCTGTCGACCACCTTGGCGGTGGTCGTGCTATCGATGATGCCGACCGCCACCGCGCCGGCAATGCCGGCCGCACCGCCACCGGCACCGCCGATGGCCCAGGTGCGCATTTCGGTCGAACTGTCGGCCATCACGTTGACCTGACCGTCGGCATCGATACCGCCGCCATCGACGCGGGCCTCGGTCGTGCTGGTATCGAGGCCCACCGCGAAGGTGCCCGAACCGGCCACGCCGCCGGCCGCCAGGCCGCCTCCGGCCACCAGGAAGACGGAGTCGTGGTCGGCGCGGATGTCGAGCGCGCCGACGCGCCAGACGGCGTCGTCCGAATAGGCTTCGGTGGTGCTGGTGAACTTGGCGACCGAGCCGCTGCCCACCACCGCCACTGCACCGCCAGCGGCGCCGACGACGATGGACGACACGCCCTGGCTGGAGCGCGCCTTCACCGTCGCCGCGCCCTTGGCGGTGACCGAACTTGTGCTGCCGCTGACGCCGGCACGTGTGTCGCGATCGAACACGTTCACGTCGGCCGACGCGCCGACACCGGCGAGGCCGACCGCGATCGAGCCGATGAAGGTGTTGCCGTAGGCGTGGTCGGCCGCCTTGATGCTGACCGCCTGCGCAGTGCTGGCGGCACTGTTGTCGCCGCCATTGAGCACCGAGTCGGTCACCGTGGCGGTGGTTTCGCCGCCGATGATGTTCATGCTAACGGTGGCCGCGACGCCGGCGAAGCTGCCGCCGGCGACGTTGGCGACAGCCGTCGTTGTCTGGTGGGTCGAGGTCGCATTGACCGCGATGCCGCGCACGTTCTCGCGCGTGCGCGACGCGACGAGGTCGGGCGCGACGAAGGGGTTGGACGAAGAATAGCCGCCGCCGCTCTGGTTCATCCGGTCGATGCTGGCGCGCAGGTTCACGCCGCCGATCTCGCCGGTGTTCACGCTGACGCCACTGCCCTGCTGCGCGCGTGCCGCCACCGAACTGCCGCGGATGGCCGCTTCGGTCGCACCACCGATCTCGTTCACCGTGGCCGACGCGCCGACGCCGGCGGCGGTGATGCCGATGCCGGCCGCGCCGGCCAGCACCGTGATCTTGTCGTCCGACTCGGCCAGCACCGCGACGTTGTCGCGCGCTTCGATGTCGGCGCCTTCCTTGATCACCGCACGGGTGTCCGAGTTGATCAGGTTGACCGCCACCGATCCGCCAACGCCGACATCGACGCCACCGCCAATGCCGACTGCCGCGGTCTTGATCGTCGCCAGCGAATCGGCGCTGAGGATCAGGTTGGTCACGTCGAAGCCGCTGCTCTTCAGACCGGACACCGTGGCGTGCGTCGAATTGGCGATCTTGTTCACCGCGATGGCGGCGCCGACGCCGGCCGAGCCACTGATGCCGACCGCGCCGGCCAGCGCATTGATGCGCGCGCTGTCGACCGCGTTGACCGACACCGCAGCGGTGCCGCCGCTGATGTCGGAGCCGGTGACCTCGGCGACCGTCTTGTTGTCCGTGCGGTTGCTCGATGCCGAACCGGCGAAGGCACCGGTAGCCGCACCGGCGCCGGCCACCGAGCCGGATTCGATCAGCGCCGTGTTGCTGCCGGTCAGCGTCAGCGAAGCCGCGCCGCCGATGGTGCTGTCATGGACGCGCGCCTTCGCCGTGTTGCGCACCCAGTTGTCGCCGACCGCTCCGCCCACCGCTGCGTTGCCCGAGAAGGCGGCGGCACCGGCCAGCGACTTGATGGTCGATGTGTCGGATGCCTGCAGCGTGATGGCCGAGTCGTTGTCGACGTTCTCCAGCGTGCTGCCGACGATTTCGGCGGTGGTGACGTTGCCGCCTTCGCCACCGGCATTGGTGTCGCCGGAATACATGCCGATGTGGTTGAGGGTGATCGAACCGGACAGCGCCACGCTCTGTGCGCCGCCAGCGGCCAGCGCCAGCGTCTCGATGGTGGCCGTCTCCAGCGCGGTCAGGCTCAGCGCCGACGCGTTGCGCACGGTCGCGTCATCGATCGAGGCGAGCGTCGTATTGCCGATCTTGTTGTAGCCGAAGGCGCCGCCGACCGCGCTGCCGCCGATGCCCACAGCGACCGCACCGGCCAGCGACTGCAGACGCGAGCTGTCGGTCGCACTGACGGTGACCGTGTTGCCGTCGCCGCTGTCTTCCAGCAGCGCGTCATCGACCGTCGATTCGGTCCGGTTGCCGATGAAGTTCACCGAGATCGACGCACTGACCGCTGGCGAACTGCCCAGCGCCAGCCCGCCGGCGACCGACAGGCTACGGATGCGCGCGTCGGACAGCGAAGTAAGACTCAGCGTGCCCGCGGCGTCGACATGGGCGCGGTCGATCTGCGCCTGCACCGTGTTGAAGATTTCCGAGTAGGCGACCGAGGCGCCGATGGCCACGCTGTTCATGCTGGCCGAGAAACCGCCGGCCAGCGTGTCGATGCGCGAGCGGTCCTTCGCCTCTATCGTGACGCTGGCGGCCGACACGTCGTCGAAGGCGGTGTTGCCCTGCGGCGCACTGACGTTCGCCAGCAGATCGTTGTCGATGAAATTGACCGACACCGAGCCGACACCCGACACCTTGCTCGACGCGCCGACACCGACGGCGATCGAGGTGATCAGCACGTCGGATTCCGCCTTCACGTTCAGCCGGCCGGCCGCGCCGGTGACGTCGACCTTCGAATTCTCGACCTTCGCGGTCAGGTCGTTGTCGATCGAACTCCAGTTGAATGACGCGCCGACCGCATTGCTGTTGCTGCCGATATTGACCTGCAGGATGCCGGCCACCGAGGTGATGCAGTTGCCGCTGGGCGTCGCGCCGGCGCCACTGCGACCGCAGTAGTCCAGCCCCTTGACCGTGTTCTCGCGCTGGTTGCCGGGCTCTATCGTGTCTTCGAGTGCCGCATCGGCGCCGCGGTCCTGCGCCAGTACGTCGACCGCGCCAGTGGCCGTGACCGAGGACAGGCCGACGATCTGCGCCGTGGTGTCGTTGTCGATTTCGGTGATGACGACCGCACCGCCGATCGAATTCGCGTTGTTCGACGCAGACGCCTGTCCGTGCGCAGCACCGGCGCCGATCTCGGTCGCGTTGAAGGCGCGCACGGCCGCGCTGTCGACGCCGCTCACCGTCGAACCGCCGGCGATCTCGGCGGTGACGATGTTGGCGACATCGGAATAGGTGACCGCGCCGCCGGCGCCGGTCTTGCCACCGATGGCCAGCGTGCCGCCGCCGGTACCGATGAACATGCGGTTGTAGGCGGTCACGTCGAGCGCGCGGCCGCCGCCGGCAGCGCCGGTCAGATCGGTCGAATTCAGCGCGGCGCGTATCGTGTTGTCGATGATGGACAGCGACAGCGAGCCGGTCAGCGAATACGAACTCTGGTTCTGATTGCTGCTCGCGTTGGCCGCAACGCCGATGGCGATCGACAGCTGCTCGCCGCCGGCCAGCGCCTGCACCGTCACGTCCTGCGTGTCGTTCAGGTCGGCGTTCTCGACCAGGCCTTCGACCGTGTTGTCGATCATGTTCACCGACACGCTGCCGGTGACCGCGGCCGACTTGTTCTGGCTCGGGTTGTTGGCGCGCGTGAAGGCGGCCGCACCGGAGGCGGTGACGATGTCGAGGTCTGACACGCCGAGCACGGTCAGCTTGGCCGCGCTGCCCCCATCCGCCTGATCCACCGTCACGCCGGCCAGCTTCGCGCGCGTCACGAGCGTCACGTCATTGACCGCCGCGCTGCCGGCGGCTGACAGGCCGAAGCTGGGCTTGGACTGCGTGCCCTGGCTGCTGGTATTGCCCTGCTTCGAGGTCGAGGTCGGCTTCAGTTCGACCATGCCGGCGATCTTGGTCTGCACCTCTTCGTACTTGCTCTTGATGCTGCCGAAGAAGCCGCCCTGCGAACTGCTTTCGCTGCTGCTGCCGCTGACCGCCACCGCGCCGGTCACCGCGATCGCCTCCATGCGACCGCTGGCGCGCGCCTCCACCGTCACGTCGCCGGACTGGATGACGGCATTGGTGATCGCGCGCTGGCTGCTTCGCGTGTCGCCTTCGTTCAGCGCCTCGCTGTCGTTGTCGCCGACCAGCGCCTCGGTGGTGCCGGTGACGCCGTTGTAGGCGATGCCGAGGCCGACGCCGGCCGATTCCGACTTGTTGAAGCCGCCGGCGATCGACCACAGCACCGGTTCGTCAAGCGCGGTGATCGACAGCGTGCCGGCGCGCAGCGTGGCTTCGTCGTCGACCAGCGCCCGCGTGTTGTTCGTCACCTCGACGATGGACACCGAGCCGTTGATGCCGAAGCTCGATCCGTAGCCAGCGATCGTCGCCAGCGAAATGACCAGATCCTTGCCCCCGGCAGAAATGTTCACTTCGTCGGTCGCGCGCGTGCCGGTGACGGTGTAGCTGCGCTGGCCGGCGGTGCTGCCGCTGACGCTTTCGGTTACGCCCTGGATGGCGGCGCCCTCGCGCACGAACACCAGGCTGTCGCCGTTCAGGATTTCCTGCGTATAGGCCATGCCCAGGCCCTTGCTGCCGCTGCCACCACCGGTGCCGCCCGGCAGGAAGTGACCGCCGTGGAACAGCAGCGTCACGTCACGCTTCGCACTGATGTCGGCTGGCGCACCGAAGGACCAGTCCTGCAAGACCTGTTCGTCTTCCGAGGTCGAACTGTCGTCGGCCACGGTTTCGTAACTTGCCGTCCAGGCGCCGCTGGCGTTGCCGGTCAGGTTCAGCTTCGCCGATTCCTGCACCTCGGTCTTCGCCGCGTGATCGAACTGCAGCAGGCTGAACGAGCCGGACAGCGAAATCGCGTTGTTCGAGTTGTCGGACGTGGACTTGGCGGCCGAGGCGCCGTTGAACACGTCGAGGATGCCGGTGAGGTCGTTGAACCAGTCCTTCACCGTGGACAGGCCGTCCCAGCGGGTGAAACTGCCGCCGGTGATCAGCGTCTCGCGCACCGGAATGATCACGTCCGACGCGACCGCGATGCGCGGTGCGGTCACCGTGGCGCTGCGGCCTATGGTGGCGAGCGCGTCATGGCTGAAATTGCCGATGGCGATGCCGGCCGAGAAGGTGTTGCGGGCGGTGTTGCCGGTGGCGCGGTCCTTCGATTGGGAAATCGCCGAGGCCTCGGCCACCACCTGGATGTCCGAGCCCAGCGTGCGCGCCGCCACGACCGCGCGGTCGCTGGCATGCACGTTGGCGTTCGGGCCGATGCTGGCCGACGCCGTCGCGTCGCTGTCCACCCAGGCGATGGCGCCGCCAATGCGCAGCGAGGTCGATTGCGGCTTCTGCGCCTTGGCGTCCGGCTCGGCACCGGAGAGCAGCTTTTCCCACAGTTTTTCCTCGATGAAGCCGCCGGTGTCGGTGATCGGCTTGGCCTTCTCCTTCGCCGCGTCGAGGATGGCGTCGTTCAGCGAGGTGCCGACCTTGGCTTCGGCCGTGGTGGCATTCGAGGTGTTGTCATTGATCGCCAGCACCTGCACCTTGGTCGCGTCGGCGACGTTGGCGTTCAGCGATGCATTCGCTTCCGACGACAGCTGGCTTACCGCGATCGCGGCCGCCGCCTTGCCTTCGTTGCCGAGCGACGCGGTGACCGAGTTGGTGAAGGTGTTGCGATTGGTCGCCGCCACCGTCACGTCGCCCGACACCTGCACCGTGGCGCCGGCCTCTACCGTCGCGTTTGCCTGAACGTCGGCAAAGGTGAGGCCGAGCGCAAAGCTCATCTGCGAACTGGCGTCCTCGCCCGGATCGGCCGCTTCGACCGATGCTTCGAGCGTGGCGTCGTTGTTGGCGCGCACGTTGAGGTTGGCGGCGCGCACGGTGGCACCCGACTTCACGTCCACGGTCGCGGTGGAACTGTTGCGCGCATACAGCGCGCCCAGACCCAGCGGCGTGTTCACCTGGGTGCCCGGGCCGCTGATGCCGGTGTCCGGCGCAGCACCGGCCGACGTGAGGTTGTCGGCCAGCAGTGTCAGGTCCTGCGTCGCCTCGACCACCGAGCCCGCCTTCAGCGTGATGGTCGAGGTGCCGACCGCCTGCGAATGGACGATGTTCAGGCCGAGCAGCGTGGCGCCGATGCCCAGCAGGCCGGTGGCGCCTTCGGTGGCGAAGTTCGCCGCGTTCTGTTCGAAACTGCCTTCGTCGAAGACCCAGCGGTTCTGCACGTCGGTCGATGCGGTCATCGACACGTTGCGACCCTTGACCGTCGCGTTGTCCAGTTCGATCGACGCACTGGCTTCGCGGTAGCCGAGGATGCTCACCGACGACACCTTGTGCGCGGTGAAGGTGACATCACCGCCGCTGAAAAGGCCGCCGCCGTGCGCCAGCACTTTGCTGCCGGACTTGAGCAGGATATTCGGCGCTTCGAAGGTGATGTTGCCGGAGTCGCCGGTCGATACGCCGCCCACGTGGTCGCTGCTGACCAGTCGGCTGGACACGACGATGTTGTCGTTGACCGTGATGCTGTTGGTCGCCTGCAGCAGCAGGTTGGCGCCGCTGACGGTGACGCCGCTGTCGGCGCCGCCCGGTACGCCGCTGTATGCGGTGGCGCCGCGCAGCAGGTTCTGGCTGAGCACGATGTTCAGCGGGTCGATCAGCACCAGGCCGGCCGTACCGCCGCCACGGCCGTCCGCATAGAACTGGCCGCCAGCCAGCTCGACCGTGTCCTTGGCCGAAAACTCGACGAAGCCGCCGTCACCGCGCGAGCCCGCGCTGGCGTCCATCACCGCGCCGCTGCGGATGACCGCGTTGCGCTGCGCCAGTGAATCGATGCGGCCACCATCGGAGCTTTCGCCATCACCGGCGGCCGTCACCATCGCGTCGATATCGGCCACGATGTCGCGACCGGCGCGCAGCGTGATGTCGCCGCCGTCGGTGCCGGCGCCGCCGCGGGCGTCCAGCGTGCCGGCGATTTCGATGTCGTCCGCCGCCGCTATATATATACGGCCGGCGCGCTCGACCACCCGGCTGCCGATGGCCAGGCCCTGCGCATTGACCACGTCGGTGAAATCGGGTGCCTGGCCTTCGAAGCGGGCGCCAGTCAGCACGGCACCCTTGACGCTCACCGTGCCGGCCGCCAGTTCTACGCCGTCGATCGCGTTGATGCGGCCGTCGATGCGGATGGCCGCCGACGACAGCGGCGCCGTGCCGTTCAGCAACTGAGCCAGCGCGCCGGCGTCGACCACGCCCGGCGCGGTGAAGAAGCGGTCAACGAACGCCTGCGTAGGCGTGCTCATCGACACTGCGCCAACGTTCACGATGCCGCCGGCACCGACCACGAAACCGTGCGGATTGGCGAAATAGACGTTGCCGCCGATGCGCCCGTCGCGGATGGCGTTCAGCGTGCCGTGGATGTCGGTGCGCGTGTCGCGCACGATGTTGACCAGGTTCAGAGCGCCGCCCGGCACGTGCAGGTTGGCCGTGTGACCCGCGTTGACGCTGAAGTGCTTGAAGGAGTTGAAGCCGGTGTTGCCGGACACCGTCGCGGTCCGCACGTCGGTCACCGCGCCCGCCGTCGTCACCGTGGTCAAGGTCTGGCCATCGGCCTGTATCGCCTGCGCCCAGGCCGCGGGCGACATCAGCAGCGGCAGACTGGCCACCCCGACCATCAGTCCGTGGCCGTTACGGAGGGTGGCAACCAGAGTGCGCAGCCGGGGCTGGCTGCGGCGACGTTGTGCGGTTTTCATGACCTGGCTCCTGAGTGCTGCAGTGCCCGTGGATGCTGTCCAC
>Ga0123388_1019404_pt1 | contig 18641 bp, 17 predicted proteins | sample T0HHNO3metaT_FD_89916 | JGI IMG/M metagenome (GOLD analysis project Ga0123388, IMG submission 89916) | Methane-oxidizing artificial microbial communities from Washington, USA to study methane cycling - T0-HHNO3 metaT (Metagenome... | ecosystem: Engineered > Modeled > Simulated communities...
GCCTCGGGTTATGATCGACTGCAATAATTTTGGCTTTTGTTGTCTTCTTTACTTTTTGAAAAAATGGCGTACATAATTCTACAAAATGTGTAATGACGTGGGAATAGTCCGGTTTATTCTTTTCAATAAATTTTAAAAAACTATTTTCTACATTTGATTCACCTGAATTGCAAATCGTCAATTCTGAATATTTTCCATGGTTGGAAATGTTTGGAAAAAACCAATCAACGTGAATATTATTTTCTTTGCACTTTTTATCAAATTGCCAAAAAAAATAATCCATGCCTCCTATTCTTTCAGGAAGCAATTTGTAATTGCAGATAACAGCTATTTTTTTAGTCATTGAAAGATGCTAAAGTTGAAGCAATTCTTTTACTGGTTCCTTCCAGACTTTGTCCTATTTGCAGATTAATCATTGCTTTTCGTTCTTTTTCTCTCTCTTTCGGCATCTCTAATGCCTGATTGATTTGATCAATAAGTTCTTTTTTATTTTTAGCAATAGTAACTGCATTTCCATCTATAACTTTTTTATAATGAACATAATTTAAGAATCTTTGATCATTATAAAGACCATTTTCTAAATTTCCAAAAACAGTATTTATAACCGGTTTATCAAAAAACATAAAATCTAAGCTCATAGTAGAACACATATTAATATTTAAATCAGAGTTTTCTAACAACGCTCTTAAATCCATAATATCTTCTTGACTTGGAATTCTTTGAGACCAGCTTTCCTGATGATTTTCTCTTGTTAAAACCCATTTAGGAACATTCCAAAAAATTTCTGGAAATTCATCACGAATAGCTTTAAACCTTCTGTCATCTTCTGCTGGTGAGGTTCTAATCAAAAGTTGAACATCAAATTTAATTTCATTATTTCGAATAGCTTCTGCTATCGTTTTAATAACTAAGGGATCATTTGGCCCAATAGAAACATCAGCACAACTGTAGCAAATTATTTTTTTGCTTTTATCTAAACCAAATTTATTTAAGAAATTCTCTTTTGAAGATTCATATTTATCTAAAACATATGGTTCAAATTGAGGAGTCCCTACAATATTTACATTTTCACTTTTTACATTTGGATAAAAGTAAAGCAACTCATCTTTCATTAATTGACTCCAAACCAGAAAATGATCAAATGTTCCTAACATTCGACCTTTGGAAGCCAAGTTATCCCAACTGAAAATAAAAGTGCTTACAGGAATTTTTGATTTAATTGCTGCGTATAAAAAAGGAGCTAAATAAGGAGGTCGCTGATGCGTAAAAAAAACGTAAGACGGTTTGTCTTTTTGAAGTAAATCAATATATTCTTTTGTTATTTTATTTTTTGAAAAGGATAAAAACTGCATTTTTTCAGCAAACAAAATACTTTTATCTGAGTTTATATATCGCGTGAAAAAGTGCAATGCTTTTATCAATATAGAACGGATAGAATTACTTTTTGGGTAACCAGTAACAAGGTTGTCCTTCATTCCGTAAAACTCTTTATGCAGTTGCAAATGAGCTAATTCTTTCCATTTTCTAAAAACCCATGTGGCTTTGCCTTCAACAAAAACAGGCAATTCCTTAATTTCAAGATCCACGCCATTAAAATTATTATAACAATTTTTGGGTAATCCTGAATAAATAATAATCTTGTCAAATTGTGAGGAAGCTTCTTTAATAAAATCACTCATTATAAAATTTCTGAATCCTACACCATCTGTGATTACAATGCCTAATTTTTTCATTTTTTTCTAATCATTTATTCTGTAATTTTGGTATTTTTCCTATAAAAACATTCATTTCAAGAACATTCTGAATTGATAAGTTTACCAAATTTCATTACGCCGTTAATATATCCTTACTTTTTAAATCTACCAAAGCGAGGAATCATTTATTCTAAAAATTTTATTTAGAATGTTTAGGCTAAAATCTATTAATATAATTTTATATGGACTATTTTCCATGGTAGCATTAAATATCCTTTGAACTGGTTTCCTTCAACGATTCGCGTAGCAATATTTTTTCCAGCAATATCTTTATGTTCATTATAATGTTTTATTATTGCATCCTGATCAAATTCATCATCATAAATAAATAATTCCCCTTTATCACCAATGATATTATTTAAATAATTTTTATCGTAAATATTAATATACATGAAAGAATCGGGCTCTCCGTTTTCATCAAATTTATCTGACAAAGCTTTCTTTGTTATTAATACCTCATCGCCTACTAACATTCTAATAAAAACATCATTTTTTGTAACACGAATAAGTTCGTTGATTGCTTTTCCTATTTGAGGAATATGCGGAATCGTATTAGAGCAAATTGACACTTCATAACTTTTATCTTCAACATCTAAGTCTCTAACATCACCTAATTGAAATTCAAAATTTTTATTTTCTTTAAATATCTCAGTAGCATCAATTATATGTTGTTCTGTGATATCAACACCTAAATATTTAAAATCGTCTTTTAATTTTTTTTCAAGACTTAAAATAAAATGCCCAGTACCGCAGCCCGCATCAAGAATAGAATTATAACTTTTTGCTTTATTAAAAATTAGTTGTGAAATTTGCTTGGCAGCTTCCATTTCACTTTTGATTCCTTTCGCTCTATCCCTTAATTCAGCATGATAGTAACTTCTTTCCGTCCAATAATTCCACTTTCCCATTTTTCAAATTAAATTATAAACTGTTATTTAGATATATTTTTTGATTTATAAATTTTCAACTATTATTCTTAGAAACTTTTCGACAACAAATTCCTCTGTCATAGCCATCGACTCAAAAGTTGCACCTGCAATATGAGGTGTAACAATGATATTAAATCCTCTTTTGGCCAAAGCTATCAAGTCATTCTCTATGTCTGCGTGTTGGAACTCATCATGAATTACATCGGTTGCAATTCCTTTAATTGATCCTTCCTCCAGCTTTTTAGCTATTATTTTTTCATTCCAAACTCTTCCTCTGGATGTATTAATAAAGAAAACCTCTTTTTTTGTATAATTTATAAGCTTCTCATCAATAAAATTATCATTCTCTTTCGTGTAAGGAATATGTATTGAAATGATATCGGCCCAATTAAATAAAGCCTCTGGATTTTCAAATCTTTCATACGAAGATTCGAAAGAAAGCGTATCATAAAACCCTATTTTCATACCAAAAGCCGAAGCAATATGTGCGACCTGCTTTCCTACTCTTCCCATTCCCAAAATAGCAATATTTTTGCCTCTTAGGTTGTTATTTTTAAAAGCATCCCTATTCCAGTTTCCACGTTTTACATCATCGAAAGCGAAAGGTACTTTTTTTATTAAAGAAAGAATTAGAGCCCAAGTATGCTCTGCTGTTGAAGGAATGCTTTCTAAAAAATTTGTTTCTCCTTTTAAGGTTATGATTTTTCCTCCTTTTGAAGCAAAATAGTCTTCATCAATATGGTCCGTACCAGTAGTAGCCGAAAGAATGTATTTTAAATTTGGTAACTGATCAATTACAGAATTGGTGATTTTAAACTTTAATCTGACAAAAAGTATTGAAGCATCAATGCCTTCCGCTACAAGTTCCTGCTCGCTCTTACAATCAAGTAATTTGACAGTTCCAATTTCTGAAAGTTTTTTCAGCGCTAAGGAACTAAAATGCTCAGATTCAGTTACTGCTATTTTCATCTTTCCAATCGTCATAAAGTACTGTTGCAATTGCAAAGTCTCTTTTGTTATCAATATTCACAAGCCAATTCGGGTCCATTATAAAAGGCTTTTTATATTGCGGCATTAAAGTTTTTTGCTCTAAAAAGGCATTTTGTCTCACTGCATAAAAACATCCATTTCTATAATAAACAGGTATTAAATCTTGCCTTCTTGAAGTTTCACCCGATTCAATATAAGGAACCAGATTATTATTTTGACCAAGTTTATACATACGAGCTGGATGAATGTCATCCATAGGAACAACGCTTACAACACCTTCGAGCTCATTGTCTTTTTGAAACATCTCAATAATTTCATCCAATTGCTGCCCTGAACGAAGCGGGGCTGTTGGTTGTAATAGCACTAATAAATCATAATCTGTTTGTAAAACATCCAGCACATGCTGCACTACATTCACAACTGGGCTATCATCTTTTGCTAGATCATCTGGACGTACTATTACTTCTATGTTTTCCTTTTCAACAACCTTAATAATATCAATACTATCAGTGGTAACCACAATTTTTGAAATCATTTGTGATTCTTTAGCACAATCAACAGCATGCAATATAAGTGGCTTACCTCCTAAAGATTTGATATTTTTTCCTGGCAGGCCTTTAGAACCACCGCGAGCTGGGATAATAGCAAGGATTTTCATTAATACATTATTGTTTTGTGAAATTTTAAAGGTACCTCTGTTAACAATTCAGCTATTTTTAAACCTGCTTTTCCATCTCCATAAATAGAAGAAGAAACTACTTTACCTTTAGTAACAGAAGCTACAATGGCACTTTCTATTTGTTCCTGCGAATAATCTACATCAATGCTATTTCCTCCTCTGTCTCTTCTGTTTTGACGAGAACCAATATTAATTACAGGAACCCCTAAAAAAGCACATTCGCGTATTCCAACACTTGAATTTCCTATTAAACAATCACTGTGCATCAACAATTGCAAGAAATCTTTTCCTTCCATATTTTTAAAAAAGTGCACATTTGGCAATTGATGCTGCTCTCTAAAAGCGCGAATTCCTGTTGAAGTTCCGTCTGCTCCTGCGTCGACATTTGGCCAAAACCAAAGTGTAGGCTTATTTAATTTATATATAGCTTCAAGAGTAGCTTCAATATGTTTTCGGGAATCCTGATATTCAGTAGTTACAGGATGTTGCATTACTACTAAATATCCATTTGACAAATCTGGTTTTGCTCCAACGCCTCCATATTTTTCAAAAGGATCGAATGAAAGTGTTTCAATATTTACAATTTCTTCTGCCAAATCTATTGAGGGGCATCCTGTATTAAATACAGTTTCGGGATCTTCGCCTAACTTGATAACACGTTCTTTTGCATTTTCAGAAGCTACAAAATGATAATCTGCTAGTTTAGTGATTGCATGACGTACTTTTTCATCAATATTTCCGGTAACTTCTCCACCTTGAATATGAGCTAAAGGAATATTCATATAGGATGCTGCAATTGCAGTCGCCATAGTTTCAAATCGATCTGCAACGGTAACTACGATATCTGGTTTCAAATTATCAAAAACACTTGATAATTCTAAAATACCAATTCCGGTTGTTTTTGCGGCAGCTGCTAAATTTTCCCCTTCCAAAACATTAAACACTCTTGCTGCAATTTTAAAACCATCTTTTTCAATATAATTTACTGCAGAGCCATATCGATCTAATAATGCCGATGCAGCAACAACTAATTGCAGTTCCAATTCTGGATGTTTGTCTATCGCTGTTAAAACCGTTTTAACACGGCTATATGATGGGCGCGCTGTAACTACTACAGCTATTTTTCTCTTTGAGTTCATGCTAAATCGTCTTCATTTAAAAAATCCCATTGTTTCATATCTGATTTCAGAGTCTTTCCTATAAGTTCTTTATAATTGCTGGCTAAAATACCAAATCCTTTTGGCTTTTTAGCTTCCAAATCTTCAAATCTTAAAATATGATTTTTAGGCAAATCTTTATTTATTGCCAGTGATTTTTCAAAAATTTGTTTTAATGGTTTTAAGGATTCAATATCATTTTTATCTATTGGTGTGGCCAATGCCGTTGCAATATTTTGAACAGCCTGCACAAGTTCCTTCGCCTCTGCAATAGTTAATGAAGCTTTTGAATCTGGTCCAAAAAGTTCTCTGTCAAAAACAACATGAAATTCTAAAATAGAAGCGCCTAGCGCAGTTGCAGCAATGCAAGCCTCTTTTTTTGCTGAATGATCTGAAAATCCAACTGCAACATTATAACGGCTTTTTAATTCCGGAATAACATTTAAACCGTATTGTTCTGGCTGTGTTGGATAAGCCGTTGTACACTGCAAAATTGAAAAATCGACATTTCTTTCTTTTAAAAAACCAACCGTTTCGTCTAATTCAGTATAAGAACTCATTCCTGAAGATAGAATAACAGGCTTTCCTGTTTGTGCGATTTTTTCAAGAATCAAAAAATTATTTACTTCTCCTGAACCAATTTTATAATATTTCACTCCTACTTCTTCCAGCCAATCGACAGCTAAATTACTAAAGGGCGAACATATAAAATCAAGACCCGCCTGATCACAATGTGCTTTAATTCCCTTCCATTGTTCTAAAGAAAAACCCATTCTTTTCCAATAATCAAATCGCGTTTTATCTTCTAATGAAAACTTTACTCGAAACGGCTCATGCTCACTGCTTTCGGCTTCTGCAATATGCATTTGAAATTTAACCGCATTGACTCCTGTTTTAGCAATAGCATCTATATAAGAATATAATATTCCTAAACTGCCTTCGTGCGCCTGGCCAATTTCAGCGATAATATAAGGAGATGTTTTTTTCGAAAGCATATTAATTATGTTCTTGAGTTGACAAAAATACTTTATTTTCTGGTTGCCAGTAGATTTTAGCTGCAGGAAGTTGATTGTATAAATCGTATTCACTTTGAGTCAATCTTTTGCTGTTTTTTACTATCTTAGGAAATGACCAAACTAGATCGAACAAAGCTAAATTAATAGCAATGAAGGCCTTTAAATCTCCTTTAAAAACTTTTGACTTAAGCTGCATCCAAATTGAATAAACTAACTTTTTCGGAATCATTTTTACGGGATAAAACAAGAAATACAGATACCATCCTGCACGTAATGATTTTCTAGATCTGGACACATAATCTTTATGCTTTTTTCTACTTTTAATATCCACTCTATGATGTGTCAAAATTGTTGGCAAATAATGAATTTCCCATTTGTTTAAAAATAAATGGTACGATGCAAAATCTTCCTCGCCATAGAAAACAAACCATTCAGGATAATTTGGAATTGAATTCCATGCCGACATTCTCCAAACACTTGCGCCAGCACCAAAACTTTTCATTCGATATGGTACATCATTAGTCTCTATAGCACTTGGTGGCAACTTATTCCAAAAAATCCTAAACCCAATAATAGCGCAGTTTGGGTTTAAATTGAAATATTCTTCGATTAATGAAGTGGGATTCTGAGTAATAAAATGAATATCGTCGTCAATATTTATTGCATATGGAGATTTAACTCTCGCCATAAGCTGATTCCTCGTATAATGAATTCCTTTGGAAACCTTATTTGAGAAAATTTCAATTTTTGGAAAATTTGTTGTTATATATTCAAAAGTGCCGTCTGTTGAACCATCATCACAAATTAAAAAATGAACATCTTTCTGTTCAAATAAAAAACTTAGCTTTTCTAAAGTGACTTTTAAATCCTCTAATCGATTTTTTGTCGGAATAACAATCGTAAATTTATATTGCATTTTTTAAATACTCTTTAATACTTTTTTCAAATAGTCGGCAGATAAATATTCGATTAAATCCGATCTATTCAAATTAAGATTATCTGGGTTTTGCTTCCATAATTGATACAGATTTTCGATGATAGCAGCTATTTTCTCCACCTGATCAACTTCTGCCCAATAAGGATAATCATCTCCTAATAGTCTTCTTGTCTCACTATAATAAGGAGCCAGCGAAAGTATAATTTTATTTGCCTCTACACAATGCGGAAATTTTCCGGGAAGAAATGGGCTAATTTCTGATTTTGATTCTAAAATAACATTTACAGAAACATGTTGCTGAAGTTGATAAACCATATCAAATGAAACGCTTCCATTAGAAACATAAAGTTCCGGAATATCCGTTTTATATTTTTCAAGCATTTCCGTATGGTGAGAAGCTGATCCTAGCAACAGTAATCTTGACGCACCTTTAGCTTCTGGATTTTTATGCAAAAATAATTTAAATCCCTCAATCAAACCTTCCGGAGAACGTTGTTTCATTAGGTTTCCTGCATGTAATACATTAAATTTAGATGCATCAAAATAATTTGGAAAATCTTGAGTTGGAAAATCTTTCTCTGCACTTTGATGTGGAATTACAATCCCTGTTTTTAGGAAATTAGGAAAATAACTAGCCATCCATTCCTTTAACAACAAACTTGGAAAAATACTGTATTTTGCTTTTTCAGAAACTTCTAAGAAAAATTGCTCTTTTTGACGAAATCCAGGCTGAATCCAGTTGTAAGGTCTTGGATAAAAATGATATGGGAATGGATCATGCACATAAGTCATCCATTTATCATGTATTTCAGGAATATCTAATAAGGCATAATGTGGTTTAAAACTTGCTCCTTTACTCAACGTCATAACGAAATCGTATGTATTATTTCCGATTTCTTTTTTTACCGCCTTTTTTATACTTTTTGCATCATTAAAAAAGGTAAAAGAAAATCCAAACCAGCTTTCAAGATAAGGGTTCAGGCTAATTTTTGTGGCGCGGGTAAAAATACGTTCCATTCTGCTCAATACATACAGAATTGAAATTTTTCTTTCTTTAATTCTAACACAATCTACATCCTCTAAAAAAATATCCTTTGATGTATAATGAAGCACTTTTAAGTTAAATCCGGCTTCTACTAAATTATTAATCAAAGCCACACGGCCTTTCGTTCCGCTACTATCATTAATATCAATTGATTCCGAAATCACCAATATTTTTTTAGCCTTAATACTCATTCAATTTCGAAATTATAAATTATTTTTTACAATAATATCAATTATCCTTTCTGCCGTCTTTCCGTCCCATAATTCTGGTATGTTTCCTTTTTTCCAGTTTCCTGAAAATAATTTTTCTAAAACCGGCTTAATTGCTTCAGGATTAGTTCCTATTAATTCATTGGTACCAATAGTGACTGTTTCCGGTCTCTCGGTATTATCTCTTAGAGTAATACAAGGAACTCCCATAACTGTGGTTTCCTCTGTTATTCCTCCTGAATCAGTTATTACAGCTTTTGAATTCATAACCAAATAATTGAATTCTAAATAGCTCATTGGAGGAACAACTATTAGCCTATCATCCTTAATATCTAACTCTTCGATAGCTTTGATTGTTCTTGGGTGAACTGGAAAAATAATTTTTGCATCTTCTGAGTTTGATAAGATATTGATAATATAATTTTTCAGCTTTTCCTTATTATTTACATTGGATGGCCTGTGAATTGTCAACAATAAAAAATTCTTTTTTTCAAGGAAATATTCATCCCAAAAAATTGGTTTTATGAATTTGTCTTTACTTTTTAACAATGTATCGATCATTACATTTCCAACTAAAAAAATATTATTTTCGTCAATGCCCTCTTTTTTCAAATTTTCAGAAGCCAAAACTGTTGTTGTAAAAAAATAATTTGATATGCTATCAGTTATTTTTCTGTTTATTTCTTCTGGCATTGAATTATCAAAAGATCTTATGCCTGCTTCGACGTGAGCTACAGGAATATTTGCCTTCCTCGCTGCTATTGCACATGCCATTGTAGAATTGACATCTCCTACTACAATACACAAATCCGTAGGTTCCTTCAATAATAATTCTTCGTAAGCCACTAATATTGCTGCAGTTTGTACTGCCTGAGAACCTCCGCCTGCACCAAAATTTATGTCTGGTCTAGGAATATTCAATTGTTTAAAAAAGCTTTCACTCATATTTTCATCATAGTGCTGTCCGGTATGAATCAAACGAAAATCTATCGATTTCCCTGAATCATGAGCTAATTGTAAAGCGCTTACCAAAGGGGCTATTTTGATGAAATTAGGTCTTGTACCTGCAATAATATCAACTTTCATATCATTATAATTATTTTTTTCTTTTTAAATTATCTTAATCAAATTTTTAGACTTTTATTACTACAAGATTATAACAAAAAAAGAAAGTGTGTTTTTTACTAATTGTTTTATGGGATTTATAGATACAATTTCTTAAACCTCAAGCTTGCTAATTCAAAATTTAAATAGCTTATTTAAAAACTTAAATACTATTTTTTTGAAGATATAACCATGAAATAGCGTTTTTTGATCTACTGGAGTTATTCTACTGAAATTGACTTTGTGTTGCTTATCATTTTCTAAAAACTGGTAATTTAATGTAAAATCATCCAGTTTGTTACCAATATGATAAGCATGGGTTTTTATCGTAGAGAGTCTGTATAATCCTTTCTTTGATGCCAAAACATCTATAAAATTTTGTTCGTACCCATTTTTGAATTTAATTTCTGGAAAAGAAGTTTCTCCTTTAAAGATAAAACTTTTATAAGTTGCTACAAAATGAGATGCTCCTACCACAGCTTTGCTGTTTTTTCTTTTTACGATATATTGTTTTTCCTTCCAGCTACTTTTATTTTCTCTATTAATCAATGCAAAATTATTGACTCCTTGTACATAAAGATCAATATCATAATCTGTTACTTCTTTTGTGTACTTGATACCACCGAAAAGATATAAATCAGAGAAAATATTTTCATTTAGATATAAAGCCAATCCTGGACATGGTAATGGAGAAACTACTCCTGCTTTAGGATTATTTTTAAAAACAGAGAAGACAGCATCTTCCCAATTATTTAAAAACAAAACATCGCAATCTGCAATAGTAACATAGGGCTCAAAAACGCTTCGAACTTCATCTATTACAGCGTAGACTTTTCCTCTGTTTTCATTATACAAAACATATTTATCTATCTGATTTGTTAGCAAATAACCTTTAATTAAATCATCAACTTCAACAGTACTGTTATTATTAATAAACGTAATACTGGTGGTTTCTAGATTAATTGTATTTATTAAAGAATTTAAGCTTTTTTCTAAAACGGCTACACTTTCTTTGTAATAATCGTCCTGTACATTTGGAATATAACAAACAACCAGAACACGATGATACTTCTGAATGTTTCTCTCTTCTTTAAACTTTTCTGGATTAACTCCTTTACGCATTTGCTTATTAACAGATTAAAATCATTTTATTGTTGTAATTGTTTTTAAAATATAATATTACCTTCTTTTGGCAATCATTTACAAATTTAAATTGAATGTTATTATAACTTGTAAAAAAAAAATAGTCAAAAACTTTTCTATTGCTATATTTTACTAATAAATTTTCCTGTAAATTTTCTGCACCCAATAAAGCAACTTAGAACTGCTTTTAGCAGATACTTTCGATATCCTAAATTAATTTCATCTTTATCAATTACTTTCTTTAATTCCTGATAGATATTCGCATCAAAACAAATAAGCACATATCTTTTCAACATTTCCTTTAATAAAAAAGGGGTCCACAAATTATTTAAAACAATGGTATTGTAAAAGTTAAGTTTTGATCTATATAAACTTACATTCTTTTGTAAATCACTATATCTATTACTAGTATTTGACTTATCATGTTTTCGATAGTAAAACAAAATATAATTAATTCCTTTAAATTTAATTTTATCTATTAAAAAAATTTTAAGGTATAAATCTCTCTCTTCTGAACATACAAGCTCTTCATCAAATCTATATTTAAGGATGACATTGGATTTCCATAAAGGTCCTAAAGAATTTAGCTTTAAAAATCCTGAATAAAAATCCTTCAACAAATTATTCTTAATTTCTATATTACAGTCATAATCGTTCAGGCTAAAAACCAATTCCTCATTTCCATAATAATGTCGATATTTACAAGTAGTGAAAGAAAGTGAGTCATCGTTCAATAATGGCTCCATTTGTAATTCTAATTTTTGGGGATGCATGATATCATCATCGTCAAAAAAATGTATAAATTCAGTATTTCGTAAAGATGCGAGGTCTAATCCCTGATTTCTTGTTCCCGAAAGTCCTTTTTTATACGCGTTTGTTTTTAAATAATAACTGAATCTATCATCTTTAGCGGTATATTCTGCTACAACGTCTTTGGTAGCATCAGTTGAATTATCGTCTACAATAATACATTCCCAATTAGTGTAAGTTTGTCTTATAATAGAATCTAGGGTTTCCTTTATTAAATGAGACCTGTTATAAGTAGCAAGAAGTATGGTTATTTTTGGAGAAATCATTTTAAAAAGGATTTAATCTTATTGAATAAACCTGTTGAGAATGGGTAATCAAATTTACGTGCAAATAATGCATTAGATTGGAGTAGTTTATCATAATCTGTTTCATCCAAAACAGCTGGATTATTTCCATTTCTTGCTACCCAATCAATATGTCGTAAACTTTCATTTGCTACCTTATCAACAAAAGGTGAATTGACGATTACGGTTTGAAAATAAAATTCCTCTGAGCATAAAGTATGCTTGAATCTGTTTAAAACAAATTTATTTTTGTTTGAAAACGTTATGACATAATCCAAACAATCCCGACTTAAACTCCACCATGTAGATCCTCCATATAATTTGGGCATCTTTGACGAAGTTTTTCTTTTAAATCCTAATTTTTTTTGAATTCTGATTATGCGTTTGATTCTATAATTTTCATTAGGCTTTTTTGCATCTAATAAATCATAAAAATTATAATATTCAAATCTGTCCAGATATCCATTATTGGCTGCACCAATCCTTGGTATCGAAAAATAGTCTATATATTCCCTATCATTTTTTTTGAAGAACTCTTTGAAATACTCTATTTTTTTTATCGGAAAATCATGTCCGCTTATAAGATGAAAATACTTGTTTCCTTTATTTTTAAGTGCTTGTTCGCTCAAAAACAAAATACTTTTTAAATGATTAAATCCACCCCAATTGACTTTGTACTTTTGTTCTACAAGTTTTACGACATCATAATTTCTTAGATTAAGCAACTCAGCATCTGAAATATTGCTTTTCTTATCTATATGAATATATAATTCAAAATCTTCGTCAAAAAAACGAATTATTTCCTCGAGATGATGGTAATTTTTATAGGCAGTAATTAAAATCGCTTGTTTCATATTTAATGCTTCTTATTTTTTAAAGAATGATTTCAGCACTCTATAAGGCTTAAGAATAGTTTTTCCTATTTTATAATCTATTGAATTCATTTTCTTTTTCTTATCAATCTCTTCCCTCTGAATTAGTTTGAGAAGATAATCTGTATACTGTTCGAAATTATCAATATATAAAGTTTTATTTTTATTAAAAACGTATGTTAAAAGTTCATACTTTCTTGAATTTGCAACAGTTGTTGTTGAGTTGTTTCTTTTTCTATATATGTAAAGTGGCTCGTGAATTACTTTTGCTTCACCGCCATTTTTTAGAAGCCGAATAAAAAATTCCCAATCTTCAAAACCATTACGCATTTGTTCATCATACCCTCCGCAACTATTCCAATCTGCTTTTTTGAACATTGATGTTCCTAAAGCATTATTACCAAAAATAAAATCAGCAATTTTACCTCCTTTTGGTGTGAAAATCCTTGAAGATCCATCCTCAAAAAGTAAATTAGCCTGACAAGTTACCAATTTAATATCTTGACTACTTTTAAAAAGCTCGATCGCTTTTTCGCAAAGACTTTTCTCAAAAAAATCATCGCTGTCTAACAATAAAATATAATTTCCTTTCGCAGCTTCAATCCCTACATTTCTTGCTTTGGATTGTCCTTGATTTTCCTGCGTAATTAATTTTGTAATCTTAGGTTTAAGCTGTTTTAAAACTTCTTTGGTCTTTGTATTAGAACCATCATCAATAACTATAATTTCTTTATTTAAAAAAGTCTGATTTATAGCCGAATCAACAGCTTGTTCAACATATTGCCAATCGTTATAACAAGGAATTATTATTGATATTAAATCAGTATTTTCCATTACTTAGTTTATTATATATGATTTGCCATTTTGAATCAATCATTTTTTGTGAATAATTTTTATTTGCAAAATGATTCGCTTGCTTACCCATTTCAATTAAAATACTATTGTCATCAACCAATGTTTTAATCTTGGCTGACATGCAATCAATATCGTATTCATCACAAAGAAATCCCGAAATTCCATTCTCTAAAGTATATTTTACTCCTCCTGAGTCAAATACTATAGCTGGTAAACCACATGCCATTGCTTCAATTGTTACTAATCCTTGTGTTTCAGTGCTTTTCCCATTATGTAATGAAACCGATGAAAATACAAAGATGTCATTTTTCCAAAGTAATTCACGAATTTCATCTCGTGATTTAGATCCCACTAACACTATCGAGTCTGTTAAATTATTATCACGAATATAATTTTCTAATTTTTCTCGTTCTGGTCCTTCACCAACAACTGTCAGTTTTACATCAAGTCCTTCATGTTTTAATTTCTTTATAACTTGAAAGGCATAAATATGTCCTTTAACAATATTTAATCTCCCTACAGTAATTAATCTCGAAATTTGATCATTTCGCTGTATTTTCTTTTGATAAAAAAAATCTGTGTCTACTCCTACTGGTACGATTTTAAGCATCTTTTCTGGGCAACCTAATTCTATAAGTATTTCGGCTAAGTATGGAGTATTAGCGACTATTAAATCTCCATATTTAAAGAGATTATCATAATAACCATTATTAGGTATAAAACCATTTATTGGAAAAAACGCATCATGTCCATGAAAACTAACAATTAATGAAGGTTTAAAACCAACTTTTTTTAATAAAGATAAACCTCCTGAATTGGTTCCATATTGAACATGAAAAATAGCCGCATCATTAAATTGATTATAAAAAACCCATTGATATAACCAAGTCAGGCTAAATTTTGAGTGCGCTTTATAATATTTAAATATCAGATTTGCATTTTGAAAATTAATTAATAATAAACCCGCCCATTTGAGTATACGGATTATTCTATTTTTCGGAATTTTAAAATCTTCTAAAATTATTTTATCCTTAATTTCATATTTAGAGATTAAATCCTGCTGTTTACTACTTTCAAAATCTAACAATTTGCCAATTATCACTTTCACATCAAATCCACTTTTTATGGCTGTTATAATTTGCGCCAATATGAAAGTTTCAGACAAATGAGGAAACTGTCCGAGTTTAAAAATTATTTTTTTATTCTCCATTTTAAATTACGCATTTTAGCAACAATACGAACTTTGACTAAATTAGAAAACTTCATTATTTTTCCATCCCGCTTACCTTTTTTATTTAAAGTTTTCCCAAAGAAGAATACATATTCTTGAAGTAATTTTTTATCAGTTATATTCTTTACCAAATATTGTTTCCCATTTTCGACATATTTGATCGATTTGTTTTGTTTTGTATATAACTTTATATAAGTGTCTATAAGAATCCAGCTTAGAATTGAATCCTTGCATTTTTCAAAATTAGAGAAAGCACTAACATTATTATTATTTAAAGGATCATATCTATAAAAAACCATACCTTCTTGGGCATGAACAATCTTAGTTGCATTTAATAAAATTCTTGTAAAAAATTCACCATCTTGATTTATTGACAACGATTCATTCCAAAGACCACTTTTTATGACCAATTCTCTTTTTACCAAATAAACATGTTGGGGCAAAAAACTATTATTTATTCCAAAATCATAAAGTAAATCAAAACCACTCTCATAATTTTTATTAATCTCTTTTATTTGGGGTTTAACATCTTCTATTGAATCTTTAAAATAATTCCATTTTGAGGTTGCCAAAGCATATTTATTCTCTAAAATAGTATTCAAAGTATTTACCTGGGAAAACAAAAGATCTGCTGACAATAAATCATCAGAATCGAGCCATTTAATGAATGTTCCTTTACTGAATCCGAATCCTAAATTTCGACAAACATTTCCTCCTTTAAGACTTTCTTTAGGTCTTTTATGATATTGAAAACGGGAATCTTGCCTACAATACTCTTCTAATAGTTTATCTGTAGCATCTGTTGAACCATCATCCACAACAATACATTCCCAATTCGCATAAGTTTGATTTAAGACACTATCAAGTGTTTCTCTCAAAAGGTTTGCTCTATTATATGTTGGAATAATAATTGAAACTAAATTTTTATTCATCACTACTTTATCAGTTAAGTATTTATTTGCTTCTCATTACAAATACATTTTTTTTGTATCACAATGAAACGGAAACAATTTGTTATAATATTTAAGAAAAATCTAATCTATCTCAATTTTAGTGATTGATAAAAACATCTAAAATATTTTTATTTTAATCGATTGTTTATTTTTTTCAAAAGGTACCTTTTTCCTCGAAATGGCAATTTACTCACAAACCTGATTTTTTTTCTCAAGTATTGCAAAACATTATTTTTATCAATTTTTAAATTGGTGTAAAAAGTATCTAAAACATCGGTTTCAAATGTTGGTGGCAAAACAAATTTAATTTTGTCATAGTAATAGGCCTTTTTCAAGCCCACACGTCTATGATTTACATAATTTTCCTGATGAGACAACTCCATCCAAAGTCGTTTTTTTGTGTATGAAATAATACTCTTTTCGGTTTTCCAACCGTAATGCATTTTGGCAAATATGGTCTCAAAAGATTTTGCGGCCTCGATTACACTTATAAAAGCATTAAATGGATGTGTATACAATCTAATTTCTGGCTTAGCGACATCAATAGAAACTTGATAACCATTTGTTAAATCAATTACTGTAAGATTAGTTGGCTGATACAGAGATTGTATAGTATCTACAAAATCTTGATGAACAATATCGTCATTATCAATTCTTGTAGTAATAATAAATGAATCTGTATCGTTTAGATTTTCTCGTATATAGTTTTTGAATGAAACGTTTAAATCACGCATACCATCAATAAATAATGGAACTACATTTGAAGTAGACGCAGTGAGAGCAAAAATTTTTTCTTTAAAATTTTGTGGTGTATCGATATCAAAAAAAATACACCATGTAAAATTCTGATTTGATTGATTTATCACTGAGGGAAAGCAATAATTTTCAAACAAATTAAATCTATGTTCCAACCATTCATCAGTCAAAACTAAATTACCTGATTTGTTTTCCTTCCAATCAGCATTTTTCAAATTAAATCTAGTTGCAATAAAATGCTTCATTTTTTTATCAGTTTAACATTACAAGACAAAGCTTAGTTTATCAAGAATGACTTTCGGTGTCGTTTTTTTAAATGTTTTTAAGATTGTTTTCCTTTTAATTTAAAAATGTCAAATTAGGTATTTTGCTGTCATCTCTTCTTTTAATAATCGCTTTTTGATCTAAACTATTTACTATTTTTATTTGAGCAACTATTTTTAAAAACAATCCAAATCTAAAAGAAAATATGGCTTTAAAAGCAAATCGATAAAGATTCTTATGTTCTGCCTGAAATGAAAATTTCATAAAAGGATTTGAAGCTGTCAATACCGTTTGTCGTTTAAAAATCAATTTTGGATCTTCATAATAAACATTGCTGCTTCGTTCTTCCCGATCGTGATACAAACTGGTTGTTGCTAGGATGCCTACTTTTAATTTATGAAAATGAATTCGTTGTATATAATTATCATCTTCTCCATAGTGAAAAAAAGAAGGATTAAATCCGCCGACTGTCTCAATACATTTTCGTGACAATAACCAACCTGCGGCGTTTACAAAATTGACTTGGTAAATATTCAATTTTGCTTTATTTAAATATATATCTGAATACAATCCTTTGCATCGGGAAGGAATGATATAGTTAGAAAAATTAAAATCCAGCTTGTCTCCTTTGCCATTCAAATGCATCGGACTGACAATTCCATATTCCGGTTCCTTTTGTTGTGCATGAATCAATTTTTCAATAGTATCAACTTCTACCCAGGCATCTTGGTTTAACAGAAACACAAAATCGGCATTATTATCATAGGCTTTTTTAATACCGATATTATTTGCTGCACCAAACCCTAAATTAATAGTACTTTGTATAAATTCTACTTGTGAATATTTAGACTTTACGATTTCCTGAAAACCATCAGTAGAATTGTTGTCAATAATAAAAACTTCGACAGAAACCGTACTATTGAATAAGCTATCCAGGCATTTTTCAATCCATTTTAAAGGATTATAGGTTACTATAACAATTGCTGTTTTCATAATAGCGCTTCAAGATAAGAGGTTCCCCATTTTTGACATGGTTCTAAATGATTTCCTTCTGCCCATTCATTCCATGCATTAATAAATATAAAGGAATCATCCAGTCCTTCAAAGTTTCTTGCTGCAGTTTTATTTTTGTACCAATATTTAAATAATTCTGGGGTACTATTCTTAAGTATAGTTGCATTTTGTCCAACCCGGCGCGATGAATTATCCCACATTGGAGTCACTCCGGGATAAACTCCCTGAATACAATTTTGAAGATCAAAATCAATAAATTGCTTGTAATCAACTACAACATCTTTATTTTTTTTAATTTTTTGCTTTAATCCAAACTTCTTACGCAACTTATTTTCGATACGCTTGACTATAGTTTGTTTTCTATTTTCTAATCGATTACTAAACTTACTCATTGACCTTGATAAAGGCTGAAATTCAATTATAGCATCAAAATCGAATGTAGCCATTTTCTCTTTATCCCATCCAATCCAGCGTTCAAAGCAGCCCAAATACAGTTCAATATTTTCTTTTTTTGCTTCTTCTCTAAAAATAGCAATTGTGCTTGCCATATCCGGGAACAAATCAGGTTTGTAAAAAATAAAAAAAGGTTTATTATTTACACGAATATATCTTTCGTCTTTAAAAAAAGACAGTAAAAAC
>Ga0123388_1063851_pt1 | contig 18618 bp, 16 predicted proteins | sample T0HHNO3metaT_FD_89916 | JGI IMG/M metagenome (GOLD analysis project Ga0123388, IMG submission 89916) | Methane-oxidizing artificial microbial communities from Washington, USA to study methane cycling - T0-HHNO3 metaT (Metagenome... | ecosystem: Engineered > Modeled > Simulated communities...
CTGCTGGTTAGCCGCCGACCCCACGCATCAAACCGCTTACGACAAAGTGGTGCAACTCTGGCAATCGCCAGCATTGAACGCCGCCCTAAGCCAATACGCCAGCATCCCACTTCGGCCGCCCGCACAGCATAAATCGACAATTAGGCGCTGGACTACAGCCGCCTGCATTACCTTAATTTGCGGCTGGTTCCTGGCTTCAACTGACTGGTTGCAACGCTGGCAAGCAGACATTACCACCGGCACCGGCGAACAGCGCCGAGTAATACTGGCAGACGGTTCCGCGCTGGTTCTAAATACCGATAGCGCAGTAAAACTGGATTACGCCGGTCAACAGCGCGGCATAACCTTATTAGGCGGCGAAGCGTATTTTGAGGTGAATGCCGACAAAAGCCGGCCGTTTATTGTGACGACTGAACATGGAACAGTGCGGGTGGTCGGCACCCGCTTCAGCGTCAAAACCGGCGATATTACCCAAGTGAATGTCGAAAGCGGCTTAGTGATTTGTAGCGCCGAACAAGGACAAAACCGGCAATTAAGCGCAGGCCAGCACACCGAGATCGATGCCCACAGCGTTGCGGAAATCAGCAACATAGATACCGGTAAGACCTTTGCCTGGCTAAAAGGCCGCCTGATATTTCAAGATCGAACTTTGGCAGACGTGATAACCGAATTGGACCGCTACCATTCCGGCACCATCATCATCGCCGACACCAAATTGGCAAACACCCGGATAACCGGAAATTACAAACTGGAAGATACCGATAGCCTGCTGCGAACCTTGGCGAACATAACCGGCGCCAAAATCGTGAATATTTCCACTTACCTGACGATATTGAAAAACTAAATCGCCCCCCAACCATTAGGTATTGATTGGAAAATCATTCGCCCGATTCCACAATCTCCGGCAAACGCCCTACTCGCCAATCAAAAAATAATTTTCTCGCCAACTGTGTATTCCTTTTCCTGAAACGTCTCGGTAGCGATGTGCGTTGCAACGCCTACCAGACAACAATCCAGACAAGGAGTACATATGAAGCCCCCACACCTGCCCCCGCCTTGTGCATTACGCAAACTCAGCATCGCCATAGCCCTGAGTTTGCCCGGCCTGATAAGCATCCCCGCGCAAGCCGCCGAGACCGTCGCCAGCCAACAAGGCAGTCAACGCTTTAATATCCCAGCCCAACCGTTGACTGATGCCATTAACGCCTTTATCAGTAGCAGCGACTGGCAAGTAGGCTATCCCGCAGACCTGGCCAAAAATTGCCTATCCAGCAACCTTAACGGCTACTTCACCCCGCAGCAAGCCCTACACATCTTGCTGCAAGGCACCGGCCTCAACTACCGCATGACCGGTGATAACAAAGCTACGCTGGAAAAGGTGGCCGTTAGTGAACCGCAATCGGCAACGACTATGCCAGCGGTGACGGTGACAGGGAAGGCGGTTTACGATTCGACCGATCCTTACAACCCGGATTACAACCGTACTAGCGCCAGCACGGCCACCAAAACCGACACGCCGATCATGGAAACGCCGTTTTCGGTGCAAATCGTGCCGAAGCAGGTTTTAGAGGATCAACAGGCCGTACGCTTGAAAGACGCGCTGAAGAACGTCAGCGGCGTAATGCCGGGAGGCGAGCAAGGCCGTAGCGACGAATTTATCATTCGCGGCTTTAGAAATAACACGATCTATCGAAACGGTGTTTTATCGCCGGCGTTAGGACAGAGAGTCGGCATGAATCGCCGAGAAACGGCGAATCTGGAAAGAGTCGAAGTGCTGAAAGGTCCGGGTTCGATTCTCTACGGACGCGCGGAACCGGGCGGCATCATGAACGTCGTGACCAAACAGCCCTTGGCGACACCTTATTACTCGCTGCAGCAGCAATTCGGCTCGTTCGATTTTTATCGCACCACGCTCGATGCCACCGGCCCGATTACCAAAAACGACAGCTTGCTGTACCGATTCAACTTCGCCTATCAGGATTCGAAATCGTTTCGGGAGTTCGTAGGGGACGAGCGCGTGTTTGCGGCACCTGTGCTGCGCTGGAATATCGATCCGCGCACGCAAGTCACTTTCGAATTCGAATATTTAAAGGACGACTATTCTCTGGAACCAGGCATTCCCAATGTAGGCAACCGTCCGGCACCGTTACCGCGCGAGCGTAATTTATCGGAGCCTTATACAAAACGCAGCAAGGAATTCATGCTGGCTAGCATGAATTGGTCGCATGAATTCAATGACAATTGGACTTTACGCCATCGTTTCAGCTACGAAAATTTCGAAAACCAGCATACCGGCTTGTTCTTTCTAGGCAATGTCTCCGCGAACGGTACAATCAACCGCCGTTTTTTTGTCGACAACTTCCCATCGCAGCGCTATTTCAACAATGTAGATCTCACCGGAAAGTTCGAGACATTTGGGTTCAAACATACCTTACTTCTCGGCGGCGATTATTTTCGCGCCGACGATCAGATTACTCAAATTGGCGTCGCTGCTCCGGCTATCAATATCTACAATCCTGTCCATAGTCCCCTGCCGCCGCTGCCAGCTCCCACTTTTGGCGACAAAACCACCGCTTGGTACGGGCTTTTTCTTCAGGATCAGATCGAACTGCCGTTCAACGTCCACGTTTTGGGAGGACTTCGTTACGACAACGCAACGGTCGATAACAACCTACTAGGCCGCACCGTTTCCGACGACGACCGAGTCAGTCCTCGCGGCGGTGTACTCTGGCGCCCTCTGAAATGGTTATCGCTATACGGTAGTTACACGGAGAACTTCAGCCAGTCGAATAGCCAGTTTAGGACGGACGGCGTCATTCTGCCACCGGAAACGGCCCAGCAATGGGAAACCGGGGTAAAAACCGAGTTTTGGGATGGCCGTTTATCGGCGACCTTGGCGTATTTCGACTTGACCAAACAGAACGTGCCCGTATTCGACCCTCTGAATCCCTTGGTGCCAAAAACGGCCGGCGAAGCCGAAAGCCGCGGTCTGGAATTCGACCTATCGGGCGAAGTTTTGCCGGGTTGGCGAATCATCGGTGCTTATTCGTATCTGCCGTTTGCCAAGATCACCAAAGATGTCGCAGCAGGTGAGGGTATTGGCAATACCGGTAAGCGTCTGGTGCTCGATCCGCGTCATTTTGGCAGCTTGTGGAATACCTACGAATTCCAGACCGGAGATTTGCAGGGGCTTAAATTTGGTGCCGGCGTCACCGCAGTCGGCCAACGGCAGGGCGATACCGCCAATACTTACCAACTGCCCGGCTATGCCACGCTAAATCTGATGGCGAGCTATTCGATGTCGATCAATTCGGCGAAATTAACTGCCCAAGTTAACGCTGATAATCTGTTGGACAAGCACTATTTCGCGGCATCCAATGACGGAAATCAAATATTTTACGGCGCCCCGCGCACCTTCATGGGGTCGATTCGGGTGGAATATTAATGCTCCGAAATAAGAGCTCTGACTTGTCAGTAGCCGCCTTAAAGACGCAAATCACACAACAACCTTGTGAGGATTTTCAATGCTTAGCTCGATAACCATAGCGAAAGCCGACACCCGACTGGCCAAACTCAAAGCCCGCCGCAAACTGTGGCTGGATGTGCATTTGTATCTAGGCCTGATTGCCGGTGCAGTCTTGGCCGTAGTCGGGTTGACCGGCAGCTTTGCTGTTTTCTTTGTTGAATTGCAGGAGGTTTTAAACCCGGAACTGGCTATTGTTTCCACGCCGCCAGAACATCGGCAAAAGTTGCGCTCTTTGGATGAAATCGTTGCTGCGGCGGAATCTGTCAAGCCGCAAGGCAGCCGTTTTTTCAAAGTCTATTACCCCCGTAAGTCCGATATCGCCTACAAGCTGCTGTATTTTGTCAGGGATGACAAACAAGCGAACAATGGCGACGGCTATTACATTTTTATCGACCCTTACACGGCAAGGGTCAACGGCACACAATTGTATTATCTTAAGGATCGATATTGGGGGCGGCCTATAGTCGGTTTCATTATGCAACTGCACTGGTGCTTGCTGCAAGGCAGAACTGGTGCCAACATTAACGGTATTTTGGCCGCGATTTCCAGCATTTCCGTATTGACAGGATTGATACTCTGGTGGCCGTTGACTGGAAAATTCAAACAGGCTTTGACCGTCAAACGCAATGCCAGTGTGGTGAGATTTAATTTCGACCTGCATAAAACATTTGGCTTTTATTCGGCTATCGTGCTACTGCCGGTATTGTTTTCCGGCGTTTATTTTAACCTGCCGGAGCAGATCAATGTGCTGGTCAAATTGTTTTCGCCGGTCAGCCGTCCGACCGCTTTCAACAGTATCCCGGCAGAAATTCGCAGCAAACCGCCGCAAGCCGGACAACAGGCCTTAAGTTTGTCAACCGTGGAAGCCATTGTGCAAGAGCACTACCCCACCGGCCGCTTATGGATGCTTGATGGGCCGAAAAGCCCTGAAGGCGTCTATAAGGTAATGAAGAAGGATGTGACCGAGTTAAGTCACTTTGTCGGTTATCGTGATATTGCCCTAGACCAATACAGCGGCGAGATAGTCAAAGTTTACGATAAAAGCACCGGCAGTAACGGCGATATATTTCTTGACTGGCAATGGCCTCTGCATAGCGGTTACGCTTTCGGTTGGACGGGGAGGATGTTGGTATTTTTTTCCGGCTTGGCTTGCCCGGTGTTGTATATCACTGGCGTGATTCGTTGGCTGCAAAAACGGCGGGCGAAACAGCCTCTAAAGTCACACCGCCAAAACCAAAGCCAACCGGCGCAGGCCGCGGAATCCGTTTATTAACCCGGCCCTTAAATCCTGTTCGCGCTCAGCCCGAACCGAATACCCGTGATAAATAGGAACCGAGTAAATAAGCCATTCAGGAAACCATTTCCCCGTCTGCCGGTCCATTTTAAGTGCGAGTTAAGCCTTTAAGGGTTTAATCGCCACGCAGTCGGAGGCCGGCTTCTATTGGTATACCCTGTAGAATCAACACGCCGCCCGACTCAACGTATTTATGAACAGCATCCAGGACGAAAAATAATGACTAAAAGATTACTTGCTATCGCCATCGGTACCAGCTTGTTGACAGCCTGTACCACTAACCCCTATACCGGCCAGTCCAGCATGAGCAACCTAGGCAAGGGCGCCGGCGTCGGCGCGGCAGTGGGAGCAGGCGCCGGTACTTTATTCGGCGGAAACGACTGGAAAAACGCCGGTCTGGGCGCATTAGCCGGTGCTGCGGTGGGTGCCGGTGTCGGTTACTACATGGATAAACAACAGGAAGAGATGCAGCAATCGCTGCAAGGCACCGGGATTGAAGTGCAACGCACCGCGCAAAACCAGCTGACCTTGAACATGCCCAGCACCAGTGATGTGACGTTTGCTTTCGGCAAGGCCGACTTGACACCGGAAGCCCAGAATGCGCTGGACCCCATCGCCAGAGTGTTGACCAATTACCCTGAGTCGACGATTTCCGTAACCGGCCACACCGATGATGTCGGCTCGGATGCCGACAATCAACGTTTATCCGAAGCACGAGCTACCAGCGTGGCCAACTTTTTGGCGCAACGTGGTGTGAACCGGATGCGTATTTCCCAGCAGGGTATGGGCGAAAGCTCACCGAAGGTCTCGAACAGCAGCGATGCCAATCGGGCGATTAACCGTCGGGTGGAACTGGCGATCAACGCCAATCAGAACGCCGGCGCCGCACAACAACCGCAGCAAGGCTACCCGCAACAGCAACAGACCCAGCCGACTCAACAACAAGGCGGTTATCCGCAACAGAATTACCCGCAGCAAAACCAACCGTATCAGCAGGGTTACCCGCAACAACAAAGTTACCCTCAGCCGAATCAGCAATACCAGGGTTACCCTCAGCAACAGGGTTACCCTCAGCAACAGGGGTATCCACAGCAAACTTATCCGCAACAGAACCAGCAATATCCGCAGTATCAACAGCCTTATTATCAACAACAATAAGGCTTCAGATACAAGCTAGCCCTAATAAAAAACCCGCTTCTTTCCGGGAAAGAAGCGGGTTTCATTTTAGCCCCCCGGAAATTCGGTTCGCGTTTAGCCGCTACATGTTATTGATATCAAGCCTCGCCAGCCCTAACATCAAACTCGATTTTCCAGCGTTGTTGATCACGTTTGGAAATGGCTTTCAACTCCAAAGTACCCACCTCGGTGACCGCTGCCGATAAATGTACCGGAACGATGTCGCCGGCATGGCGACCTTCTTCCGGTAACGTGATTTCTATTTCATCCAGTTCTTCCAGTTCGTCGTCTTGCCAATACTCCAAACGCACACCTACCGCATCGTCGCGGCGGGTTTTTGAACCGAAAAAGCGGAAGCGTACTGGTTCACCAATGATCAAACCGAATTCGTCGTTAGGCAATTCCTGTTCACTGCCCTCCTCCATCCCAAACGGTGCGATGCACAAGGCTTCGATTTCCGCAGGCAATCCGGGCACTGCCGGCATGGCACTCTCAATACCGACGTAATAAGCCGCCGCCGTGCCGCCTTTAATTCTTACGCCCTTGCCTTTGCGGACAAACCCGTAATATGCCGCGCCCCGTGCCACTGCCAAATCCAGATCGGCGCCTTGCAATAATCGGGCTGGGTCGGCTTGCTCGGTTTGCAGCCAGCTATTCAATATTTGCATCAAACGCTCAGCCATTACGCCGGCTTTTAACACCCCGCCGTTGAACAATACCGCTGTTGGATGCAAGAAGCTGGCATGTTCCGGCAAGACATGATCGGACAACTCGCCGGTCGCTTCTTTTTGCCGCGACAAGAATGCCGCTAAGTGACGAGTGATGCCGGCATCCTGCGCATATGGCAAACCGGCGGTGCGTAAACCGCTACGTGGCCTGACGACAGGTCTTTCGTTAACGGAAATCCACGGTAAAAAGCCCTCCACCAGCACTCGATTCAATTCGTCGCGAGTCAGTTCGGTGCGCAAGGTACCGCCAATCAAAGATGAGCCACGGCTGGCTACTACCAGAGGCATACTGCCCAAATCGGCTTGGTTGAATAGTTTTTCCTTTGCTTCCCGGCAAGCATGCGTTAAAGCCTGCACTTGCCAGCTTTCCAATCGTTTACCGGTTTCTTGTTCCAATTTGGCTTTGACGGTATAGGCCAAGGCCAAATCCATGTTATCCCCGCCCAGCAAGATATGGTCGCCAACCGCAACCCGATTCAATTGCAAAGTGCCGTCCTGCTCGGTAACCGCAATCAGCGACAAGTCGGTGGTGCCGCCGCCGATGTCGGCTACCAAAATCACATCGCCGATTTGCACATGATTACGCCAGTCGCCTTCGCTGTTTTCAATCCAGCTATATAGCGCTGCTTGCGGTTCTTCCAGCAACACTGCCTGCCCCAAACCCACCGCGCGCGCCGCCTCGACAGTCAATTCGCGAGCGGCCGGGTCGAACGAGGCCGGCACGGTGATCGTTACGTCCTGATCTTGCATATGGTGCTCTGGAAAACGATGATTCCAGGCATCGCGCAGATGTTGTAGATACGCTTTGGTTGCCGCAAACGGGGAAATGCGTTCCACATCTTCCGGCGCTTCGGCTGGCAAAATCGCTTGTTTACAATCGACGCCGGCATGGCACAACCAACTCTTAGCGCTGGATACCAATCGGATAGGAGTTTTGCTGCCCAGATTGCGGGCAATTTCGCCAACCAGATATTCCGGCTTAGCGGTCCACGGCAACGCGGTTGCGCCGTCGGCAATCTCGGCGGAATGCGCCAAATAGGTAAACGACGGCAGTTGCGCTTTGTCTTCGATAACGCCAGGGCTAGTCAGCTGCGGAATCGCCAACACATCCAAAACTACTTGGTCGTCGCCGGCTTCCAGATCGACATAAGACAAGACGCAATGCGTGGTACCTAAATCGATACCGACCGAATAACGTGCGGTCATAATTCCACCTCGGCCGGCGCGACGATCTTGGCGTTATGGCCTTCGGTTAATTTTGGCAAGCGCAGATCGGTGACTTGCCAACCTTTATGCACCAAAGTACCGGTAAACGGCGCTTCGCCGACGATATTGCCGGTCAAACGGAATGACGCTGCATCGAAGCCTTTGTTAAGGGTGACGCGATTGCCTTCGGGATCGTTGCTGACCGGCGCCAGCGTGAAATGCTCGCTTACCGCTTTGCTGCAACCTTGATGCACCACCCGCGCGGCCGCGCCGATTTCGGCATCGGAAAAGGCACTGACGTCTTCTTTGATGAAGTCAATAAAGCGGGCTTCTTTTTGCAGCAAACTCAATAATTGCAGCGCTGCATCCGGGGTAGCCTCCTTCAAAACCACCGGTTCAGGCGCCGGCGCCTGGACGATTTTTTCCACTTCGACAATCTTTTCGACGATTTTAACTTCCGGTTGCGGTGCGGGGGCGGGAGCGATTAATGCCGGTGCTGCGGATTTACAGCGGCGCATGCCCAGCAGAACCGAGACTAAAACCACAATCAGGAGCAAAGCCAGCAGCGCGGCCGTACCGGCCAAACACACGTGCCACAAATCGAAGGTGGTCGGGCGCAAGGATAAATCGATGGTGTAGGTATTCATGAATAACGAGTGATGGTTGTTAATTGAAACAATGGCTGTCGTCGAATCTTCAAGCCTGCCGCAACAGATAAAACTAAACTTTTACATCAATGTCGTTGCGGACAGCAGAGATTCAGTTGCCCGGCATGCCGGCTTTTTTCGCGGCTTCCGCATACATCAATTCCTGAAGCAAATTGCGCGTCACCTGGATACGCATTTTCTTCAAATGCCGGTCAGCGACCACGCCCGGCACTTCGGCGTCGGTATAAACTTTGCGAATTTCGGCCAAGGTCGGCTCGCAAGATTTAATAATCACATCGGTGGCATTGCGGCTTTCCATCTTGGCAAACTCGGGTTTTTGCATAGTATCCACTACACATTTTTTATACGTGTATTGCGCTTGCTGAATTTTCTGAATGGTCTCGTCTTTTAGCGTGGTTTCGTTCCATTCTTCCTTGGCTTCTTCGGCACAGGCCAAACCTGCGACCATCATCAATGCAACTACTAAACGGTATGTCATGATTTGCTCTCCAATCGGGGCGTAATAATGGCTGGCGATTTTACGCGATGCTGGCTGAAATGAACAATCAGTCGGAAGCGGCAGGCGGTCAGAGCAGGCTAGGCCTAGTCTGCGAGTTCACTGCGGCAAGTAGCTGACTCACCCAGGCTCCGAGCAAACTCACGTTTTAATGCCAGAGTACTAAGATACCAGGCAAGGAGTTAAAAGCGACGACAAGGGGGCAGAAACCCGCCAATTGAAGGTTTCTTGAGAACATTGAGGAGCCCGAGCTGTGAAGATTACGAAAGGCTTGAGCTCATTTTCGACATATCCTCTGCCAGGGAAACACAAAAGTGATGGGCGGAGCTTGGTCTGTAAGGGGGAAGCGACGTCGATTTTGCAGACCAATAAAGCAAAAACGCATCGCCTCCCTATCTATTTTTAAAGGGTTTGCATGGCGACAAAAACCCACCATATAAGGGCCGGCGGGGGTTTCTTGCAAATGACCGTATATTTTTACTGCGAGAAAACCAAACGAAATGGTGCGTTAAAACTCAGTGATCGCACACATGCCGAGACGAACCGGCTTGATTTTGGCCTTGAGTAGCATCAGGCAATAAAGGCATGGCTTCCGTTATTCCCTCACCGCACTGTTTCATTTGCTGCATGGCCTTGTTGGCCGACGCATCTTTACCAAATTCCATCGCTCTCGCCATCGCTTCATCGCGTTTTCCCGCCTCGCATAAGCTCTTCACCTCGGCACTCATTTGTTTGGCCTGCGCTTGAAAGGCCTGCATGTCCGCCTTATCAATGTTCTTCACGCAGTCTTGCATGGCTTTCATTTTCTGCATTACTTGCTGCATTTGCGCTTTATCCATATTTTTAAACGCATCGTTTTCAGCCGCAGCGGCGATTGGGACCAGTAACAGCATCGTTATCAATAAATTTCGCATGATTTTCCTAAAAATAATGTACGTACCTTGGAACTGTAGAAGTGTTCTACGTGGATAGCAAGCACTGACGATAACCCCGACGAAATTCCAGGGCTAGAGTGTTGTCGTGACAAGAATGCAGACTTTGTCGGATCCACGACATCGCTTGGCAAGTTGGCTTGGAGCAACAATCCCAATCAATCCATGATCTTCGCACGCATTCGGCCATTTGCTCAATTGGCCTCATTCTTGAATGCCTGATAGCTTTCGCCATCAGCAGCCCAACAATGGAACACATTTTTCCACTGCCCCGCCCTACGCCTACGCAGGCCAAACCAAGCAATCCAGTGCTACACGCAGGCCATCGCTACAGCATAGACACACAAAAACTGGCTGATAACCGACTCGGCGATGTGGAGCATGATCTGCAAAACGGCTTGCTCGGCGATTACCTGTTAAGCATCGAACGGGCTGAGGTAATGCCCGTGGAGACTAAACAAACACCAACACAGGCATTCGTTTGGAACAACGATTTACGGAGCCCACCGCTCATAAGTTGCTTAGCCCTTACCAGCGCTGACCCGCAGTTGCCCAATCAGAATCGTTTGACCTTGCTTGACATCGGCATGCCCGCGCCGACAGTAAGCTTGGCGGACGATATGCCAACCCTAAGCATTGCGCCTCATTTTGAACTGGAATGGGACACCGCCGGTTTTTGCAGCCAACTGGGTGTGTTGCAGTTGGTGGAGTCCAGCCGAACAGCACACTTTGCCGACGGCGAAACGATGACTTTAGTGGATACCGAGACTGAAGAAGGCGGCCCGGTTTTGTATCTGTCCGGCAAAGCAAGGCCTTTGCCGGTCACGCCGCTTGGTCCGTTTCAACAGCAAGGCCAGCAGCAAAAACTGCTGTTCAGCCAAGCCGTGGCGCAAGCTATTCCGTCTGAAATTGCCGGCAATGCCGTCGCATCGATTAGCGTTTTGGAAAAGTATACGGTGTATTTCATGCAAAACGCCGGACCGGACCGACCGGATCTTTATATTTGGGTACCGGTGCATTTACCTATCGTTTGGGGTTGGAGTATTCGGGTGCAGCAACGCTATGACGGCGTGTGGGATATTTTCCGCAAGAAATTGATCATGCCCAGCGCCTCAACCGAAGCGCCGAGACTACCCTTATGGCAGAGCAACTCCTTACTGTGCCAAACGACGCAGACGGCATGATGCCCATGCTGGACGTGGCGATCATTGGCGCCGGCCTGTCCGGCTTGTCCTTGGCTGAAAAACTGCTTCGGAAAAAATCCAACATCGGCGTGTTTGAAGCGCGCGAACGCTGCGGCGGCAGAATTTTATCCGCATCCGCTCCTGCCCAGGTTTTTACCGCAGACCTGGGCCCGACTTGGCTGTGGCCAATGGATCAACCGCTCATTACGGCATTAGCAGAACGCTTGGGATTAACGCTATTTCCGCAGTGGGACCGCGGTCAAAGCTTATATCAAGTACAAGCGAACGCCATACCAGCCAGCTATATCGACACCCAGACGCACGCGGATGCCAGACGGATTGCCGGCGGTTGCCAACAATTGATCGACGGCCTATTGCAACACATACCCGAACGCGTTCTGCACCTTGGACATCGGTTGCTAGGGCTGAGCGATCAAGGTAGTCATGTCGATTTAACATTCGCAACCGATAACTCGGTGAATACCATCCAGGCTCGCCAAGTCGTGCTGGCCGCGCCCCCGCGATTGCTGGCTAACAGTATTACCTTCCAACCGGCATTAGCGCTCGGTTTGCTGTCTCTGATGCAAGACACGCCTACCTGGATGGCCGGACATGCCAAAGCGGTGCTGGTTTACGAACAGGCGTTCTGGCGCCTACAAGGCTATTCCGGCAACGCCATTTCTCCTTATCCCAGTGCGGTGTTGGCTGAAGTCTATGACGCCTGTTCACACGATACGGGAACCTCGGCCCTGTTCGGCTTCTTTGGTTTGCCAGCCCAGATTCGCGAACAGTATCAAGACAGCCTGTCGGCGTTGATCGTTCGGCAAATGGTCGGCCTATTCGGTCCTGCCGCCGCCAATCCATTGAGTGTGGTGATTCAGGATTGGAGCCAGGAAACTTTTACCGCGACTTTAGCGGATCGTGCCCCGACATTCGAACACCCCTCCTATGGCCACCGCGCTCTGCAATTGGACCATTGGCAAGACAAACTGTATTTCTGTGGCACCGAAACAGCCAGTAGGTCCGGGGGCTATTTGGAAGGCGCATTAGAAGCCAGCGACCGGGTTTTTTGCGCATTAACACTCTAACTTAAGGACTTTGACATGAACAATCCAACGCTTAACGCTAACAGCATCGGCGAATTTAGCCGATTTATAATCGAGCAGAAAGCCAATATGAAGAAGCAATACGATCAATTATTGGCCCACGACCTATCGCATCAACAATGGGACGGCTGTTTTCAACGCAATGTACTGATCGTCTTGGAAAAAACCTATCAAGACGCCCTGGCTAAATTGCAGACCTTACCGTTCGATCACGCCGGCAGCACGGTCAATCAGGGCTTGGCGGATCTTACCAAATCTGTATTGACGGTATTCGACGGCTTCATCGACGAATTTCTGTTGATCGTAGTGGATAAACATCGCACTTCCTGTGCCTTATCCAATTTCCCCGATGAACACAAACCCGATCAGGTTTACCTGAGCGCCGTGCGTAGCGATATCGCCTTACTGTGGCGGAACTTTGCCTTGGACATTAATGCTTACTTTCTGGAATGCCGTTAAGCGAAACTTTTCCGACAGGATAATTTATGAAACTCTACATGACACCCGGCTCCTGCACCACCGGAATCCATATTTTACTGGAAGAGCTGGATCTGGTTTTCGAAGCCCATCTAGTCAATTTAATGGCCGGCGATCAGCATCAAGCCGATTATCTGGCATTAAACCCCAAAGCCACCATTCCCACCCTGGTCCGTAACGACGGTACCGCGTTGACCGAATTCCAGGCCATCGCTTACTGGCTGGCGCGCAGCTACCCTAAAGCCAAACTGTTGCCGGGCGACGCAGATGGCGACGCAAAAGCTATCGAGTTGATGGACTATGCGGTCGGTACGCTACATGGTCAGGGCTTTGCGAGAATTTTTACCACGGAGAAATTCACGCCCAATCCTGCCGATCACGAGGCGGTTAAAGCGCAAGGACTGGATATTGTTAATAAAGGTTTTGCAATATTGAATGAACAGCTACCTGCCGAAGGCTACGCTTTGGGTGCATTCAGCATCGCCGATGCTGCTTTATTTTACGTAGAGTTTTGGGCGGATAAAACCGGCGTAACCCTGCCGGACAACTGCTTGAAACACTATCGCTTGATGCTGTCGCGTCCGGTCGTTAAACGCGTGCTGATGGAGGAAGGTTATAGAGTGGACTGACCTTTATCTCTGCACCATCTTCTCGATAAGCAAAAACCGCCTGCTCCAGGCCTTCGATTTACGGTGCGAAATAATTCGCACCCATACCCATAAAGCAAGCCGCATTAATCCAATATCCCTTCATTTTTTCAAGGTGACTAAATCGTCACCAACGCACTATTCACAAGACAATCGCCGGATTTTCAAGGAAAATAGCCCTATCTTCACCGTTCGCTGCAGCGCATGTACAAATATGAAGGCTTGGTGGTACACCAAAGCCACGACGACGAGGGCATCATAGAAATCGTTGATAAGGAAGGCGTCAGGGCCTTGCACTTTGGCTCGCATGCCCGACAAAGCAGTATGCTGCTGGCCGAACCCAACCGCCTCCATTCCCTGTACGCACGGGCCATGATGGCCGGCTTGATGTTTCACGACACCCCCCGCGAAATACTGATGATAGGTTTAGGCGGCGGCACCATCGCCAAATTCATGTTGCATCAATTTGCCGATTGTCGACTCAAGGTAGTGGAATTTCGCGGCAGCGTGTTGAAAGTGGCGCGCAGTCATTTCGGCTTGCCATTCGACCCGCGCCTGAAAATCAAGATCGGCTGCGGCGCGCAGCATGTGCGTCAGGCCAGCCAGGTGCAAAGCGAGCAACACGACCTGATCCTAATTGACGCTTACGATCACGACGGCATGGCTCCGGAAGTGAGCAGCGAAACTTTTTTCGACAATTGCCGAACCTTGCTGACCAAGAACGGTCTGCTGGTGATCAACTTATGGGGTACCGACAAGGACATGTTCCAACAAGTGGTTTGGAATCTGGGCCGCATGTTCGATAGGCGTATGTTGTTTTTGCCGGTGCGCAATCGCGGTAACGTGATCGGTTTTGCCTTTGGCGAAGCCATGACAAAGCCTGGCGTCAAACAGCTGATCGACAAAGCCAAACAGCTTGAACAGTTATATCAGCTGGAGTTCTCCACCTATCTGCTGGACTTAAAACGCCACAACCCTAACGTCTTCAACCGGATTATAAAATCGTGATACACAACGCTCCCAACATCTTCGGCTATAAAAAATACTGGGCGCACCGCTTCGGGCCGGCGCCGGAATTGCCGATGACGCTGGCTGAAATGCAGCAACTGGGCTGGGACGCCTGCGACGTGATCTTGGTCACGGGCGATGCCTATGTCGATCATCCCAGCTTCGGCATGGCGGTGATCGGCCGGGTGTTGGAAGCCCAGGGATTCCGAGTCGGCATCATCTCCCAACCGGATTGGCATAGCGCCGAGGACTTTAGACGGCTGGGCCAACCCAAGCTGTTTTTCGGCGTGACCGGCGGCAATATGGATTCGATGGTGAATCGCTATACCTCTGACAAGAAAATCCGCTCCAACGACGCTTACACAGCCGATGGCGCAGCCGGTAAACGCCCGGACCGCGCCGTGAATGTCTACGCCCACCGTTGCCGTGAAGCCTATAAAAACGTCCCCATCGTCATCGGCGGTATCGAAGCCAGTTTACGCCGTATCGCCCATTACGATTATTGGTCGGACAAAGTGCGTAAATCCATCTTGCTGGATTCCAAAGCCGATTTACTGGTCTACGGCAACGCCGAACGGCAAGTAGTGGAAATCGCCCAGCGTCTGGCAAAAGGCGAGACCATTGCCGACCTGAAAGGCATTCGCGGCACAGTACATTTTGTGAAGCAGGTGCCGCAGGGCTGGATGGAGAAAGACTCCACCGACATCGATAAGCCGGGTGCGGTGATTTCGCACGTCAATCCCTATCAGGAAATGCCGGCATGTGACGATAAGCCTGAACTTGCGGCAGATGAAAAGGTTATCCAATTCAAACCCATCGCCAATAAGCAGCGCACACAAACCGTCATCCGCTTGCCGGATTACGAAGCAGTAAAAGACGATCCGATTCTATACGCACATGCTTCGCGAGTGATGCACGGCGAAACCAACCCCGGCAACGCCCGCGCCTTGATTCAACGCCACGGCAACCGCGAGGTGTGGATCAATCCCCCACCATTACCCCTCACCACACCGGAAATGGATGGCGTCTTCGACCTGCCCTACTCTCGGCTACCGCATAAATCTTACGGCAAGGCCAATATCCCCGCTTTTGAAATGATCCAGCATTCTGTGCTGATCATGCGTGGCTGCTTTGGTGGTTGCAGCTTTTGTTCGATCACCGAGCACGAAGGCCGCATCATTCAGAATCGTTCCGAAGATTCGATCATTCGAGAGATTGAAGCCATCCGCGACACCTCGCCCAATTTCACCGGCCATATCTCCGACTTGGGCGGACCTACCGCCAATATGTGGCGCTTGGCCTGCAAGGATCCGAAAATCGAAGAATCCTGCCGCAAACCATCCTGCGTCTACCCTGGCATCTGTCACAATCTGAATACCGATCAAACGCCGCTGGTTAAACTCTACCGGCGCGCCCGCCAACTGCCAGGCATCAAGAAAATCTTCATCGCCTCAGGTCTGCGCTACGACATCGCCGTGGAAACCCCGGAATATGTCAAAGAACTGGTGACCCACCATGTGGGCGGCTACCTGAAAATTGCCCCGGAACACACCGAGCAAGGCCCGCTGTCGAAAATGATGAAACCCGGCATGGGCACCTACGACCGCTTCAAGCAGATGTTTGATAAGTATTCAAAGGAAGCGGGTAAGGAGCAGTATCTAATCCCCTACTTCATCGCCGCCCATCCCGGCACCGAAGACAAAGACATGCTGAACCTGGCACTATGGCTAAAACGCAACGGCTTCCGCGCCGACCAGGTGCAAGCCTTTTTGCCCTCGCCTATGTCCATCGCCACGGCGATGTATCACTCCGGCAAAAATACCTTGCACAAGGTGGCTCGTAATAGTGCTGATATAGCGATTCCGAAAAGCATCAAACAGCGCCGCTTGCATAAGGCTTTTCTACGCTATCACGATCCGAAAAACTGGCCGTTGCTGCGGGAGGCCTTGAAAGATATGGGGCGCGCGGATTTGATTGGTAATGGTAAGCAGCATTTGGTACCGAGTTTTCAGCCGAAAACTGATGTTATACCGTTCAAAAACGAATCTAGAACAAAGCAGTTTAGAACGAAGCGCTGATCGTATTAAATTTAGACTCTGCTTAGGCTATGAGAATGGTTAGTACATGACTACACTTGGAAGCATGTTTTTACGATCCAATTGAAAAGGTCACATGTGAACAATCAAATATATGTAACACAACCGTCATTACCACCCCTTGATGAATTTATTCCATACTTACAACAAATTTGGGACAGTAAAATACTGACCAATGGCGGGCCTTTTCATCAACAATTTGAACAAGCACTTTGCGATTATTTAGGCATTAAATATATTTCATTATTCACTAATGGCACTATAGCTCTAGTTACCGCATTGCAATCGTTACGTATTACTGGAGAGGTTATCACAACGCCGTATTCATTCGTGGCAACCTCGCACTCCCTACTATGGAATGGAATAAAGCCGGTATTTGTTGACATTGCTCCCGATACACTTAATCTCGATCCTACAAAAATAGAGTCGGCAATCACTCCGCAAACAACAGCGATAATGCCAGTACATTGCTACGGCCACCCTTGCGACGTCGATGCTATTCAAAATATTGCCGACAATTACAACCTCAAGGTTATCTATGATGCTGCTCACGCTTTCGGAGTAAAAGATAATGGAGGTAGCATTCTAAGACATGGCGACTTATCTGTGCTGAGTTTCCATGCCACCAAAGTATTTAATACTTTTGAAGGCGGAGCTATCGTCTGTCCAGATGCAAAAACCAAACAGCGTATCGATCACCTCAAAAATTTTGGCTTCGTAGATGAAGTGACTGTAGTTGCGCCAGGTATTAATGGCAAAATGAGTGAGTTTAACGCTGCTCTTGGACTTTTACAGCTCAAAAGCATTGATCAAGCATTAAATAAACGTAAAGCTCTTGACGCTCATTACCGTAAAGGATTGGCATTCATAAAAGGTATATATTGCTTATCGAATTCCCAAGAAAAAACAGCCAACTATGCCTATTTCCCTATTCTAGTGAGCTCAGAGTATCGGCTTAGCCGTGATGAGTTGTTCCAAAAACTAAGAAACAAAGGCGTTTATGCTCGCCGCTACTTCCATCCGCTAATTAGCGAATTTCCAATGTATAGAGGCTTATCCTCTGCTAATCAATCAAATTTGCCAATTGCAAGCAAAGTTGCAACTGAAGTAATTTGTTTACCAATTTATCCAGATTTGCACCACGATCAGATTGATTTTATTCTCGAAGTAATCACCAAGGAAAATGAATGAAAAGCTTGGCCGTCATGCAGCCATATTTTTTTCCCTATATTGGCTATTGGCAGCTGATGCATGCAGTAGATCGCTTTGTTATCTATGACGATGTAAATTACATTACTCGAGGATGGATCAATCGTAATCGCCTATTAATTAACGGAAAACCTAATTATATTACAGTACCTTTAAATCGGGCGTCGCAAAATAAGCATATTTGCGAAATACAGATGCTATCATCAAACTGGCGAAATAAAATATTGAAATCTATTGAGATAACCTATAAAAAGTCTCCATTTTATTGCGAAGTATTCCCAATAATAGACAGAATAATTCGCTATAAAACAGATAGCCTATCAGATTATCTGCGAAACCAACTAGAAACACTTGCGTCTTTTTTATCAATTAAAACTGAATTTCGATTGTCTAGTTTATCCCATAAAAACAATGCATTATCAGGCCAAGAGCGAATCTTAGATATATGCAAGCGCGAAGGCGTCACAACTTATATTAACCTGCAAGGTGGTCAAGATTTATATGATATTGAAGCCTTTCGCGCTGCAGATATTGACCTACGAATTATTGTGATGAAACCTTTCACTTACAAACAGAGATCAATAGGCTTTACTCCCTCTCTTTCCATCATTGATGTACTGATGGAGGTTGGACCAGTTGATACTAAAAACCACTTAAATGCTGTCCATTTAATATCTAACGAAAAAAAAATATTGCAATGATAAATATTGTTATTATTTCCTCCACCAATGGAGGGGTTCTTAGCAACCTTTTGGAAAACACTTATTTTAGAGAACGCATCAGACATGTCGTCTCAGATCGCAGATGTGGGGCTATTGAAATAGCAAAGAATTTTGGTATACCAACAAAGGTTTTTGAATCAAAA
>Ga0123388_1082460_pt1 | contig 18602 bp, 10 predicted proteins | sample T0HHNO3metaT_FD_89916 | JGI IMG/M metagenome (GOLD analysis project Ga0123388, IMG submission 89916) | Methane-oxidizing artificial microbial communities from Washington, USA to study methane cycling - T0-HHNO3 metaT (Metagenome... | ecosystem: Engineered > Modeled > Simulated communities...
AACTAACTGATGTTACGCACGGATGGTATTTCTCCCGTTTGCCGCGCCGAGCACCGGAGCTTTTATCGAGAACAGCCCGTTAGGGGCGCGGCAGGGATGCCGCGCGTCAGCAGAGGGGCAGGAACCCCTTCTGCTGACCCTCGATAAAAGCGAGGAGCGCAGGAAGTAAGCGGTAACCGGGTCGCCTTTTCTTTGGCTACTTTCTTTTGGCGAAGCAAAAGAAAGTAACTCGCCTTCGGGTGCGATAACCCGATTCAATCAAGTGTCGCGCTGGCGACTCCTTAATGTTAAAGCGGCCAAAATTCGACTAACTGCGTAACATCAGTAACTAATAAACTCTAATTCCCTGAATAAGGAAGTCATCACAAGAGTTGCAAATATTCTAATGACTAAACCCCGCCTTGAAAATGTGACCGATTGACGCGCGACAATAAGCCGCGCAAATTGGCACGATACATGCTGAATGTTTAAGTTTGCATTATAAAAATGCTTCAAGGCCGCATAAATACTGGACTTAAACAAATCACTACCCGAGTTTCCAAGGCATTTAACACAGAAAAATAGGCCATATGCCATACAACCTTCTCTGACTTTCAACCCAACACAGGACCTATCATGACTAAATCAAAACTTATTGACCTATTGGCTAAAAAATGGCCGCATTTAGAGCGAAAAGAGGTGGAATTGGCCGTTGGCTGCATGATAGAGCAGATGAGTAAGGCATTGATGGCTAACGATAGAATAGAAATCCGTGGCTTTGGCAGTTTTTCTTTGCATTACCACCCGCCTTTTACAGGCCGAAATCCCAGAACCGGGGCGGAATTAAAATTGCAGGCCCGGTATTCACCTTATTTCAAACCGGGCAGAGAGCTACGGCAGCGAGTGGATTTGTTAAAAACAAGCTGCGAGATTAAACAGAAAGCCTAGTTTTTACTAAAACGGTTTGAACGGATTCCAATAATTCGATCTTTATATCAGGGACGATTACAACACCAAGCGGTGGTCAAGAAAGCTCTCAACCACCGTTCATCTTACCGGCTTTTTTATTGGCCGATGGATTGACGCATATGAGTCATTGCTTCTTCGGTATGCTGGGTACCGACATCGGCATGTCCTTTTTTAGCATGCTCTATGGCTTCTTTTAAATGCTTAACCGCTTCCGTCATATGCACATGCGCCTCAGCATGTTCTTTTTCAGCCGCTTCGGCATGTTTTAAACCTTCTTCAGCATGCTTGAGCAACTGGTCGGCATGACCGTCTTGTCCATGAGCCGTAGCCATAGCCGAATGCTCCAGCGCTTGCGCTGTATGATGCTCGGTAGCGTTAGCCTGTGAGCTTAAGCCAAGAGCTATGGCCCCCATTAATACAGCAATAGATTTTAATTTCATGAGAATTTTCCTTAAATGATTAGTCAATGTTGCATCGTCATAGCGCCTATCGTCGTAGAAGACGTTTTGGCATCATGACTGGCGTTAGTATAGCGCATTCCGGCTGTTGCGTAAGTTAAGGCATATCCCCACTCCTTTCGAAATTGTTTAGAACAACTTTGCCGCCCGACATCACAAGATCGGGATATTCCAGTATTTTGAAAGAATGAACGGGGTCGCCCTGCACCGCAATCATATCGGCCGGTGCGCCGGGTTGCAGGGTACCCAGCAGCGGACTATTCAAATACCGGCCTGATTTCGATGTCGCGCTACGCAAGACCTCAATCGGCTGCATGTTCGCCAGGTGTATCATAGCCATAAGCTCCTGCGCGTCGATGCCCCAGGGAATATCGGGGTGCGCAATTTCAGCGCCGTATAACAACTCCCCCCCCAATGCCGCAAAAGCGCGGGCATTGCGAGCGGCCCCCGTACACTTGGATAAGGTATCCAGCGTGGTGATTGTTTTTACCTGTTGCGATACCGCTTTTTTCAGCAACGCATCGGGAATAATGTCGCAAGGCACATGCGCCCATTCATCAATGCCTGCATCAATAGCGATCTTTGCGCCTTTTGCCTCGCCGATATGCGCCGTCACTTTGCGTCCCTGTTGATGGGCCTCATCGACTATCGCCTTGACGATATGTTCGGACAATAGCGGCCATGGCTTTTTTGAGCGGGAAGTCTTGCGATGGGGATCGCTATCGGCATGATGATGACTCGACCACGGCGCGCCCGCTTCGCCGCCCGGCTCCAACGCGACCTTAATCACAACCGCGCCGCCGTTAACAAGCGTGCGGACAGCCTCCCGCGCTTGCTGTTCGGTGGCAACGGCTATGGCGATATTTTCAGCCCCCAATTCCGGAATCGGGTAACCGCCGGGCGCGGTGATAATCGGCCCGGAGGCCAGTACACGCAAGCTGCCGTCGCCGCCATAAGGCGGGTGCAATGGCCCGCCTACATCCCGAATCGTAGTGATGCCGTGCTTTAGAACGGTATCGGCCGGAATATGTTGAAAGGCCAGATGGGCATGTAATTCGATGAAACCCGGCAGCAAGGTTGCATCACCCAAATCAATGACTTTTGCGGAGCTGAACTTGAATGCTTCGCGGGCGTCGATTTGGGCGATAAGCCCGCCGACCACCAATACCGACGTATTCGTCCTCATATTATTGCCGTCGAAAATGCGCGCCGCATGAATAAGGACAGGTGTTTGCCCGGTTTCCTGGGCAATAATCGGGAACGAGGCAAAGGCTGTTAAGGTTGAAAACAATAAAAGTTTGATGAGGGAGTGTGTTTTCATTATCACGCGGTTTTGCATTTCATGTCCTTTTAAACAGAGCGTGCGTTATTCAATCAAGTGTTAGTAATATTCGGCTTTGGATGCATAAAGTTTGTTTTGCTTTATTCCCGTTTGCGGCGCAGCGCGCTCATCGTTATACACAAATGCTCAAGTACATCTCGTTCCCACGTGCTACGTGGGAATGCAGTGCTGGACGCGCTGCGTCCCGTATACGCAGACGTTGCCCATGACTCGCGGCGCAGCGCGCCTTGACGGCATTCCCACGCGGCGCGTGGGAACGAGAAAATTACGATCAGGTTAATTAATAAGTAATTTCTATCCCGCCATAGAAAGACAGCGGTGCGCCCGCATTTAACATCGCATCGGTTGCTGTAGCGGTATTCATAATATTGGTATTGGCAACGTATTTGGTGTCGAGCAGGTTCCGGCCTTCGAGAAACACCTTGTAATGATCATTGGACCAGCCGGTACGCATACCCAGCAGGCCGTAAGCATCAATCTTATAGGTATTCGCGTAGTCTCCCCAACGCTTACCGACCACATCGAAAGTAGGCCCCATAAAAAAGCCGTTCGCATGGTGATAGATCGCCTCGCCTTTTAAGAAATACTTGGGCGCTGCCGGTAACGCATTGTTAGCGTAATTGCGGTCATTATCAAAATTGAAATGATTGATGGTGTAGGTCAGCACGGATTTGATGGTATGCGTGCCCTTGCCATCCAGGGCAAAGCTTCCGCCGATTAAACCCTCAATGCCTGCGTGAATGGTATTATCAAAGTTCGCCGCCTTGGCAGAACCGCCCGGCGGAGTCGTGGATAGAATTTCGTTATTAAGCCACGAATAATACAGCGACAAATCCCAGTTCACCGTGTTTAAGTTGCCGAGTTTTTGAGTGCCGCGCGTGCCTATTTCGACAGACGTGCCTTCCATTGCCTTCAGATTAGTGGTGCTTAAGCCTGCGGTAATGTTATCCGATATGTTGTAGTTAGTCGGCGGCGCGTACAAACGGCTGACATTTCCATAAAGGCTGGAGCTCTTGGTCAGGTTATACATCAAGCCTAAACTGGGATTAATACCGCTATAGTCATTGCTGGGGTTGCCGCCTTGAGAATACACATTGAAGTTGGCGTCCTGAGGAATCGGCAACCTGGTATTATTGACTTCACGGTGCGCAAACACGCCTTGCATCGCGGGTGTCAGCGTCCATTTATCGGCAATATGCCAGTGATCCTGGGCAAAAATTTCGACATTATCGGCTTCCTTGGTGATTTGATTGGTCATAGGCCCACGCACGCCGCCGACATTCGTGTAGTTGCCGCCTTTATCCGAGTTGGTGCCGTAATTCACACCCAGCAATAATTCATGGCTGTCCAGGCGCTGGTTGTAGCGGGCGGAGGTGCCCCAGTCCTGCTGGACCGAATCGACCAGCAAACTAAACCTGTCCGCCGTATCGCCGGGAAAAAAATGCACCGTATCGACGATCGGATGATAAAGATGCTGGTTTTCAAAAGAAAAACCGACATCGAACGAGCTTTTGTCGTCAATGGTCCAGGTTGTTTTATTGGCGACGCGCTCGATCTCGGTATTCAGCTGGTAATTGCCGCCGATAGCCTGGCTGCTGGCCTGATAGGGGTTGGCGTCGAATTGCGCCCGAGTCAACTGTCCCGGCAACTGCTGATTATTTTTAATGTAGCTGACAAAGGTACGGTTAACGACAGAATCGGAGATTTGCCAGCCGAAGTTGCTGTAAAGACCGAAGCGATCCTGCTTGTTGTGGTCGCGATAGCCGTCCCATTCTTTGCCTTCAAGAGTCAATAAGCCGTCGAAGCTGTCATTGAAAACCTTGCTGACCGTGCCGCGACCGAGAAATTGGCCGAAATTGCCGCCGCTGAGCGAGAGCCGCGCGGTAGGACTGTCATGGGCGGTGGGCGAGATAAAATCGATGGCGCCGCCCAAGGCGCTGGCGCCGTACTTAAACGCATTGCCGCCGCGGGCAACGGTTGCGAAACTGGAGGCTAAAGGATCGATCATGCGGTTGTGGTTGTTGCCGTCAGCGGCTGTGACCGGCATGCCGTCTTGCAGAAACTTAACGCCGCTCCCGGCAAAATTATTGGCGTCCAGATTCGAACCGCGACCGGTAATAAACACTTCGTCGTTGCCGCTTTGGCTGGTCGCCCAAACGCCTGGCACGTAGCGGAAGAAATCCGCTACGCTGGATACGTTCCGATCATGCAAGCCATTGATGTCAACCACGCTGACGCCGCCTGGAGAAAGAGCAACTTCGGCGCTTGCTGCGGCAAGTTTCTGGTCGCTTTTTTCGGTCACCTCCATCGTGCCAAGTACGACGGGCTTATCAACTGTTTTATCAGCTTTGGATTTGGCTTTTTTACCCGCCGACTTTGCAGATTCAGCGGCAGTATTCGACGATTCTTTAGCCATCACCGTAGTGCTGGATAGTAAAAAAGCAACAAATAGAGGGCTGCTTAGCTGTAATAGCGAAACAGGCCGATTGGAGCGTATGAATTTCATGATAATTCCAATGTAGTAAGGAAACACGCCTCAGTATTGGCTGAGATTTTTTTATTCGACAGTCAAAGCAACACTTGGCTTTGACTCGAATACGGTGCGGAGATACTACCCAATACCGACAGCGATTTCCTCGCGCATTCGTATGGCAAAAGGAGTATTTCTTATGCCAAAAGTAGGATTGCGCGATATGACCCGGTTTCTTCAATTGAGTGTGTGATATGCCGCACTTTTACGCCGGAATGTTTTTCATCACCTCCGATAATAGCCGTTAACGCCATGAAAATAATGCGCTAACGAGTCAAGGCGCGGTTTGTGCTTAGGATTTGGTCAGTAATAACCTGGATGTTTTATAGTCACGAAACTAAACGAGTCATGATGGAAACAAAACAAGCAACAGCGAAACGGTGGCGCATCAGCAGCGACGAACTGCCTTTTCACCAGCAAAAAAACTGCCTGCATCAATCCTTACCGGAAGATTTAGGCATGGGGCGTTCCGCTATATTCCAGCTTGATCAAGACTTAAGCTACATAGAAACCCGCTACACGCCGTCAAAAGACCTGGCTGTTTTGAGCCGGATAGACTATCAGGAGCCGAGACTGGTGGTTACGCTAGGCTTAAAAGGGCAATCCCGATTTGCGGAAAAAAACGGCGATGAACTTGTTTTTAACGAGGGCTACACGTCTATAACAACCACCCGGTCAAGCATGGGCGAACGGCAATACCAAGCCCATAAGCCGACGATGCAGCTTCGTTTCGCACTGAATAAAAATTGGCTGAACAGATATTTTGGCGAACATAAGACCAACCCGTTGTTTAACAAAAGCGGCATTCAATTATTAAGTTATCGGCCTATCTCTCCACAGGCGATATGCGCCGCGCAACAGTTATTGAACTGCAACGAATCCAGGGAAACCAACCGGATATTCATGCATGGGCAAGTCATGTCGCTGCTCGCCTTCGAATTAAGCCACCTGTGCGCAGACAAGCGTCGAAATTCAGCGGAATTCAATCAAAAAGATGCCGCTATCGCAAAGTCGGCGCGGGATATTTTATTCCGTGAATTCAAGAACCCTCCGTCAGTAGAAGAACTGTCAAAACGGGCGGGAACCAATCAATTCAAATTAAAAAAGTTATTTCATCACTTTTTTAACAACACGCCTTACGGTTTGCTGTTGGAAATCAGGATGAATAATGCCTATCAATTGCTGGAATCGGGACAGTGTCAGGTGGGTGTTGCCGCAGATCGGGTTGGCTACAGTCATGCCAGCAACTTCAGCACTGCGTTTATTAAACATTTTGGGATTTCACCCAAGGCCATTTCAAAAAAACACTAAAATAGCCCGCAGCAAAAAGTATTATTCACCACGAAGGCACGAAGGCACGAAGGACAGGGAGTTTTATGTTTTTTCTCCGTGGTAAATCAGGAATAAACGGTTTTTTCATTTTGTTAAAAAACGCTTGGTTTCCTACTCACCTATACCGGCTGGATTACTGCTTTTTCGCAAAGCTTCCGCTCCTGCTCACGCTCCTTACCTGCATCCCTGTAGGCAAAGCATTCGTGCAGCCGTACTCGCGCTCCTTATCGACATCCCGCATACTACTTCCCGCGACACACCGATGCAGCGTAATTAAAGTTACAATGGCCTAACCCAACACAACAGATGTACCTGAGAAAGCATGAAATTCCTGATTATCGACAATGATGCCGCTGAACGCTCCCTAACCCTGGAAACATTGCGCAGTGCATTTTCCGAGGCGAATATCGTTGAGGCCGGCAGTCGCGAGGCGTTTGATGAAAAAATTACCGAAGCCGGTTTTGATCTGGCGATTACCGAATATCGGCTCGATTGGACAAACGGATTGACTTTATTTAAGGACATCCAATCTCGCTATGCCTGCCTGCCCGTCATCATGTTGACCGACTCCGGAAACGAGGACACAGCAGCCACTGCGATCAAGATCGGCATGGCCGATTATGTCGTCAAACGCAATCGTCATTCTTTGCCCGACGCAATAAAACAAAGCCTGTTTAAAACAAAAAAAGAGTCTTGCAAAAACGACAACAAATTCCAGTTACATGAAAGAAGGGACCCTTTCATTTCCCGATTCACACGGGATTTCGCTTATTTCATACGCATTTCCCCGGAGGGCAAACCGGTATTCGAATGGGTCACGGAACCTTTAAAACGGCTTATCGGTGATGCCGCATTTCAGGGCGAGTCAAACCCGACTCGCGATTGGGTATTGCCGATCCATCCTGACGATATACCGATTATTAGGGATCGATTTAACAAGCTACTGACGGGGCGCGAAGATACCAGCGAATACCGGGGCATTATTAATGGCAGTGAAGTTCGCTATTTTAGCGATCATTCATTGCCGGTTCGTGATCTGATCAATGACAAAGTCACACAAATATACGGCGTCATGCAAGACATCACCGCCCGCCGCAAAGTTGAAGAAAAGTTGTATTTGATGCAGCACGCCATTGATTCCAGTAGCAATGGCATTGTCATTACCGATCTGGCGGACGCGGACTATGCCATTATTTATGCCAATAAAGCCTTCTTGCGCATGACGGGATATTCGCTGCAGGAACTGTTAGGCCATAATTGCCGCATTATGCAAAATAACGATAGCGATCAAGAAGATATTCATGAATTACGCGCCGCATTGCAAAGTAAGCGCGATGCCCATGTCATTTTACGTAACTATCGCAAAGACGGCAGTCTGTTCTGGAACGAGATCTATATTTCGCCCATACAGGATCAACAAGGCCGGATTACCCACTACGTCGGCGTGCTGAACGACGTGACTCATCGCGTCGAAATGGAAGACGCGCTAGGTAAAAGCGAGGCAAGGATACGCTCTGTTTTCAATAATGTATCCGATGGCATTATCATTATTGATGAACATGGAATCATCGAGAAACTTAACCCGTCTGCCGAAAAGCTGTTCGGTTATGCTGCCGAGGAATTGATAGACCATAATATTAGCAAGCTGATGCCTGAGCCTGACCGGAGTCGGCACGATTCCTATTTAAACAACTATCTGGGTAGCGGCAAAGCTAAAATACTCGACACCCGCCGCGAGGTGAACGGACTCAGAAAAGACGGCTCCATTTTTCCGATGGAATTGGGTGTTAGTCGGTTCTACGTTGACCAGCATCATTTTTTCATCGGCACGGTGCATGACATAACCGAACGCAAGAAGGCTGAAGCAGCGCTACGGGATTTATCCGGTCACCTGGAAGCGGCCAGGGAAGATGAGAGAACCCGGATCGCACGGGAAATTCATGATGAATTGGGCAGTCTCCTGACTGCGCACAAAATGGATTTAAGCTGGCTGAAGAAGCAGATACCGGCAGATTTGTCCTTATGTCATGAAAAAATTGCGGTGATGAATCTGCATTTAAACGATGGCATTGGTTCGGTCAGAAAAATCATTGCCGACCTTAGACCGAGCATTCTGGATCATCTCGGCTTATTAGCGGCCATCGACTGGAAGCTTGATGAGTTTAGACGGCAAAACGGCATTCAATGCGCTTTGACGGTGCAGGAAAATGATGTTGTCATGGACGAAGGCCGGGACATTGCAGTGTTCCGAATTATGCAGGAAGCATTAACCAATATTGCTCAACATTCCGGAGCAAGCCACGTAACGCTTGATGTTGAAACAGGTGCAAACACCCTGATGATGAAAATAACCGACAACGGCCGCGGCATGACTAAAGCGCAGATGCACAAACCCGGTAAATACGGCATTCTGGGCATGCATGAGCGCGCCCGTCATTTCGGCGGCGAAGTCATCATCGTCAGTAATCCGGACAAAGGCACCTCACTGGTCTTGAACATGCATTTAAAGTCATCCGAAAGCGACGGTTGCCATGATTAAAGTATTAATTGTCGACGATCATGCCATCGTCAGACAGGGACTGAAACAAATCCTCGCCGACATTCCCGATATGGAGGTGTTCGGTGAAGCCGCTTCGGGCGATGAGGCTTTAAGATTTATCCGCGACCAGGGCTGGAATATCATGCTGCTCGACATCGCCATGCCGGGTAAAAATGTGATGGAATTGATTAAGCTGGCGAAGCATCAATCTCCGCACATCCCTATCCTGATCCTGAGCATGTATCCGGAAGATCAGTATGCGATTAGAATGCTGCGCGCCGGTGCTGATGGCTATCTCACCAAAGAAAGTGCGCCCGAGCAATTGGTGGAGGCGATTCGAAAAGTCGCCAAGGGAGGAAAATACATCAGCCCGGCGATGACCGAAAAACTGATCGCGGAATTGAATCCGAACCAGGAAATACCGCTGCATAATACGCTGACCGATCGCGAGTTCCAGGTTTTTTGCGGCATTTGCGCCGGTAAAAGCATTACCGACCTTGCCCAACAGATGACGCTCAGCATCAAGACCATCAGTACCTACCGAACCCGCCTCATGAAAAAAATGAATATGTCCAAAAACGCTGAAATTATCCATTACGCATTTAAGAATGATTTGCTTAAATAATTGATGTTACGCACATCCAACGAAAATCAGCCGTAAAGCTGGCATCCGCGTTCCATTATCAAACCAGCTTTTTGTGGCTTTCATGGACAACACGTAACATCAGCATTTAAGTTCCATCTATTGAATTACGACAAATTTAACCGGCTAGATACGTAGGAATAATCCTACATAATAGCTCTTGTAAGTCTTATGGATTTGGAAGCGGTTGGCTGATTTCTAACGGCCTCTATTTGGCCCATAATGCCTCATTTTAATATGAGGCGAGCAAAATGAGGTATATGGCCTGCTTTAAATGTGTCGTATCCCCCAGTGACATCAAATCCCATCCTGTTCTAAATTTACGGGTATATTCAAAACCAGCTTTATCCCTGATAATGATAAATATTAATACATTGATTATAAAGGGTAAATTAATTAATATCGCCGGTTTTATAATTTTCGGTTAGGAACATGCTTTTTATTAGAGGCGCCGCGCATGCGCATTAATAGACCGTCTCCCCGGAATCGCCTGCTTTCAAGAATCAGCGGTAGCAATTATTTCGGCCAGTTACTTAATAAGTCGCTAAATCCAGAAATTAATAATCTACAACCAATAAAATCATTATGTGTATTTGTCTGTGTTTTGATGTTTCCAAGTCAGAATTAAAAAAGGCCATTAGAGAAGGTCACGATTCAATAGAAAAGCTGTCTAAGCATATTCAGGTCGGCAGTCATTGCGGGGGCTGCATTGGGCATGTCGAGGAAATTTTAGAGAAGAAAAACCGTAGTTTCTTGTGGCCATTACAAACAATGCAATCGGCGCCAGGCGACGTTGAAAAATCTCCAATTAATGAGTGAATTTATTTTTACAGGCTGTTGTGCCCGTAAAAATATTGTCATATCGGTTACTTGCCACGATGTCTGTTAATTCAGGTACAGCGATGCCGATCGATAGAGACAAACCGCTTAAAATTAGAAGATTTGGATCAAAATGAGAGATAACAATAATAATATAACGAACGTATCAGTTCGTGAGGTGACGTTTAAATGAAAGTAAATATGCCGGTAACTAATCAAGAAATCCCAATGAAAAAAGGGGGGTTGTTGGTTACACGAACCGATTTAAAGGGCGTTATTACTTACGTCAATGACGAGTTTGTCAACATCAGCGGTTATAGCCGCGATGAATTGTTAGGCGCGGAACATAATATTGTCCGCCATCCCGACATGCCTCCAGCCGCTTTTGAAGACTTATGGATGACATTAAAATCGCTCAGGCCCTGGAATGGCGTGGTAAAAAACAGAACTAAATCCGGCGATCATTACTGGGTGGAAGCGAATGCAATGCCGGTCTTTAAAAACGGCAAGGTTCATGAATACCTTTCTGTCCGGCGCGCGCCAAGCCGGGAAAAGATTGAAAAGGCAGAACAGTTATACCAGCAGCTTAATGCCAAGACGGCCACAATCAGACCTACCGGTTTGGCGGCAATGGTTAAATCAATCAAGGAAATGGATGTCTGGAAAAAAATGGCAGTGGCGCTGGCCGTGCTGTTGGCACCCGTTTTCTACTTAATGTACCAGTTGTTTCTATCGCAGGATTATCTGTTGCTGGCCGGTGTTGCGGCGTCAGTGATAATTGCGTCGCTGATAGGTTTCAACGTCATCAAGAGCTTCACCACGCTTTTAAATAAGACCATCGGCACTTTTTATCGTCTGGCCGAGAAAAGGTTCGGCAATGTACAGGATTTAACCCGGAATGACCTGATCGGTGATTTCCAGCGCGCCTTGTACTCGATGGAAGTCAATTTGAGCCTGGATTTGTCGCAAGCCCGGGAAGATGCTGCAAAAGCCATGCGGATTAATCAGGCGCTGGATAATGTCCAGTCCGGTGTCATGGTGGCCAATACTAATCTTGAAATTATTTATACCAACGACAGCGTTGAACGCATGTTCAAGGCTGCGGAAAATGATTTCCGTCAACACTTACCGAATTTCGACGTCAATAAACTGATGGGCGCAAATATCGACAGTTATCACAAAGATCCCGCTCATCAACGCCGCTTGTTGGAAAACTTAAAGGAGGCTTATAGTTCAGAGCTAGTTATTGGAGGCCAACATGTTAATGTTATTGCCAGCCCTGTTATTAATGATGAAGGCGAGCGCATCGGTTTTGTTGCGGAATGGAAAAATCGAACCCAGGACATTTTAATTGAACAAGAGATTGGACAATTAGTGCAGGATGTTAAAGCGGGAGATCTGGGCAGCCGCATTAACATGGGCGATAAACAAGGATTTGCCAAGATGTTGTCGTCCGGCATCAATGAATTAACGGATGTTATAGAAAGCGCCTTTAATGATATTAACAGGGTTATGGAAAACATGTCCCAAGGCGATTTAACCAGCACTATTACTAATGACTATCAAGGCGTCTACGCCGAGTGCAAGAATAATATCAACGGCACCATGGCGAAATTGAGCGAATTTATTATTCAAATCAGGGATGCGGCTGATTTTATAGACAGTTCATCGCAGGAAATGGCCAGCGGCAATAACAACCTTTCCAGTCGTGCCGAACAGCAAGCGGCCAGTCTGGAAGAAACCGCGGCGAGTATGGAACAGCTTGCCAGCACCGTAAGAAATAATGCAGAGCATACCCAACAAGCCAATCAAGTTGTTAATTCGGCAAGTCGATTAGCGCAAAAAGGCGGTGATGTCGTGAAATCGGCCATCACTGCAATGCAGGAAATTAATGACAGCAGTAATAAAATTGCCGAGATTATTGGCGTGATTGATGAAATTGCCTTCCAAACCAATCTGCTGGCGTTGAATGCGTCCGTAGAAGCGGCCAGGGCGGGAGAACAAGGTCGCGGCTTCTCCGTTGTTGCAACCGAAGTACGTAACCTGGCTCAGCGAAGCGCCAATGCCGCTAAACAAAGTAATGACCTGATTCAGAACAGCGTACAAAAAGTGCGTGCGGGAACAGCGTTTGTCAATGAAACAGGCGCGGCGCTAACTGAAATTGTGAACAGTGTCGCCCAAGTAGGAGAAATTGTTTCCCAAATTGCAAGCGCCAGCGCAGAGCAAACAGCAGGCATTGACCAGGTCAATCAGGCGGTTTCTCAAATGGATGATATTACTCAACAAAATGCAGCCTTGGCGGAACAGGCGGCAGCGGGCAGCATTGCTATGAGTGAGCAGTCTGCAAGTATGTCCAAGTTACTCAATTTCTTTAAAGTGAGTTCGAAGGGTACTTCCGCCCCCGTTAAAACAACCGTGCGAAGTAAAGCGCCTGCGACGCCCATAGTCGCGCCAAAGCCTATAAAAACCGCTTCGTATAGCAAGCCCAAAAACGATGATACCGAATGGGAAGAGTTTTGATCTGAGGCATAAGCCCCTTATCAAATGAGTTCCGGCGCTGTCCATTGGCATTGGATGGCGCCGATGATTGTTTCAGCGCAGTAAGTCCTCCGCCACCGCCCCCTGCCCCAACAGCACTCGCCAAAAGGCTGAGGCCATTCTCCAGATATATCGACGCCCTGACTTGCAACATTCCCCCTCACCGGCGATATAAACATCAAAGGATAACCGGCCGCTATAGCCTATTCAACCAGCGTGTATTGTTAATTCCAAGTCGCTGTCGAAAATATATTTTTCATATATTTATCAATAAAGTGTGAAACACTTCTCTTTTTTTAATCATGTGCGGAAATATTCATGTCATCATGAAGAAATATCCTCGTAATAAAAGCCCTTTATTCTGCTGTTAACCTCAACATGCATAGGGGCTCTATCAGATGCCGGATCTACGCAAAGAAATAATCAATATCCTTGACGGCAAACTACTAACGCCGCATTTCCAGCCTATCGTTTCCTTGGCTCAAAAGAAAATCATGGGCTACGAAGCGCTAATTCGCGGCCCATCCGATAGTCCGCTGCATAGTCCGTTTAATTTATTCACTACGGCCGAGCGATTTGATTTAAGCACGAGACTGGAATTCCTCTGCCGGGAGATAACCATACAACGCTACGCCGATCTGGACTTCAAAGAAAAACTGTTTATTAACGCCAGCCCTTTGGTGCTGCTGCAACCGGAATTTAAAAAGGGCGAAACCCTCAGGCTACTCGACCACTACGGCGTTAATCCCCGTTCTGTCATCATTGAATTAACCGAACACAAGCCGGGCGATAACTACGAGATTATGCGCGCCTCGGCCAAACACTACCGCGGCATGGGTTTTGAGATTGCCCTAGACGATTTGGGAGCCGGTTATTCAGGGTTAAGACTTTGGGCGGAATTGCTGCCGGAATACGTAAAAATTGACAAACACTTTATTCACGGCCTCCATAACGACCCGGTCAAACTTAATTTTGTTCGCTCAATTCAAAGCATGGCGGCCTCTCTCAATTGCAACGTCATCGCGGAAGGCATCGAAACGGAAGAAGAATTCAAGGCCATAGAAAAACTCGGCATTACGCATGCCCAAGGCTATTTTTTTGCCAGGCCGACGATTATTCCCGCAGAGAAAATCGACAATTCAATATTTACTACCGAGCACACTAAGGATTACAAAACGGTTCCGTTTAATAACGCCACAACGGCGATTGATATTATCAGGAACATCGCGCCTATTTCGGCAAGAACCCTCATCAGCGACGTGATGAATCTGTTTCATCACAACGGCGAACTCACCATGCTGCCGTTGGTTGACGACAATATAGCGTCCGGCATTATTTTTCGCGACAAGTTCCTGACCAAACTGTTCTCCAGCCGATACGGCATCGACCTGCATGGAAAAAACCCGATAAAAACCTTTATCGAAAATACACCGTTATGTATCGATGAAAACATGCCGATCGATTTGGTCAGTAAGCAACTGACCTCGTTAATGACCAATGACCCGGCTTTTATCATTACTCATAACGAGGCGTATCTGGGCGTAGGCACCTTGCTGGATTTACTCGCCGAATTTACCCGCCAGCAAATCGATAACGCCAAGCACGCCAACCCCCTGACACTATTGCCGGGCAGCGTTCCGATCAATACCCGGATCAATCAATTACTGGCCAACAAAATACCGTTCAGTTTCGGCTACTTCGATCTTGACAACTTCAAGCCCTTTAATGATGTTTACAGCTACGATGCCGGCGATGACATTATCAAAGTCGTTGCCAGCACGCTGACCCAGTATATTCCGGCAGAGAGCGGTGTGGTCGGACATATAGGCGGCGATGATTTTATAGTGATTTTCACCTGCAATGACTGGTTAGTGCGCTGCGAAAACATACTGGAATCTTTTAAAAACACCGTCCCGGCTTATTACAACGACAACGATATAAAGTCCGGCGGCATTCATACTGAAAACAGGGCCGGAGAGAAATGCTTTTTCCCCTTGGTCAGCCTGTCCATCGGACTGGTAGACCCCGTATCAACCGGCCGGTGCCAGTCTCATGTCGATATAGCCGACTTGGCATCCGAAGCGAAAAAAATGGCCAAAAAAACCACCGGCAACAGTTTATTCATTAACCAGCGAATGAGTGCAAAAAACCCAGAAAACTTTCAATCCGTAGTACATAAATCAACAGCCAAACTGCATGCCGTTAATTAAGCATCACGTTAACTAAACCGCCCCCTAAAGAGGTTCAAAATGCTTAAATATATCAGCTTCAAAGCCCGCATACTGCTCGGTTTTCTTGCCATCATCAGTTTGATGACAGTTATTTCAGCATCGAGTTTAATTAATTTATCCAACACAGAACGCGACCTGACCGAAATAAACAACAACCTGCTGCCCAATGCCCTGCTGATGGGACAGATGGCCCGAGACATCGTGCTGGTGCATCAATTCTTATCCGACGTTTCGGCCTCCCATTCTCCTGCGGGCTATGGCGATGCGGAAAAATCCGCCCAGGATTTTAAACAGGGATTGCTGCAGTTCCGCGAGCATATCATGGGCAATTCAGGGAAACTAAAGGAAGTGGATATACTTGAGGCGAACTTCGACCTGTTTTATCAGGACGGCAAACGCATGGCCCTGGCTTATACCAACGAAGGCCCGGAAGCCGGCAATGCAGTCATGCAAGATCTCGATCACGAGTCGTACAAGCTATCCTCGCAAATGATCAAGCTCAGGAATACCGAGGTCAACGCCGCCAAGTATCATGTCAATAACATTACCGAAACCACGCATCAGGTATCGGCGGTGTTGTGGACCCTGTCTCTGGCAATCATCACCCTGGCGCTGGGCATTGCTTTGTTTTTAACCCGCCATCTCAGCAAGCAAATCGGCATCGATCCCTTGTATGCCAAAGGCATCGCCAAAGAAATTGCCAAAGGTGATTTGTCCCGATCCATCCAACTGGAAGCGGACGACAAGGACAGCCTGTTGCATGCCATCAAAAACATGCAACAAAAATTGCTCGCCAGCAGAACGGCGGAACATAAAGCGGCTGAAGAAATCCTGCGCATCAAAATAGCGCTGGACAACACCAGCATCGGCATAATGATCGCGGACAATGAACGCAACATCATTTACGCCAACAAATCGGTGGTTAACGCGCTCGGTAAAATAGAGGCGGAGATCCGCAAGCAAATCCCCTCTTTCTCAGCTGACACCCTGATCGGAACCAGCATGGATGTTTTTTACCAAAATCCGGCGCAGCAGGCAAAATCACTCGCCCCCTTAAGCGGCGCCCACAGCGACGACATCGAACTGGCCGGTCGTACCATAACGGTCGTCGCCAACCCGGTCGTCAGTCAGCGAGACCAGCGCATCGGCACGGTCACCGAATGGCACGACCGCACCGCCGAAGTCGCCGTTGAAAAAGAAGTATCCGCCATCGTGGTTGCCGCCTGCACGGGCGATTTCACCCGGCGTATTGAATTGCGCGACAAGGCGGGCTTTCTGCGCGAACTGGGCGAAGGTCTCAACCAAATATTGCATACCAGCGAAACCGGTCTCAATGAAGTGGTGCGCGTACTCGGCGCCCTATCCTGTGGCGACCTGACGGAAACTATCACCAATGACTATCAAGGCACTTTCGGGCAACTTAAGGACAACACCAATGCCACGGTAGAAAAGCTCAAAAGCATTATTCATCAAATAAAAGAGGCTACCGATTGCATCAACACCGGAGCCAAAGACATTGCTTCCGGCAATAATAACCTGTCGCACCGCACCGAAGAACAAGCCGCCAGTCTGGAACAAACCGCCGCCAGCATGGAAGAACTCACCTCCAGCGTGCAACATAACACCGAAAACGCCAAACAAACCAACCTGCTTGCCATCGGCGCGGCCGAAATAGCCGATCAGGGCGGTGCGGTGGTCGGCCAGGTTGTCGCCACCATGAACGATATAAAGGATTCTTCGCTGAAGATTGAAGAGATCATCTCGGTAATAGACGACATCGCCTTCCAGACCAATATTCTCGCTATCAACGCCGCCATAGAAGCCGCCCGCGCAGGCACGCACGGACAAGGTTTTGCCGTCGTAGCCGGTGAAGTGCGCAACCTTGCGCAACGCGCCGCCGCATCCGCCGGGGAAATCAAAAACCTGATTGAAGACGCGGTAAAAAAGATCGACGACGGCAGCGGACTGGCCGCCCAGGCCGGTAAGACCATGGACGAAGTTCTCAACGCCATCCGTGGCGTCACCGGCATGATGTCGGAAATAACCGCCGCCTCAGTTGAACAAAGCGCCGGTATCGAACAGGTCAATCAAGCCATCAACCAAATGGATTATGTGACCCAACAGAATGCCGCCTTGGTGGACCAAGCCGCCGCCGCGGCTGAATCGCTGGAAGAGCAAGCGCAAAATCTGGCCATCACGGTAAGCGGTTTTAAAATCGATAATAATCCGGCCGGCCGCAACGCTTTTTATGCTGTTGACGCCTCCGTTATAACATCGGAAATTCATCCGTCGCACCCTCATCGGGAACATAAAGAACATGTTATCTGGAACACCATAAGATCTACCGGTAGTAATGCCCTCCACAATCTTGAAAGCGCGGCAGCGGCCAAGTCGAAACCTCAACTCCTGGCTTTTGCCAATACCGATTGGGAGGCATTTTAATCATGAAAGCTTCTTATGCTGCCCAGGCTACCGATGACAACCCGAGTCCTCGCGAGAAAATTATGACCAAAAAACTGAAAAAGAAACTATCAAGCGCAAGGCAGGATCAATATGCCTTAATTAAAAAACAAATCAACGCAATGGGAGCCTTGCATAAGAACGAGGGCAAGCAACATATTTTCAGTACCCAACTGACTCAACTGATCAATACGATTCCTGATGCTATCCTGTTCAAGAATAGAGAAGGACGCAAATTGATTACTCATCAGCTGACCCAAAGTCTCTTTAAACAACTCGACCTTGATTGGTACGGCAAGGCGGATATAACGCCTTCCTTGGCACACAAAAAGATACGAACCGATTCCAGGATGTCGCTGAAAGCCGAGCTACGCCTTGCGTTAGAAAAACGCCAGCTCATGCTTTACTACCAAACGCAGGTAAACAGCACGCGCCAAGTGCTCGGTGTAGAAGCCCTGCTGCGCTGGGAGCACCCGCAATACGGGCTGATTGCCTCGGATCAATTCATCCCCATCGCGGAACAATCAGACCTGATCCTGCTCATCGACACCTGGGTGCTGCAAACCGCCTGCGCACAACTCAAACGGTGGCAGAGCGACCCGCTTAAACGGGATTTACTGCTTTCCGTCAACATCAGCCCACGTCAATTTTGCCAGCCCAAATTCGTTGAACAACTGCGCCGGATACTGGAGGAAACCGGTATCGACGCGACACGGCTTAGACTGGAACTGACCGAAAGCCTGATGTTGCACGACATCGCCA
>Ga0123388_1095955_pt1 | contig 18563 bp, 14 predicted proteins | sample T0HHNO3metaT_FD_89916 | JGI IMG/M metagenome (GOLD analysis project Ga0123388, IMG submission 89916) | Methane-oxidizing artificial microbial communities from Washington, USA to study methane cycling - T0-HHNO3 metaT (Metagenome... | ecosystem: Engineered > Modeled > Simulated communities...
GGCGTTATTTACAGCATAGCTATACGCAGCTAGCTACAAGAGCATAGCCAACTGCATTTGATTATAGTTTTGCGCTTAATGCAGCTTCCAGTTTGTTTTGGTCAACTACGAAACCGCGGATGCCTTCAGCCAGTTTCTCAGTCGCCATTGGGTCTTCGTTCAATGCAAAACGGAACTCAGCTTCTGTCAATTTAGCAGGCGCTGCTGTTTTAGTGCCGCCATCAACCAGTACGCGGGTCAATGAACCTTCTGTTGCTTCCAGCTCTTGCAGCAGGTTTGGAGCGATAGTCAGGCGATCGCAGCCAGCCAAGGCAGTTACTTCACCGATGTTACGGAATGACGCGCCCATCACAACAGTTTTGTAGCCATGCTCTTTGTAGTAAGCGTAGATTTTACGCACTGACAATACACCTGGGTCTGTTTCTGATGTGTATGTCTCACCTGTTTTTGCCTTGTACCAGTCAAGGATACGGCCAACGAATGGTGAAATCAGGAATACGCCAGCTTCAGCACATGCACGTGCCTGGCCGAAACCGAACAGCAATGTCAGGTTACAGTTGATGCCTTCTTTTTCAAGGATCTCACCGGCTTTGATACCTTCCCAGGTTGAAGCCAGCTTGATCAGAACACGGCTTTTATCTACGCCGGCTTCTTCATACAGTTTGATGATTTTACGGCCTTTAGCCACCATTGCATCGATATTGAATGACAGACGTGCATCAACTTCAGTTGAGATGCGGCCTGGCACTTCTTTAACGATTTCCATACCGATCAATACAGCCAGTTTGTCAGCCGCGTTGTCGATTTGCTGTTCCTTAGAACCGCCTTGTGCTTTTGCGTAAGCAATAGCAGCATCAATCAATGGAGCGTATTGCGGCAATTGGCTTGCTTTTAACAATAAAGATGGGTTGGTTGTTGCGTCGTATGGTTTAACCGCTTTAATCGCTTCAACATCACCTGTATCTGCCACGATTGTGGTCATAGTTTTTAATTGCTCTAATAAAGTAGCCATTACATGCCTCCTAAAAATTATTCGAATACAACAGTCATACACAAAATCAAGTGCAATATTATAGCTTAAAAATCATATGATGTCCTCAAATGTGCTTTGCGGTTTGGCTCTTCTGTCATAAGCAACCGGAAGATTTTTCCGCCTGCGCTCAAGCGGCAGGGTAATCACAAACTCAGCCCCGCGCATGGGAATATTTGCAGCCGAGACCGTACCGCGATGTTTTCTAACGGTGACATCCACAAAATACAGACCCAGACCGCTGCCTCCCTGGTCTTGGTGCTCCCCATCCGCACGGGTGAAGCGCCTGAACAGCTTCTGGATTTTATCTTCAGGAATTCCCGGCCCTTGGTCGGTCACTTTCAGGCGGAGCATGACATCGTCCTTATCAATCACCACCCTGATCACGGAACGTTCCGGGGAATAATTGACTGCATTCTGAAGGATGTTGGACACAGCCCTGAACAAGAGCCCGAAATCACCCCTAACCCAAACATTCTCATCCGGATGATGCATTTCCAGAGATATATTTTTAGTGGTCAGCAACTCATAAACATCATCGACAACCTGCTGCGTCAAGCTCACCATGTCCAGCACGTTAAATTTATTGACATCGGACATCTCTGCACGCGATGCCTGAAGAAAACCTTCCGCCATGGTGTGTGCACGCGTCAGCAAATGCTCGATGCGCCCCCTGTATTTATTCTGTTCGAACTTTTCGAGAAGCAGCATTGCAGCCCCAAGCGGGGTACGGATATCATGCGAAATAAAAACCAGCGTATCGCTCCTGGCTTTATGCATGTCGCGCAAGTGTCTGGCGGTTAACGCCAATTTACGGATACGCGCCTGCTGAGGGTCTTCGCCACTATGCGGCTGCCCGGACTCCTGCTCCATACCCAGCCTTGCAAGTTCATCCTGCAGGTTTTGCAGTGCATGATCCAGCGCCGCCTGTGCCGAGTTAAGCCTGGCGCAGCTCCATATAGGATAAGCCAGCAATATTGCCAGAATGCAGCCAGTTGGCGGCACCCATATTTTGAACAGGTATGCCGCCGCAAATACCAGCGTAACAATGGCAAGAATGTATGCACATATACTGAGCAAAGCGTAAACGGGAGACAGTTTTGAAAACCATAAGAATGGCAGCACTGCGAACACAACCGTCAAGAAGCATGTAAGCCCCAGCGATGCATGCCCGACTGAATGATCATCCATAATGGCAGACAAGGCATGCGTGTTGAACTCGGCACTTAACGCGAGCATGCATGCAACAAGCGAAAGACCAGCCATGATAAAAATACGGTCTTTAAATTGCATGGGGAATCAGATCACCACTATACTTAAATGCAGGATTTAAACGCAGGCGGCAATCAGGCCAGATATACAGTGCAAGCATGAATCAGTTGCTGCGCTCAAGCCGGTAGCCCTGCTGGTAAATGGAAGTCAGCCGCCATCCGTATTCGGGCGTCAGCTTCAGCTTTGTACGTAAATGGCTGACATGCACATCCACCTTACGCGTTTCTATATCGGGCGATGCGCCCCACACCACCTGCATCAGATGCGACCTTGATAACAGCACGCCTTCATTTTTCATGAAATACAGCGCCAGATCGAACTCTTTATCGGTGAGCTTGAAATCCTCGCCATCCATACTGGCCAGACGCAGCTTGGTATCGAATTTCAGCGAACCAAACTCAATGCACGGGTCGGTGTTTGACTGCGGATTGACTCGCCGCAATAAAGCATTCACCCGTGCCAGCAATATTGCACGGCTTGCCGGCTTGACCACATAATCATCAGCACCGGCCTCTATCACGCGCACGATATCCTGTTCTTCAGAGTGGCCGGTAAGAAATATCAACGGGGGGAGCCTGTTGGCGCGCAGCTTGATACTGACCATCACATCCGGGCCTTCCATATCAGGCAAGCCCCAGTCAAAGATACAAAGGTCATAGTGTTCATGCGGATACCTGCGCACAAAATCCAAACCGGACTTGAAGTGATCAACCTCGAAACCGGCTTCCCCTAACCACTCAATCACAATCTCGGCATAGGCTAAATCATCATCTAACAAAGCTATTTTCATTTTTATAGTTTTAACTTTCGCATGAATTCTTAATTCTAAAGCCTTAGCTGCAAGGCATATGAAACCTATAGATTTCACCTTGCAACCTCCCCTGCATTTTAATTATTTTCCCGATAATCTAAAAATTGAACAGACAGGCATTCAGATTCAGATCATCAAGCAGCATCAAGTTGAATTCATTGTAATGTACAAAGTAAGCAAAAACAATCTCAGGCGAGGCTACAAGGCACTTCAGCCGCATAATAGCGACTGATATGCGATAATGACGACCTAATATCCAACCTGATCCAGAAACGCTTACCAGAATGCAGCACCCACTAAAAACAATAATGAATACCAGCGGAGTCGGGTTTGGCACCAGCGGTGTCCGCGGACTCGTTTCCGATCTGTCGGATGAATTATGCTACGCATATACATCAGCCTTTCTTCAAACAGTGGCCGCTGAAAAAAACCTGGTTTTAATTGGTCACGACCTGCGTCCAAGCAGCCCCGGCATTGCTTCTGCATGCATCGCAGCCATTGTTGATTCTGGGCGGGATTATATATATGCAGGTGCATTGCCTACCCCGGCATTGGCTTACTATGGCAGCCAGATTGCCGCTCCAGCACTTATTGTTACGGGCAGCCATATCCCGTTTGACCGTAACGGCATCAAATTCTATAGCGCCAGCGGCGAAATTTCCAAAGCGCAAGAACAGCAAATCCTTGGTGCAACAGTAGATATCCCCGAAAATATAAATAAAACCGAGCTGCCTTCGGTGGATGATAACGCGCATAAAGCGTATGTCAGTCGTTACGTAGAGTTTTTTGGTCAGGGCAGCCTTAACGGAATGCGTATTGCGCTCTATGAGCACAGCAGCGTTGCCCGTGACATACTGCGCGAAATATTGGAATCCCTAGGCGCAGAAGTGCTGTCGCTTGGGCGCAGCGATGCATTCGTGCCCATTGATACTGAAGCAGTACGCACCGAAGATGTGGCACAAGCTGCAGAATGGGCTAAAAAATACGCTTTTGATGCAATTGTCACAACAGACGGTGATGCAGACCGCCCACTGATAGGCGATGAAAACGGCCAATGGCTGCGCGGGGATATAGTGGGTATTCTGTGCGCCAGATTCCTGCAGGCAACACATGTCATTGCACCGGTCAGCTGCAACACGGCGCTGGAACGCTGCCACTTGTTCCAATCGACCGTTCGCACGCGCATTGGCTCACCTTATGTAATTGCGGACATGGAAGCCACCAAGAAACAATTTGGCAGACTGGTCGTGGGTTATGAAGCAAACGGCGGCTTTTTACTGGGCGGCAACCATGTTTCCGAGGGGCGAAGACTGCTCGCGCTGCCTACACGTGATGCAGTACTGCCCATTTTATCGCTACTCTGCGACGCGCGTAAACGCGCCTGCAAACTTTCAGAGTTATCCCAAGCCTTGCCAGCCCGCTTTACGGCAAGCGATAGGCTGCAGCAATTTACGACAGCGCTTAGTCACGACTTAATGGCACGCCTGCAATCCGACAAGAAAGAATCGGAGAAAATTCTTGCTCCAGATTCAGGTACCATTACAGACACAGATTTGACCGATGGCTTACGCCTGACTTTTGCCAACGGCGACATCGTGCATCTACGTCCATCAGGCAACGCCCCGGAACTCCGATGCTATGCAGAGGCTGACTCCCCCATGCATGCCCAGCAACTTTGCAATGCATGCCTGCAACGCCTGTCTGCGCTTATAGCGACTGCCCATACTTAAGCAGCAATGAAGTTTCACGAAATACAACCGTACAATTGCATATTTCGGTAGTGCGCATCAACGCAACCTTTAATCAGCAAAAGGGTTAGTGCTCTTCACTACATAAGATTTTTTCTCTTCCTGAACTGGCAAAGCATCTAAACGAGATACCTTTTTCACATCGGGGTTGCTTTGGAGCGGATGCGCATCAGACTCATTGTCAGATTGATAAAAGAACAATGCAGCCAGAAATGCAAAATAGATCTGGTTAGCCGGAATATGCAGGTTAAAATCAACGAAGGTATGCAGGATCATCGCAAGCAAGCCAATGCCAGCGCCAATTTGCATAAAATTGAATGTTCTCCATTCACCGCGCTTAATCACTTTGGTCCACCTGCCAACATAAAGGGACAAAAAGATCACAATCAAGACAGCAGCAAAAATACCGCCCTCCATGAGCCATTCCAGATAGTCATTATGCGCTCGGTTCACAAATGCACCATTAAAGCTAAAGTCCTGGAATCGGGGGAACACCTGATTAAAAGTGCCAACCCCACTGCCCAATGGGAAAAACTCGCCTATCGCTTTAATGGTGCTATTGAAAATCATCCAACGGCCATCTTGTAATGGATCCTGCTCTATGAATCTGTTCAAGACCGGCGCCATGCCCACCTCGACAGCGAGCATCAAAGTAATCGCCGCAAAAGTGCCGATCACGCCATAAACATTTCTGCCGCCTATCCGCGTGGAAAACATCACTGTACTCAGGAATATCACCAGCATAGCAAGCGCATTACCGGTCCTTGAATGCGTAAATATCAAACCCAGCAATATCGCAATTGAAATAGACGCATAAACAGCGGTCTGATTCAGATAGGCCGATGTCAGAAAAGCCAGGCGCTGCCGCAGGTTTCGGGTATGTCTCCGCACAGAATGCGTATGGCCGACAGAGACACTGAGCATCGCCAGTGACAATGGCAATGCCATTTCCAAAAACCCAGCCAGATGGTCGCGATTTGTATAAGTGCCCAATGCATAGGCTTTATGCGGACTGTCATTGATCTGCAGCAGGCTATCAGGCCCTGCGCCATACTGCATTAAACCCAAAATGGCCTGAAATGCTGCCATGCCCAAAAACACCATCACCGCTGTTTTGAGCTGTTCCCTGGGTACATTGAGGGTAAATAGAAAAACCATGATAGGCGGCAACACTGCCAGCCAGGAGTACTCGGTCAGAGATGGATCAATAGAGGCGGCGCGTGCGCTGCCATTTAAATTGACACCGATATCAGCTAAGGCCTGCGCATAAACTGCATGCCCTGGCAACGTTGCCCACAACGAGGAAGGCAGTGGAACCAAGTGAATCAGGGGCAGCAGGAAAATACCTGCCACTACCGCAATATATAACTTTGGAATACGTGAGAGTTTTTGAGGGTTTGCCACCAGATAACCGGCAATCGCCAGTGCGGCAAGCTCAAGGATCAGGAGGGGAATAGGCCTATTCCCACCTTTCACTAGCGGAGCAAATACCAACAATAATACAAGAAGGTAAAAACCCCGCACTTGATACTACTTACTACAGTTAATTACAGAATTACTGAGGACTGCTGTTGCGATTGTTGTTATTATCGTTGTTTGCCTGCGTAGCAACAAGCGCTCCCATGCTGCCTGCGAAACCAATAACAACAGGATTTATAATGGATGCAGGAGGTTTTACAGCAACAGTGCTATCACCTAGCGCAGCCACATAAATGCGCTCTTTACCTGCGTTAGCAGCACACTGCTCCGGAGTGCCTACGGTATGCATTGTGTTTTGCTTAAGCTCTTTAACACAACCATTCTGATATATCAGAGATACATTGGATGACTTGGCTGTTACGATTTTTGCACCTGGTTTAAGCTCAAGACCTGAAACGGCTTTTACAAAGCGTGAACCGTTATTGACCATAACATCACCCTGCACCTGCGCCAGCTTTACAGGTTCGGCTACAGAAGCCGCTAAAACTCCTTGTGACAACAGGACAGCTGATGCTGCTAAAAAAGTTACAGCGCATTTAGACATTTTCATTTTTTTCTCTTCTTTTTATTTAAGTAAACCGCTTTACGGCATGTAGGTTACAACACCATCCATGATCAGTCAACCCTTGCAATCTCAAGATCATCAAACCACGCCGCCCCGCTAAAAGGGGTTTCATCATAATCATTTCCGGCATCGAGTTGCAGGCGCAGCATCTGCACTTCACATTTTTCAGGCGGGACATCAAATCCGGTTTCGAATTTATTCCAGCTATCGGTACCGATAAAATATTCCGAACTGGACAACAATTGCCTGCCATCCCTGTCAGCGCAATTAATTTCCCAGCGCACGCCTTTTCCTGCATCCAGTTTATCAAGCCTGGCTTTACCCGACAAACGGTACTTGCCGGCATCCAGCATTAAGAACTGATGAATCAGTTCACGTGATTGCAGTTTTTGCTGAAAAGCGACGTGCAGCGCTTTTTTACCGCCCTGGCCATAAGTTGGTTCTGCCGCCATCATAACGCCTTTGCTCACGCTCAGGCGCCAGCCAAAACCCTCATCATCAAGCATCTGCTCGAAACCACCATCATATACATTCCCCAGCGCAGCCAATTGACCAGACTGCAAACCGTTTAACCAGACAAAATAAGCATCTGTATAGTAGCCGACATCAAGCAGATGATCGATATATGCACGCCGCTGGTCATGCGCGATTTTGTCACTACGCGCAAGGTACAATGCCTTGAGTGTATCTTCCTGCGTTGTATTTTTCAGCACATGCATAAAAAATCCATTCCACCAATCGGGCACATTACTTAGCACCTTTGCGGCTTCCAGACGGCTCTGTGGCGTATCTACAATACTCTGCATCACCGGAAATAATGTTTTAGACAGCGCCGGATTAGACTCCACGGCCGCCCCCCAATGTGACAGTGCCTGAATCGGCAACCCCCTGCGCAGCCAGAAAGCACCTAATGGCAACTGTACATCAGCATCTCGCGGAGCCAGGAAATGTGCCATCTTCGCGGCATTTTGAGCCAAAGCGACATTGCCTTCCAACTCCAGCAACCCTGCCAGCATCAAAAATCCCCGCCCGCTGGCAGGATTATAAAAAACGGCATCTTCAGCAATCGCACGTGCCCTTGCCGCGTCGGCATGCGCTGTAACCGCAGCTTGTGCCAACAGAATCTGTGACGAATTCTTATTCCATGCTGAAGCGGCCGTAATATTTTCAGCTGCCAGATGCTGCGAGACATTAACAGCGACAATCCTCCATGCAAGGAAAGTTGCCACAACACCAAAAACCCACCACTTGACCTGTTTCATCTATCTGCCGTTCTGAAATCAAATTGAGCATCAACACCATTCATGTTGTGATTATCCATGTTCACTTTTTCGCTTCCTGATAGAAAAACCCTGAAATCATGGCACGGCTACCCGTCTTTGCGACTTCGATCTGCAGTTTTCCGGAACTGGTGCTATCTTTCGATTCACCTGTACGCAAGGTAGTGGCCCGATAGTCTGCGAACGCAATAGCCAACGCGCCCTGCTTTTTCCATTGCAAGTCTTTCAGCACGATAGATCGCGAGGCTGTTTTAGCAAAAAAATCTGCATAGGCACTGGACAAACCTCGTTTGCCGCCGCTTTCATCGGAGCGTACCTGCTCGTCAAATATCTGCATAAAGGCATTGATATCTCCATTTGCATAATTATTCATGAAGCTGGCAATAAGATCATGCAACTCACGATCAGTTGGCGCATCTGCAACCTTGACCAGTTCTGCTCTTTCGCTAGCCTCCGGCAACCGCGCGGCATCAGGAGCCGTCAATGCATTTTTCTTATTGACCTGAGGCACAACCGTGCTTGGCAAACTGTTGCCCGGCGGCGCAGCTACGGCGACAGGCTGCACAACTGCTGCTTTGTTGTCAGGTTTGGCATCGGCATATTTAATATCGGCAGGCTTGGCTTTCTTTTCCGCAACGACAGTGGCCTGCGCCGCCTTCACCATATGTTTTTTTACCAGGGGTGGAGTTTCCAAATTAACAGGCTTAACCTCGACAGGCAGCTGTTCCGGCGCTGCTGCTTCCACCTCCACAGGGGTCGGCATAACTTCAACAGGAATATCTTTAACAATCTCGTCAGGCAGCGGTGGCGGCTCAGATGCAGCCACCCCTGGGCCAGGCGTGAAGCGATCAGCAGGCATCATTGCCAATGGCTCCTCAACCGTACTCGCACCCCATGGTTGCATACGCATTTTCTGTGGAAAAGACAGGTAGATAATCAACCCAGCCAGCAACGCCATGCCAAACAGAACCCTGGCTGGCGTTAACCCCGATGCCCAGCGTAAGGAATCGCTGCCGTTATTTTCAATACCGACAGGCTTTGCAAACCTGCGCGGCATCACTGCAGGCTGCGCACGATAACCTGCATTTGAGTGTTTTGGCAGATCAATACTGCTGTCGGTTACCTGCTGTTTCAGCAAGGCATAGGCCTGATTGATCCTTGCAGAATAGGCTTCTGCAACTTTGCCATCTACCTGCCCGCGGTCAGGATGAAAGATACGGATCAGCAAGCGATAATGTTCTTTCACGGCATCCGTATTTGCCCATGGGTTCAACCCAAGCACACTGAATGGGTCAGCGTCCTTACCAAAACAGATACGCTCAATAAAAGCGACACAACTCACGCGCAACTCTTCTGCCGCGGCACTGGTAGAGCTGGTTGCCCAAGCCATTAATTCAGCGTCGCCATTGGCAAGGCGCAGCAGCAGCAATATATCGTCTGTGTATCCGGCATCCGGGATGTCGACCAGCCGTTTGCGGTGCAGGGAAAGTATCAGGTGCAGCAGCTTGACGCCGTTTGCACGGTTAAAATCCTGGCTAGACGACATATCAGGTAGTTAATTGATTAGCGGTTGACTGCGGCTTAACCCCATAGCCTTCACCGTAATAATATTCATAACCATAACCATGTGCCTGCCCGCTCATTTTTGTGAGCAGGCAACCTAGCGGTTTAGCGCGCACACTTAGCAAGCGCTTAATGCTGGCTTGCGCTGCTGCGCGCCTGGTTTTGCCTGACTCCACCACTACCAGCATGCCTTCGACCAGGTTCGCTATCACCAATGCATCCGCCAGACCCAATATTGGCGGACTGTCAATGATGATATGGTCAAAACGCTCCGCCGCCAGTTCCAGCAGCATCTGCATTTTCTTGCCTGACAGCAATTCGGCAGGATTCGGAGGCAATGGCCCTGTAGTGATCGCAAACAGGTTATTCACCGTTGTGTTAAGCGTCACTTCAAACGGCTGCAATTTCCCGGCCAGGCAATTTGACAGCCCCTGGGTATTTTCAGCACCCAATACGCGATGCAATGATGGGTTACGCAAGTCGGCGTCGATCAGCAATACGCGCTGCCCGGACTGCGCAAACTGAATTGCGATACTGAGCGCACTGGTACTTTTACCCTCACCCATATTGGTGCTGGTCACACCCATCAACTTCGGTGCCCCATGCGCAGTGGCAAACTGCAGTGCGGTACGCACAGACCGGTATGCTTCTGCAAGTGCAGAACGTCCGTCTTCCACCATGAGTTGTACCACATTCGTCTTATTGTTCAATTCGGCCGATTCCGGGATCAAACCCAGCACCGGTATACCCAGCAGGCGCTCCACTTCAGAAGCCTGCTTGAAGGTATCATCCAGATACTCGAAGAACAAGGCAAGACCAATGCCGCCAACCAGCCCAAGAATAACTGCAATCGCCAGATTCAGCTTGAGCACCGGCTTGAACATTTTGTTGGGCACCTGCGCATGATCGACTACAGAGATATTATTAGTACCGACGCCACCGGCAACGCTCACTTCTTTAAGCCTTTGCAGCAGCCCGTCGTACAGCTGGCGATTGGTGTCTGCTTCACGCTTGATAATGTTGTACTGGATGCTGCGTGTCTGCAAATCCAGCATTTCATTCTTGCTGCTGGCCAGCATTTCTTTCAGCAGATTCTCCTGCACCTTAGCCGCTTCATAGGTTGCAATGACTGAATTACGCGCATTCTCGGTTTCCGTTGCAACCTGCATCTTTACTTCAGCGATCTGCGCCGCCAGCTCCTGCATTTTGGGGTAACCGGGTTTAAACTGCTTCAGATTATTCTGATACTCTGCTTCCAGCTTGGCTTTGTTTTCTTTTAACTGCTGAATGAGCTCATTTTCCAGCCCCTGCGGCAACTGGCCCGACTTGCTGGCCTGGATCTGGCGATAAGCAGACTCCGACTTGATTCGCTCTTGCTGTGCTTTGGATAATGCAGCGTTGAATTCCTGCAGGTTCTGTGCGCTGGTCGTGCCGCCATCTTTATCCGTAGTAAAAATTTCCTTATCGCGCGCAAACTCGACTTGGGCACGTTCGGTTTCCTCAAGTTTGGACTTGACCTGTTTAATACGCTGTTCCAAAAAGTTTTTGGCATAAGCGTTCGCATCAAAGCGACGCTCCAGGTTCACTGCAATAAAATTTTCCGTCACTGCATTAGTGACATCCGCTGCCAGGGTCGCACTTGGGCTATCGAAGCTGAGTTTGACCAGCCGCGAGTTGCGTATCGGCTCTACCGTCAGGCCATTCATCACCACAGTAACCAACTGGCGCTTGACTCTTTCCTCTTGCTTCAGCAGTTCGGCCTGCTGCTGGTCAATCCTTGACTGTTTCCCGCTTGCACCAGCACTGCCGCTTTCTTTTGCCAGGGTCAAATCTTCTGAATACTCACGTTCCAGCGCGGGGCGCATTTTTTCGACGACACGTTCTGCCAGCGTGCGACTTTTGAGCAGCTCATATTGCGTCTGATAGAAATCACGGTCGCCGGCAGTCTCGGTTTGCGCAGCATCCTTGAACTCGACAACCTTGGCCGCCTCACGCTCGATCTGCAGCACACTGGTTGCACGGTATATCGGCGTCATCAGCAGGGTTGCCGTTGCAACGGCAACCAGCACAATGATAAAAAAGCCTATGACAGTCCATTTACGCTTGACGATAATGCGCCAGTATTCGCGCAAGTCCAGCGTATCATCATCTTCATCCTCGACAGCGGCGGCAGGCGCTGGCTGTAACACATGCGTACTGAGCATGCGATGTACAGTTTGCTCAATCAATGCGCGATGGCTGGATTCCGGGTCGGACGGGATAGGATGAATATCTGAAGATGCCATAATTTAATATCTACGTTATTTAATATCTACGTTGAGTAAAAGAAACGCGCTTAGCGACTACCCCAGGGGTTACCGAAACCGATAAACCCGCGTAAAGTTCTGGTGACATTTTCTACCAGAGACTTGCCGGCAGAACGCTCGACCACGACCACGTCGCCTGCATGCAGCATGGGATCAACCATTTTGCCGTCACGAATTTTTTCCAGGTCGTACTCCAGCGCTGCATTCTTGTTGTTTTTCTGTGTGCTGAACACTTTAATTGTCGAGGGGTCAGCCAAATCGTGCAGGCCACCAGCCTGTGAAATCACCTGCATCAGCGAGGTGTTACCGCTCAGGTAGAACATACCGGCCTTGACCACCGCGCCCTCCACCGTTATCGGCTCAGCTTCTTCCACCACTACCACATCACCGCCCTTCAGAATCGGGTTTGGTGCATTGTTTTTGCGAATTGCCAGCAGATCGTATACAACGGTCTCCGTCTTGTTGCCAGGCAACTGGCGGATCACCTTAACAGCCCGCTCATCTGCTTTAACATCCAGGCCACCGCCCATAGAAATGGCTTGCAGCAGCGTGGCCTGCCCCTGAAAATCATAAAGGCCGGCTTTCTTTACAACCCCCTGTACCGTCACACGCTGGCTGGTAAACTCTTTGATAAAAACACTGACTTGTGGATTCTGCAGGTAATCTGCCTCCAGCTTTGCGGCGATCAGCTGCTCGGCCTCATAAGCGCTGAGCCCGGCTACATGCACGACATTGATCAGCGGCATTGAGATATTGCCGCGCGCATCTACCCGTACTGAACGCGACAGATTGACATCCTGCAGCACTTTAATCTCCAGCAGATCAAGCACGCCGATCTTGTATTCGTTGCTTTCAAGCACTTCTTCAGCGGCATTCACTTCAGCCGCATTGCTCACTGTCGCCGGCATAGCCACCTTGGCTGAACCTGCACTCTCGGCGTAAACGGTTTGAGATAGCGTGACCATGCCCGCCAGAAGCAACCTGGCACCTACCCTATAAAAATTCTGCATATTGCCCATTCCTTTTAAAAATACATCACATTGGCCTAGTGCCTTGCCGCATAACCATCATGATGTCTCCATACTCAGTGAGAAATTCCCACCCAACGTTTGATCTTGTTTAACAAATTATTCTGTTGTGAGCTGCCTGCTGCCGATAACGCCAGCATGGGCGCTACATGCGCCGGATCAACGTTCGCCAGCACAGCAGCCGGACGCTCCGACACCATGCGCTGCGCTTCTTCCTGCCCCACCCATTTCGCTGCCGCAACCATGCCCTCGGCCAGCAGCGGTGGGCGCCTTGTTACACCGTGCGAATCAGTCGCCAGTATCTGCACTATGCCTTCATCCAGCATGCGCTCACCCCAGTAACGGGCGCCATTACCAAAACGCCCCGTCAGGCTCCCAGAAGTCAACTGCATCCACGCCCCTTTATGTGCCAGGCGCTGGAAAACCGTATAGTCCTGCTCAATCCAGCTCAGCCGTTCCGGATGCGTGACAATAGGCACATAGCCGGCAGCCAGCAACCGAAACACGAAATCTTCGAAATTCGGCGGCGCTACATGATGCGGCGGCTCGAGCAAAAAATATCGACCGCCGTTAAAGGTGGGAGATGTGCCGTTTTGCAGTTTTTCAACCAGGTTCGGCACCACATGGGTATCCGACGCATAGGTGAGTTTCAGCGGTATGCCGGCATCCTGCAATGCCAGCTTTAACGCCTCGGTTGCCTGTGCAATGCCGGAGGCTGTGTTCTCGTACATGCCGGGATAAATGTGCGGCGTACAGGCAACCGTATGGATGCCATCCGCTACGGCGATACGTGCCATCTCAAGCGATGTCGCCATATCCGGCGCGCCGTCATCGATTCCTGGCAGCATATGACAATGCAAGTCAATCATTCAGGTTTTCCCATGGTTATAGGGCTAATAGGCATGCTTGCTGTTAAACCCCCTGATTACGGTAAGCACGACAATCCGGATATCCAGCCACACGGTCCAGTTGCGGATATACTCCAGATCGCACCTGACGCGGTTCTGCATCTTGTCCAGCGTGTCGGTTTCACCGCGATATCCCTTGATCTGTGCCAGTCCTGTAATGCCCGGCTTGACCTTATGGCGCAACATATAGCCATGCACCAGCTTACGATATTCCTCATTATGCGATATGGCATGCGGCCTTGGCCCCACTACCGACATTGTCCCTTGCAGCACATTAATGAACTGGGGCAACTCATCCAGCGAAGTCCGCCGCAAAAAGGCACCCAGGCGCGTCACTCGTGCATCACCGGGCTTTGCCTGCGGCACAACATCGCCGTCTTCACAAACCCGCATCGTGCGAAACTTCCATACTTCTACCACATGACTGTTAAGACCGTAACGACGCTGTTTAAAAATAACCGGCCCCGGCGAACTCAGCTTTACCGCAAGCGCGATCAGCAGCATCGGCAACGCTACCGCCAACAGAATCAGCGATGAGAGCACAACATCTTCGGCACGCTTGAGCCAGCCATCTACGCCATTGAATGGCGACTCATAAACACTCACCACCGGCACGCCGCTCATGTTGTACCAACGCGCATGCATCAACTCGAATGTCAGCATGTCGGGCACGATATAAACGGTAGCGGTCGTGTCGGCAAGCTCATTCACGCAGAACTCAAGCTCCACGGTTTTATGTTGCGGCAACGCCAGGTAAATCTGGTCAACCCCGCCCAGCTTGACTTCCTGCACCATGTCTTCCAGGCTGCCCAGCACTTTTAATTCCGGATAGTCCGGCAATGGCACAAAACCAATAGGATGGCTGTAATCATAGAAACCCAACACATCCAGCCCCAGCCACTTAGACTCCAGAGCAACCAGCGCCATGCTCTGCGCCGCAGCGCCGGTGCCTGCAATCACCAGATTGCGGCTATTCATGCCCTGACGGCGCGCATAGCGCAGCGCCTGGCGCAACAGTATCCGGTAACCAATCAGCAACCCCCAGCTTATCAGCGCATGGGCGACAATGACGACCCTTGAATAGTTACTTGAAGTTTTAGTCAGAAATGCCAGCGTTACCATCACGACCAGCGCCAGAACCCATGCAATCGTAACGCTGCGAATCTCCGGCCACAGCTGCGAGATACGCCACGAACCATAGACCCGGTTTGCACTGGCAAACAATAGATAAATCAATATCGCACGAATGGCAGCATTGATATATTGCCCATCGAAGGTGACATTATGCAGTCCGGTGCTGATGACCATTGCCAGCATGATGACCAGACTATCGACAAATTTATGAGCTACGGAAAACTTGGTTTGATGGGGACGAATCATTCCACCTTGCGGCATGCAGTTTACACTTTCTTATTAGTTATTTTTAGCTTATTAGTTATTTCCAGGAGATGTCTGCGCATCACCTGAAATTATTTAAACTCGCCATTAGAGGCGGTTTTGGTCATGGTTTATTATAGTCGAAATCCGGTGATTAAGTAGCAGTATTCTGTTACAGGCATAACACCGGTACAGATGGCTTTACGCGTGCTGTCAGCAATCACTGCCAAGCAGCAACTACCTATGTTTTAAGGAATAAAACGCGCCTGAACGGAATATTCACAGCGTTGTGCAGGCAACGCCGGGCTGCCATGCACAACGACCTATTGGCGCTGAGGTCTACCCTGGTCTTGTTGTCTACCCTGGTCCTGCCTGCCTTGAAAAGCCCTGCCCGGGTTCTGCATTTCCGGCACTGCCCTTCCCTGCTCCGGCCGGCCAAAATCAGAACGCCCCGGGTTCACATCTCGATAGACCCGATTGGCAGGCATGCCCGGCAATTCTGCACGCCCGCCGCGTGGCTGCTCTACCTGTGGCACTGACTCAAAACGCTGCTGGCGCTGGGGCATTTCTGCCGGCACCTGCGGCAAACGCTCTTGCGGCGCAATGCGTATCTGCGCAGGCACATCGCCATCGCGACCTCCCCGCGATGGCTGCCTCAGGTTCGGCTCACCTTGCGGCATCGGCTGCTGACGTGCTGCCGGTTCACGCCATCTGTAAGGCTCTGTGATCTCGCGTGATTCAAATCGGTTCGGCCTGGACTCAACCGCACTGCCAGTATCCGGTTTGGCAACATTGCCGTTACCCGGCTCAACAACCGTGCCGGCACTTGAACTATTGCGGTTAGCGCCAGCCGGCCTGTTGACACTGCTATTGCCAGGTTCACGCATTTTGGGCGACGCTGCAGGAGCGGGCTGCGGCCGCCAATCTTCATAGCGTGACGGCAGAGGCGGGCGAACGCGCTCGGGACCTAGCTGGGTGCCGGGTTCAGGGCGACGCAGCTCCGTAACGCCAGACTTCGGCGGTTGCAGATAGCGCGGCTCATCATTGCCCGTTGACCGCGCTTCAGGCTGCCATGGCAGCTTGGTTTCCTGCGGCCGTTTATTAACCACGACCGGCCTTGATATTATCTGCTCCGGCGGACGCGAAGCCCTGGGGGCATCAGCCACCAGGTTCGCGGCTCCCGGTTTCATCGGCAGCGCACCCTGCATCGGTTTTAATTCTTTAGTCTGTGCAGGCAGGCGCTGTGCGGTTTCCTGCATACGGTGCCTGCCAAAGTTCTCGGCAGAGGTTGCGATAATGGCATCTTTCACGCGACTGTTGCTGTACTGGATGCTGTTGATATTGATCGCCCTTCTGGGATCCACATGTTTATGGTTCACCAGGCGCGGCCCACCCCAGTTACCCCACCACGGCTTGCCGACAAATCCGCGATATCCCCACCACGGCACACAGGGCTCACCCCAGCCCAGGGCAACCCAGCCAAACCCCGGGCTGCCGAACGATACCCCGAAAAACGCCACCAATGCCGGTGCATACACCGGGCGCACGGTAACAACGGGGCCGGGAGTCCAGGCCCAGTAACCGGCGTAATGCACCCAGCGTCCGTAGTGAAATGGCACCCAACCCCAGGGCGCATCATCAATCCAGGTCCACTGGTAATAAGGATCCCACACCCAGCGTCCGGTACTGTAAGGAGCCCAGTTGCCTGGCATGGCATCCGGCACCCATATCGGGCCATATTCAACGGTAGTACGCCAATTGCCGTAATAATCGAGATCACGCGCCCCTGCGATGCCCGGCGTAATATAGCGCTCGCTGTACGCATCCGCCAGGTCATTGCTGCGCTCATCATTCCAGCGGTCCCAGGAATTGGGCTCCGGAGCCACATAGGTCTCTGCGCGGCCATCCTCACTCACCACGATTTCTTCAGAGGGCAGAATAACCAGCGCCTGCCCCTTGGCCTGCGTCATCGTAGCTGCACCGCCGCGTCGCGTAATGAAATGCACGTTCCCGTTTACATCCACGCGGTAATAACCGATACGGTCGATCGTAAACACAGCATGCGGGGTCGCGATTTCAATGTTATAACCCGCGACAGGCAAGGTACGGATATCCAGGGAAACGCGCCCGCTGGCTACCTTGATTTGCAGAAAATCCGGTGTCTGGCTGACTACGGACACTTCCGTCCTGTCATCGGCGCGAATGAACATACGTCCCTCGCCTTGCAGCTCCAGCACGGAATCAGGGCTGGTGTATAAGGCATCACCGCTGATGATCGGTGTATTGAGGCGAGCGTCGACCCAGTCTTCTGCGCCATTGCGCCAGAAAGACACATTGCCGGTGGTATAACTAAGCCGTAGCGGGTTGACTGCGGATCGCTGCGGATCAGTTTGCGCAAGCACATTAGCGCTGGCAAAGGCTAAAAGCAGCCACAGCATTAATGAGCTAGTGAATCGGGAAAAGGTAAGCATTTGGGCACCTGCTTTATTCATGACGGATCGTGTCTGCATCCCCCGCGATTTGCGGGATGACAATAACTGGTTAACGTATCTTCATGGTTGCAGTTGACACCCCATCAAGCATACAAACACGGCAAAAAAATCCATCACCGGCAATCACATTGCCCGTAGCGCAAAAGTATTATTTGCGTTTAAAAATGAGCCCGGCAAACGCCAGCGCCAGTGCGACACCTATGCTGTCAGCCAGAAAGTCATCCCAGTCGGCGGTTCTGCCCGGTAAATAAGTCTGGTGAATTTCATCAGCCATACCAAGCGCTAAAGAGACTGCAACGACCAGGACCACCGGCAATCCAACAAATCGATACAAAAGCAAAGTGAGCACAAAAAAGTACCCGGCATGCACGAGCTTATCCCAAGGCGGGTGGAACAAACTGCCTGCGCCTGGCTGTGCGCCGCCTATGAACAATGAAGCAACCATGAACACAACCACTACCAATCCTAACAGGCGCATAAATTTACCAACCAAATCACTCTCACTTTTGGGCATTGATCAGCTGCTTGATATTTAACTCAAACTGGCTCAATACTGCACCTTTATCCAGAAAATCCTCTGCATATTTACGCCCGGCAGCACCTAAGCCAGCGCGTAAACCTGCATCGTTCACCAATCTTTTAATCGCATCTGCGAACAGCATCGGGGTCGCCGGGGGCACTACAAGCCCACATCCGGCAACTAC
>Ga0123388_1059338_pt1 | contig 18493 bp, 15 predicted proteins | sample T0HHNO3metaT_FD_89916 | JGI IMG/M metagenome (GOLD analysis project Ga0123388, IMG submission 89916) | Methane-oxidizing artificial microbial communities from Washington, USA to study methane cycling - T0-HHNO3 metaT (Metagenome... | ecosystem: Engineered > Modeled > Simulated communities...
AATTGATCGTTTGTTTATTGTTTTGCATGGATATCTCCTGTAAAAAAATTCGACATGATTGACGACTGCCCAAGCCACGAACTTGTGGGTGTGCAGGAAATCCCTGATGGAATAACACGTGCCGCTATTGAGTCTCGCACCTTAGATCGTTGACCGAAATTTCTTTAGCATTTACTGGGCCAATAATAAAAAAGCAGCTAACCAGTTAGTTTTATTTAACGATAGTGCGCCAGAGTCATGGGCAACTCACAGTCAAAAAACACGAAAAGTCAATCAGATATAAAAGCACGCCTTTCTTGCAATAGCCTAATCCGAGCTAACCGTTCTTTATCTAAATCGCCTAACAAGCCAACTTTGCCGCTATCCTCGCTAAAATCCGATTTAAATGTAAATTTTTTCGACAAGATACATTTCCCAAGCAGTGCCGGAGTAATTTACTCTAGCGCTCGCATCGAGTGCTTTCGATGAAGAGCGGCTACATTGCCGGTTAAATTCCAGTCCGCAGCCAATTTACGGTTAAAATAAGGTTTTAGAATTCAACCCAAGCTCATCCAACAAAAACATGGAAAAAACCTATTCCCCGCACGCAATCGAACAACGCTGGTATCAACTTTGGGAAGAGAGTGGCTACTTCGCGGCCAAGCAAGATGGCGACTCCTATTGCATCATGATTCCGCCGCCGAATGTCACCGGCAGTTTGCATATGGGGCATGCGTTTCAGGACACCATCATGGATGCGTTGACGCGGTATCACCGCATGAAAGGCTACAACACACTGTGGCAGCCGGGCACCGACCATGCCGGTATCGCCACGCAAATGGTGGTGGAACGCATCATCAACGCCGACGGCAAAACCCGCCACGACTTGGGCCGCGAGGCGTTTATCGAGAAAGTCTGGGAATGGAAGGAAGAGTCCGGCGGCACGATTACCCGGCAATTGCGGCGCATGGGTTCGTCGCTGGATTGGGAAAAAGAGCGATTCACCATGGACGATGGCATGTCGGACGCGGTGCAGGAAGTGTTCATCAAATTGTACGAAGAAGGCCTGATCTATCGCGGTAAGCGCCTGGTGAACTGGGATCCGGTGCTGCACACCGCCGTTTCCGACCTGGAAGTGTTATCGGAAGAAGAAAACGGTTCTATGTGGTACATGCGTTACCCGCTGACCAACGGCACCGGCCATTTATTGGTGGCAACCACCCGCCCGGAAACCATGCTGGGTGACGCGGCAGTGGCGATACATCCCGATGACGAGCGCTATAAACATCTGCTCGGCGAATTCGTCGAACTGCCGCTGACTGGTCGGCGCATTCCCATCATTGCCGACGAATACGTCGATCCGGAATTCGGTACCGGCGTCGTCAAAATCACCCCGGCTCACGACTTTAATGACTACGAAGTCTGGACTCGCCATAAACAAATGTCAGTGATTGCCGATCAACCGCATGGCGGCTTAATCAATATTTTTACCGTCGATGCGGCGATACGCGGCAACGACGACGGCTTTTCTATTATTCCTGAGGCCTATATCGGCCTGGACAGATTCGAAGCCCGCAAAAAAATCATCGCCGATCTGGATGCCCAAGGCCTACTGGAAAAAATCGCTGACCATAAATTAATGGTGCCGCGCGGCGACCGCACCGGCGCGGTGATCGAGCCGTTATTGACCAATCAGTGGTACGTGAAAATCGCCCCACTGGCCAAACCGGCCATCGAAGCGGTGGAAACCGGCGCAATCAAATTCGTACCCGACAACTGGAAAAACACCTATTTCGAATGGATGCGCAACATCCAGGATTGGTGTATCTCCCGGCAAATCTGGTGGGGCCACCGCATCCCGGCCTGGTACGACGACCAGGGCAATACCTATGTCGGCCATTCGGAAGCGGAAATTCGGGAAAGACATGGCTTGGCCTCCGATTACACATTGAAGCAAGACGAAGATGTACTGGATACCTGGTTCTCGTCGGCGTTATGGCCGTTTTCGACTCTGGGTTGGCCGGCACAAACCCCGGAATTGGCGAAGCATTATCCCACCAGTGTAATGGTGACAGGTTTTGACATCATTTTCTTCTGGGTAGCGCGGATGATCATGATGGGCCTGAAGTTCCAAGGCGAAGTGCCGTTCAAGGAAGTGTACATCCACGGCCTGGTGCGCGACGCCGAAGGTCAGAAAATGTCCAAATCCAAGGGCAATGTGCTGGACCCGATCGACATCATCGACGGCATAGCTTTGGAAGACTTGGTTGCCAAACGCGTGTCCGGCATGATGCAGCCGCATCTGGCCAAAAAAATCGAGCAAGCCACCCGTAAGCAATTCCCGGATGGCATTCAATCGTTCGGCACCGACGCGCTGCGCTTCACCTTTGCTTCTTTGGCTTCCACCGGCCGCGATATTCGCTTTGATTTGCAGCGTACCGAAGGCTACCGCAACTTCTGCAATAAACTCTGGAACGCGGCGCGTTACGTACTGATGAACACCGAGGATCACGATAACGGCATCGACTGCGCGGAATGCACTTACAGCCAAGCCGACTTGTGGATTCTGTCGCGCTTGAATCGCACCATCGCGACGACGACCGATGCGATCAACAGCTATCGCTTCGATCTGGCCGCGCAAGCCATCTACGAATTCACCTGGAACGAATACTGCGATTGGTATCTGGAGTTGGCGAAAATCTCGCTGCAAAGCGACGATGAAACCTTGCAACGCGGCACTCGCCAAACTTTGTTGCGCGTGCTGGAAACCGTTTTACGGTTGGCGCATCCGATCATGCCGTTCATTACTGAGGAAATTTGGCAGCGGGTCGCACCGCTGGCCGGGGTTACTGCCGCCACCATCATGTTGCAGCCGTATCCGGAAAGCGACAGTGCGGCGGTCAACACAGACGCGGAAACCAAAATCCAATGGGCCATGGGCTTCATCCTCGGCATCCGCCGGATACGCGGCGAGATGAACATCGCACCAGGCAAACCGCTGAACGTGTTGTTGCAAAACGGTAGCCCCGCCGATCAAGCCTATTTAAAAGACAGTGAAAGCTACCTGTTAAAACTGGGCCGATTGGAGAGCATTACCTGGCTGGCAACGGACGACAACGCGCCTGAATCGGCAATCGCCTTGGTCGGCGACATGAAAATATTGATTCCGATGGCGGGTCTGATTGATAAAGACGCCGAACTGGCTAGACTGGACAAGGAAATCCAGCGTATCGAGAAAGAACTGCCGCGTATCGAAGGCAAGCTCGGCAATGCTGCGTTTGTCGACAAAGCGCCGCCGGAAGTCATCGACAAAGAGCGCGAGAAACTAGCGGGCTTACAATCATCCTTAAAAAGCCTGAACGAGCAATTCGCCAAAATCAAAGCTTTGTAAACATATGACCCCCACCGGCACCGCGCAAAAGCCACCGCAAACTCTGGACGAATGGACAGAGCTGCTCCGCGTGCAGGAAATGCCGATCTTCTCCAACACCGCGCATAACATCTACGCGGCGTTGGACGACAGGCACAAGGGGGCCATCGAGCTGGCGACGGTAATTCTGCAAGACCCCAATCTCACCGCCAAACTGCTTAAGGTCGGTAGCAGTCCCTATTACAATCCATCCAAGCAAAAGATGAGCACCGTATCGCGGGCCATTGTCGTGCTGGGTGCAGAAGTAATACGGGAACTGACGCTGGCCTGTTCGTTTTTCGAAGCGATGCTGTCGTCCACCAACAAGGACAGAGCCAACCGGGAGATTGCGCTGGCTCTGCATGCTGCGGTGCAAGCCAAAGACTTGGCGCTAAGCATGGGCGACACTTCGCCAGAAGAAGTGTTTATTGCTGCCCTACTGCACAATATCGGCCATATTGCCTTCTGGTGCTCCGGCAATCCGCAATCCAAAAAAGTCCACGAACTGATAGAAAAGAGCGGGCTGAACAATCGCGAAGCCGAGAAAAAAATACTGGGCTTTACCTTGCAGGACTTGGGCAAAAAACTGAGCAAATCCTGGTGCCTGAGCGGCTTGATAGAAGAGGCCATCGCCAAACCGGATTCCGCGGAGAGACGGGTGCAAATGGTGCAACTGGGTCATCAGATCTGCGCGGCGCTTAAATCGGGCAAAGACTCGGAAGCCATGCAGGCTTGTCTGGCAAAAGTTGCTGAATTTTCCGGCCTGTCGCCGGCAACCCTAAAAGCCAAGATCGACAAAAACACTTTGGAAGCGGTGCACATTGCCCGGCAATTCGGCGCTAACGACGCCTCCAAATTCATCAGCACCGAAGCTATCATCGCCAAATTCGAAGACGCTGAAGAGGAAAAGGCCGATAAGAAGCAGCTGCAATTTCAAATTTTGCAGGACATCAGCAGCCACATCAGCGGACAAATCGATCTAAACGGCCTGTTTGAGATGGTGCTGGAAGGCATACATCGCGGTGTGGAAATGGACAGAACCCTATTCATGCTGCTCAGTCCGGATAAACAGACGCTAAACGAAAAATTTTCCCTGGGCTGGCACAAAATCGCGCTCGACCAAAAAATCCGCATATACAATTCCGAACCCTCGGCAAACTTACTGTTTCACGCCCTACAACAGCAAGAAGGCGTCTGGCTGTTTCCCCAGCAACATCATGAGCTTTACACCCCGCAGATCCGCCAGCATATCGGCGAATACGAGTGCTTCGTTTTCCCGGTTTATGCGGAAAAAAAGACCGTAGGCCTTATTTATTGCGACCACTCTATTCATGGACTACCCTTAACTCGCGAGGACTTCATCGCAGCCAAGCACTTTGCCAAACAAGCGCATATCGGCTTAACCCTATACTGCATGAAAAACCACTAATCCATGACAGACCATCAGCTTGCCAATTTACAGGTTTTTCTCGTCGAACCGTCCCATACTCAGCAGCAGATCATCTCCCACTTTTTACTCGACTGCGATATAAACGATATTACCTGTGTGCAAAGCGGCGCCGAGCTATTCGAACGCTTACAGCACTCCCGCCCCGATCTGATTATCAGCTCCATGTACCTGCCGGACATGACCGGCGTGGAATTGGTGCACGCACTGCGCAACGACGATGCCTCGTATGAAATGGCCTTTTTGCTCATTTCCAGCGAGACGAATATCAAATACCTTGAACCGATCCGCCAGGCCGGCGCGATTGCCATATTACCCAAGCCGTTTACCCGTCAGGCCTTGGAAACCGCCCTGCATTCCACGCTGGAATATGTTCGCCCGGAAAAACTTAACCTGACGCACCTGGATGTCGAAGACCTGCGAGTACTGCTGGTGGACGACAGCGAATTCTCGTTGAAATATCTCACCAGGGTTTTCGAAAACATCGGCATCTACCAGATCGTTACGGCTCATGACGGCAAACAGGGTTTACAGATATTCAATCAGCAGTATTTTGATCTGGTCGTTACCGACTACAACATGCCGGAGATGGACGGCTTGCAGTTGATAGACCATATCCGCAATCATCCCGAGCGCGGCTCGGTGCCCATTCTCATGGTCACCAGCGAGCAAAACCAAAATCGCCTGGCGGCGATAGAGAAATCCGAAGTATCAGCCATACTTGACAAGCCCTTCGAAGCCACTTCAATCAAACGCCTCCTGATTAATTTGCTCAATTGAGCTAATCTTGTGTGGCGAGCGAATACCACACAACATGCGCGGCTATCGCAACCCCGGATCGAAGCAATGTCCGATGCGTTCATGATCAAGCTCATCCGGTTTTCGCGCAAAATATGCTTGGACTGACCACCAATAGCCCCAAATTAAGGTACGGAATATGAAGCCGACTATCACGCCTAACAATAACGAAAAAAAACTCGCGGATGACGATTTTATCGTTTCCAAGACCGACACCTCGGGGCGGATCACTTACGCTAATCGCATTTTTATGGAAATCGCCGGCTATCCGGAACACCAATTGCTGGGCATACAACACAACATCATCAGACACCCGGATATGCCGCGCGGCGTGTTTAGATTCATGTGGAATACCTTAAAAGCCGGTGACGAGTTTTTCGGGTTTGCCAAAAATCTATGCCGGGATGGCGGATATTATTGGGTATTTGCCAACATTACTCCGGACTATGACAAAGACGGTAAATTGCAGGGTTACTATTCGGTGCGCCGTAACCCGCCCCGTAACGCACTTGGGGTCATCATACCGATTTATCAGGAAATGTTGGCCATCGAGAAACGCCATTCAGTTAAAGATGCCCCGGATAAATCGCTGGAATACCTATTCGACGTGGTTCAGCAAGCCGGCGTTAAAAATTACAATAGCCTGGTGTTAAGCCTGTATAAACCCAACGGAGTGTAAGCCATGAATTCAAACGCCAATATTCCGTTTTTAAGAACCAAGCTGAATTATGCGGTGGCAACCATTATATTTTTCACTGTTGCCGCTTTCATCGACACGCTTATCACGCATGGATTTTCCTGGCTCATGCTTGGCTTGCTACTGCCGTTACCGGTGGTGGCCTTCGATGCCTGGCACGCCGGCAAACAATGCCTGCTGGTCTTAGAGCGGATCGAAGAAGTGTTAAGACACACTAATCAAGGCCAACTCTATCATCGCGTCACCAAAACGCGCGGCATGGGCGAAGTCGGCAAGATAGCCTGGGAGCTGAATGAGACCCTGGACATCATGGAGTCTTACTTCAAAGAAATGAACTCTTGTTTTAAACACGCCGCAGAAGGCAATTATGATCGTTATGCGCTGGTTGACGGCTTTCCAGGCATACTGAAAAAGTCGGCGAAGAATATGAACGACGCCATCAAATTAATGGATGAAAACGACAAACTGACGATCAAACGGCGTTTATCGGCAGGCCTGCATGCGCTCAACACCAACAATCTGCTCAACAATCTGAAAGGTAATCAAAGCGACTTGCTCAATATCACCGAGCAAATGCAGAAGGTAGAGAATATTGCTGTGGAAACAGGCGAGAACGCCAACGCCAGCCTATCCGCCGTAGAAACCATCAGTAATTCCCTGTCGGACATCAACTCCAATGTACATTCGGTATCGGATGTAATCGGCGCGCTAATTAACGACAGTAAAAAAATTACCGAATCCTTATCGATGATTACCGGGATTGCCGATCAAACCAACCTGCTGGCCTTAAACGCCTCGATAGAAGCGGCACGCGCCGGCGAGCACGGCCGAGGCTTCGCGGTGGTCGCCGACGAAGTCAAAAATCTCTCCGAACACACCAAGAACGCCGCACTTGAGGTGTCCAGAACCCTCAAGTCGTTCAATAAGCGGGTTGAACAAATGCAAACCGAAGCGGAAAGCTCCTCCGCGCTTTCGCAAGAGATACTGGCGCAAGTCAATTCCTTCCGCCAACAATTTTCCAATTTATCCCGGTCCGCAAAGATCTCGGTCGATTACATTTCTTATGCCAAAGACAAATCTTTCGGCGTCCTGGCTAAACTCGATCATGTGGTCTACAAACAAAACGGCTATGTGGCCGTCGAAACAGCCAACGAATGCCCTCATCACCAAGCCATCATGGTAGACAACCATAATTGCCGCTTAGGAAAATGGTATTACGAGGGACTGGGTTATGAAAAATTCCGCTCGACCAGCGCTTACGCTAAATTGAATCAACCGCATGCCGATGTGCATAGGACTACACAAAAGGCTTATGAAGTTTCTCGCGACAGATGGGTGGATGATCCAGGCATGCTCGATGAAATCATTCGGCAAATGCAACTGGCCGAGGCCGCCAGCGCCGAGGTGATGCAATATATCGATGCGATGGTGGAAGAAAGACACAAAAACGTATAGCACTTAGCTGAACGAAATCGTCGCGCAAGTAGCTTCGGCGCCAAGCGCAGGCTGGAGCTTAGGGGCTAGAATGGATTCTCTGTGGTCTAACGGCTCCTAACTTCGCAAAAATGACGAATCTTGGGAATTTAATGGCCGGGTCAATAACAATTGGTAACCTCTAATCCCCGTCCGGGAAAGAGTCGCTGGGCTCCTTGCTGAATAGTTACACATTCTGCAACGGGCTTGAACCAAACTAACTTCCCAAATATTCCACCGTCACTTCCGCCAATCCGCGCATGCCGATCTGTTCCGCCGCGCCCTGGGACAGATCGATAAGTCGATTAGCTTTGAAAGGCCCCCTGTCGTTAATCACCACATCCACGTAACGGCCGTTACGCAGATTGGTCACCCGAACTTTAGAGGGAATCGGCAGCGTTTTATGCGCCGCCGTCATACCCCGCGGATCGAAGCGGTCGCCGTTGGCAGTAAAATTACCGGATTCTGCGCCATACCAGGAAGCCAAGCCCTGCGCCTTGTAACCCAACGCGCTTTGCATGGGTGAATAAGTTTTACCTTTAACTTTGTAAGATTTAGTGTAAGTGGTCTTGGTAGTACCGGGCAGCATCGCTTGATCATCATTGCGTTGCAGCGTTGGAATACCGGAACAAGCACTAAGCAGACTAAGAAACATCAGCGGCATAACCGCGCGCCATCGCCGCACGTTGAGGCTAAATCGGCTTGAAAAAACCGATACCGTATCTAAAAACATAACTGTTTCTCCGCGAGGAAGACTGCTTAAACAAGCAGCCTTCAATGGATTGACTTGAAAAATTCAGAAGAGATTGCCGAGCAGGTTTGTCTTGACGGATTGCTCAGTTAACTACTCGATGGCCGCGTTGGCGTAAGCAGTTGTTGTAGGCGTTTTTATAGCGGTCTTCGGATTGAATACCTTGTTTGGATGCCCCGCCGATACCGCCGGCAGCCGCACCGATAGCCGCACCTTTTCCAGGGCTGCCGAGCACAGCACCCAAAGCGGCGCCACCGGCCGCGCCAATCAGACCGCCAACGCCGGCGCCTATTGCGGTTTCCTTCGCGGTGCCCCCGGACGCTTGCGACGCCAATTGCTGGCACTCATGCATATCCTGATTCAAGCGATAAGAGTTCTGGTTATTGTAAGTGTCGACGGTTGGCGTCCAACCGGTTTGCGAAGCGCAAGCCGATAACAACAGACAAGCAGCAGTGACTGAACAGACTGTGAGCTTCTTCATTATCTATTCATCCCATTGCCAATCCACGAACCGGCCGCAGCACCGATACCGGCCGCCAATGGGTCGCCCCGACCCATTTCATAACCCATAGCACTGCCCACCAAACCGCCAACCAAGCCCTGCGGAGAACGCTGGTCGTAACCACCATATCTGACGGGCGGGGGTGGCGGTGGCGCGTAATAGCGCTGTTGCATGGGCACGTATTCTACTACTCGCTCGGGCACGTACACGCGCTCCACCGGGTAAGCCGGATAATACTCGCGGCCGTAGCCGTGCCCATGATGATGATGGTGCCGATGATGGCGATGCTCGCCCCAATCGTCGTCGGCCAAAGCCATTGACGAAAACAACAAACCGATCAACATGATATTTGTCATTCTGAACATATACGACTCCTTGTTGGGAAATTATTCAGTTGCGGCAAATTCTAGGGAGGCTGGCTTAAAACAGAATTAAGGGCAGATTATGATCGGATTAAGAATATCGCCGCGCCGACTATTAAACCGGCCCGCAAATATTGTCGCTCCCTCGTAGGCGGGAGCCCAGTTGTCACGGTGGATTCCCGCTTCCGCGGGAAAGACGGTACCAGGAAATTTTAGGGCTTGGTTAACAGTCAGCTAAGCAAGGAAATCAGTAACAACCCGGACATAATATTGACTGACCTCGATGCCATGATTCGCAATTAACCGGGACGGACCATATCAGCATACAGTCGCGCTGGGTTGCAAAACAGTTAGATCTGTTTTTTTAGCATGCATTCGAAGTTGAAAGGTTTGCTGGTCGTTCAGGCGGTTTCAGGGCCGCTGTTCTCAATCTCCTGTCGCTTCAGCAAGAAGATATTTGGTATTTGAAAGGAGATATTGGGTTTCTCGTTAGAACAGGGAAGCCTAATCCTCTGAAACCACCATCTTCCGGAATCCAAACCACTCATCCAAAACCTGGTGCACATCGTCAATCCCGACTTTGTTCAAAGCCGAAAACAACTGCAAGGTCACCACAATATCCGCCTGACTCAAATCCCGTTGCACCTGTAGTAAAGTCGTCTTGGCCGCACCGTATTTCAGTTTGTCGGACTTGGTCAACAGGATGTGCAAGGGCAGTTTACGGTGCTCGCACCACTCGACCATTTGCCAGTCGAAGTCGGTGAGCGGGTGACGGATGTCCATGACCTGGACGATGCCGCACAGAGCTTGGCGGTCGTGCAAGTAGCTTTCCATCATGTGCCGCCACTCTTTTTTGATGGCTTCCGGGACTTTGGCGTAGCCGTAACCGGGTAGATCGACCAGTTTGCGCTTCGCGTCGATTTCAAAAAAATTCAGCAATTGCGTGCGCCCGGGGGTTTTACTGACGCGTGCCAGGGCGTTTTGTTGTACGAGGGTATTGATCGCACTGGATTTACCGGCGTTGGAACGGCCGGCGAAAGCGATCTCCATGCCTTGGTCGGGCGGTGCGTCCTTCAGTTTGGGGGCGCTGTTGATGAACTTGGCCTGGTGGTAGATGGGATTCATCACAGTCTCGCTTAGTGTTTATAAATCGGTTAGAATCCGGGCATTATAACGTCCGGCGGCTGACATCAGCTTGCTTAATGTCGATCAACCTTCCTGAGCAGGGGCCCATAATGATAAAAAAATTGCTGACTGTTTCCATCTCTTTGTTGTTGGCAACCGCCGCCGGCCATGTAAACGCGCAAGGTAATGCCAGCGCCAGCGCCGGAAAAACCAAAGCCGCCAGTTGCGCGGGCTGCCATGGCGAAGACGGTAACAGCACGATGCCGGCGTTTCCGAAATTAGCGGGACAGCACCAAACTTATTTGGTTAAACAATTACAAGCGTTCAAGAGTGGCGCGCGCTTGGCGCCTATGATGGCACCATTGGCGGCGGGCCTTGATGATCAGACAATTCAGGAACTTGCCAGTTATTATGCCGGCAACAAAATTTCCACCAATCCGGCGCCGAAACTGCCGCCGAGTGATGACGACGATGCGCCTGCTAAAACACCCGAGCAAGAAAAAGCCGCGCTGGACGCCTTAATTACGCAAGGTAGCGATTTATACCGTAACGGTAATATCAGCCGCGAAGTATCGGCGTGCGTGGCATGCCACGGCCCTTATGCGGAAGGCAATAAGCCGGCCTCGTTCCCGTCCTTGCATTCTCAGCATGCTGATTATCTGATTAAAAGTCTGACTGATTTCAAAACCGGCGCGCGCAGCAATAATCGGGAAAACATGATGCACATGATCGCCACCAAAATGACTGACGAGGATATTAAAGCGGTTGCTTACTACATCTCCACGATGAAATAAGCATTCGTTGTCCGGCGGAGCCGCTGCTCTGCCGGATTTGATCCAGTCCTTAATTCACAAGGATTAAACTCTCTTCCTCATTCATGTCGCAATCTACCGTCCTCGCACTGAATACCGCTATCCCTGACGGCTGGAGCGTAACTAGCCTACCCTTGAAAATTGGGTAAGGTCAGTCTTCGCAGGGGTTTATTGCCGATAGATTGTGGGATTGTCATTTGCTTGAAAGATGCGGTATGACTGCGTGAGAGCTTGACGAAGCGTGGATATGACAAGTCCTTGGCTTGATGGTTGCGCTCGGTTTGTTGTCAAATTGTTTGCGCATTTTAGCGTGAACATGGTTTTTTATCGGGAATACATTATTACGGAGAACGTTGATGTTAAAAATAATCGCATTATTGGGACTGTTGAGCTTTTCTTCTCTGGCAAATGCTGAAGGCGGTTACGAAGCCATAACGCCGGCGCAGCCGGTACAAAATCCGGACAAGATCGAAGTGATAGAATTTTTTTGGTACGGCTGTCCACATTGTTATAGCCTGGAGCCGGCCATGGTGGAATGGCTGAAAACCAAGCCGGCCCATGTTGAGTTTATCCGTCAACCGGCGGTATTCAGCGATCTGTGGGGCAAGCATGCCAAGGCTTATTTTACTGCCGAAGCGTTGGGCGTTTTGGATAAAGTCCATGCCGATCTGTTCGATGCGATTCAAAACAAGAAGCAAAAATTAGTCAGCGAAGACGAACTCGCGAAGTTTTTTGCCGATCATGGGGTTAAGGACGAGGAGTTTCGTAGCGCTTTTAACTCATTTTTAGTCGATGCCAAATTGCGTCAGGCCGAGTCTACCGGTCCGCGTTATGGTATTAGCGGTGTACCTGCGTTGATCGTCAACGGTAAATACAAAGTCACTGCGCAGTCCGCCAAATCCCAAGCCAATATGTTGACCGTTGTTAATCAATTGATAGCACAAGAAAGTCAGAAAAAATAAACGGCCAACTAACGAATTGCCGCACAAGGACGTGAGGGGCGAATGCTGATTGTAGGATATTCTTCACAAATTCAACGATAGTCTATAATCAAGCGACTAAGAATTTCAGAATTAGGGCACGTTTCATGGTTTTTTTTAAAAACAAGGATGAGGGTCCGGACAGGTGGAAGGAAAAATACCTCAAGCTGTTGGACGACCAGGAACACACTGAAAAACAATACAAAGCCAACGAAGAGTTGTTGTGCAAAACCATCGTCCGTTTTGCGCTGGCCGTTAAAGGCCTGAACCGGCAACTCGACCCTCACTTAAACCGTATTCGCAATTTATTAAAAAGCGGCCTGCAAAGTCAGCAATTGCAGAAAGAGCTATCGGCATTTTCCAACGCGCTGATAATGCTGGAAGAATCGCCTGAGCCTACCCTCATGGACGCTTCATTGCTGTTCGAGTTTCTTGGCAAGCAATATCCCCGACACTTGGATCAGCTCGATGAGATTCGCGAAAAATACGAAAACCGCCTCTTCAGTAACAATCAGGCCTTTTATCTGGCCCTGTTGGAGCTTATAGAAGACAACAAGCCGCCTGCCAACATTGACTTGGCCTTGGAACTGACCGGGGCAGATGCTAAAGCTATCAATATTCAACTGGTCCGCTTGTTGGACAATGCTGAAATTCCGTTGGTGTTTGCCGAAGATGCCGAAAAGATCAAAAACCGGCTGCATGCTGATCAAGCCTTAGGGCCTATTTTTGACGATACGGTTGCCTTGCTGTTGGCGGTAAAAAAACATTTGGAATCGGAACAGCAGGAGATGGCGGCATTTTTGTCGAAATTGACCGAGCAATTAACCGAGTTAGGTGTAAAAGCGACCGGCGTTAACGCCGCAAACGAAATAAGAGTTAAGAAGCGTAATCTGCTGGATCAGGCCGTATCCGAGCAAATCATGGAGCTACGCGAAAAGTCGGAGAACGCGACGCAGCTTGAGCCGCTGAAACAAATTGTCAGTAGTCGATTAACCACTATCACGCAACAAATTCAAGCGCACAATCTTCAGGAACAACAGGAACGGGATAAGGCCCAGCGCGAAATGCAGATCTTGTCGCAAAGGCTGCGGGAAATGGAGTCCGAGTCTTCTGATTTGCGCTCGAAGCTGGATCTTGCTCAACATCGCGCAACCCGCGATCCGTTGACTAATCTGCCGAATCGGTTGGCATTCGAGGATCGTTTGGCGGATGAGATGGCGCGTTGCCGACGGCATAAATTGCCGATGACGCTGATGGTTTGGGATGTGGATTTGTTCAAGAACATCAACGACACTTACGGACATAAGTGCGGGGATAAGGCCCTGATTGTTATTGCCGAATTATTATTCAAACACTGCCGGGAAACCGATTTTGTAGCCCGTTTCGGCGGCGAGGAGTTTGTGATGATATTGCCCGGCGCAGATGCCAAATCCGCCTTAGTGATAGCGGAAAAACTTCGAAAAACCGTGGAAAAAAGTAGTTTCAATGCGAATGGCAACAAAGTGTCTATTACCTTATCGTGCGGAATTAGCCAGTTTATCGATGGAGATAATAATGAATCGATTTTCAACAGAGCCGATTCAGGCTTGTACCGCGCCAAACAAACCGGCCGTAACCGCTGTGTTGTCGTGTAACCAAGTCGGATAGACATGGCGACTGCTACCCCTTACTCCGCTCCGCTCGATAACGAAAAGTTTTTATACAAGCTGGTCATCCAGCTGTTGATTTTTTGCCAAGGCAGCCACAAGTTGCTGGAGCCGCATCTGCTTGCGATAGGCGCCAAATTGCGGAGCGGTGCGAACTCCCATGAACTACTGTCCGAATTGCAAGCTGTATCTAAAACTTTGTTACACATTTCCAAGCAAGCCAAGCAGGATGTTAGCGCGGGGGAAGACGATGGTCCTGCGTTGCAAAACAACTATTTGCTGGAGCGTTTGGATGAACTGCTCAGCGATGCCGAGGTTCCCTTGCGTTTTCAGCAACAGACCTCGCTGTTAAAGCAACGGGTCAGGGCTAATCTCAGTGAGGATTCGTATAAGAAAGTCATCGACTCGGCGATTACCTTGCTGCTGAATATCAAAGATTACAGCGCATCCGAGCAGAAAGGCATCGATGTGTTTCTAGGCGATTTGAGCGAGAAGCTGGACGAGCTCGGACAAGACGTAGAAACAGCTGGGCAAGCTAATCGAGCATTGATTGATGATCGCGAGATTATGAATACAGAAATTCATAGGCAAGTGGGCAGTCTAAAGGACTCAACACAAGCTGCCGATGAACTTGATATGTTAAAGAACCAGACAGCCGAGCATCTTGATCGGTTATTGGAGCGGTTACTTGAGCATAAACAAATAGAAGATGAAAGGCAGCGGGATGCGCAAGAAAAAATTGAGTTAATGACGCAAAAATTGCAGGAGTTGGAAACCGAGACCGAGACCCTGCGCGTTAAACTCAAGATAGAGCACGACAAAGCCCTAAACGACTCCTTGACCGGCTTGCCGAATCGCTTGGCATACAACAATCGCGCGGAAATGGAATTGAAGCGTTGGAAGCGTTATAAAGCGCCGCTAGCGCTGATCATTTGGGATATTGATTTTTTCAAGCAAATCAATGATACCTACGGCCACAAGTCCGGCGATAAAACCCTGGCTTTGGTTGCGCAATTATTACTGAATAACTGTCGGGAAACAGACTTCGTGGCTCGCTACGGCGGCGAAGAGTTTGTCATGCTGATGCCGAATACTAATGCGTTTCAGGCGCTGGAAATGGCGGAAAACACCCGCAAGATGATTCAGAGTTGCGGATTTAATTCTAACGGCGAAAATGTCAATCTAACCCTGAGTTGCGGTATCAGTGAGTTTAATGAGGGCGATATGCATGACGATGTGTTCGTGCGGGCCGACCAGGCGCTCTATCAGTCAAAACAAGGCGGGCGTAATCGCTGTACGGTGTTCGAGCCATAGTCTTTACTGACGCCCACTTTTTGGCGGTTCGTTTAGACTCTCAGACTATCTAGCGCGAAAAGTTAGTTTTTTAGCGCCGCCCCTACAAAATCGCTCCCCACACCTGAACAATTTGTTCGCTTACTTTCAGCCAAACAGAAATGGGTAACGAACCGATCTGAACGGTGTATTGGCAGTCAGGCAGCGATCAAATATGCCGATTGCCTCATCGCAGGAGATGATTTCCTGCTGACTGTCCAGGATATAGTGGGCTAAATTAAGGATACATTTCCAATGGCGGCGATTGTCGATAAAGCGATAAGCCTGGAGCAACAATTCCTGCATTTTCTCTTCGCGCTGGGTTTTTGACGCGATAAAGTGATCCAGGTAGCTGAGCGCCTTTTCCAAATCACTGTAGCCGCCGTAGTTATGTAAAGCATTGAAACTTATTAGATTAATATTAAAAACTTCGTCGTCGCGAATGGACACGTATTTTGCTTCAGCCAACGGCCCAACCAATAAGTTGACTACATCCGCTTCGTAAGCGCGTTGGCAGGCGTGCTGCTGATTGTCGTCAGATAAGTCGTTAAAGCTTTCCACGACGGCAATCGGCAAGTTTTGGATTAAGTTGCCGTCTACGACTTTCGCAAAAAAATCGTCGTAAGCGTTAACTGGCCGTTTGACATGTATTTCGAAAAATACCGGAGGTAATTGTTTTTGGCGATTGCCAAGATGGATAGCCGCAGCATGTCCGGCTTCATGAAAAGCTGTGCGCCAATTTAGTTCGTTAGGATGCACGAAAGTTGACGTAGTCGAGTAGTAGTTTCGTTCCATAGACAGCGACCTCATCCAGAAAAAAGATGCGGCCCAGAGGCCGCATTGAGGAAGGATATTAAAACTCTTTACCCTTTAGGAGAGGGAGCGCATACATAAGAGTTGCATACAGTTTAATGGCGGATGTGTGTTTTGAAAATGTGACAAATTGACGCGCGGCAAACTGTCACTCGATATTGGATGCGATTTGTTCGGGAAAAAACGGGTATTACGGCGTAATACCCGTTAACGGAAAACTTAAGCGTCCTGCTTACTAGGATTGTTAGTCCAGAACGGCAAGGATAGGATAAGCAGGCAAGCAAGCCAGCCAAGGAGTTGTTGGTTATATAGGGTATAGCTCAACGCAACGGGAAGGCCCTCGGATAAGCCGGGATGGGCTTGAATGAAATCGCGACCATCCAGAAAGGCTTTGGCTTCTCCCAGTATCAGTGCGATAGCGCCAAAACTAAGTAAATAAGCAAAGAACCGGTCACGGCGGCTTTGCAACCCCCCGCCAATTAGGCTATCAAACGCCAAAACTCGGCCATTGAATTTGCGCTCACTTAGCCATAAACAAGCAATCAAACCGATTACCCCAAAAGCCGGAACGGTGAATTGTTCGATCGGAAAGCTCAAATAACGGCCATTCATAGCCAGTCCGTAGGTTTTATAAAGCGCTAGCAATATAAAGATTAAATAACCGGCTCTCAAGCTATTGGCCAACTTAATGCAGCCTGATTTATCAATCAAAATATCGCTACCACGCTCAAGCAGTAGCGCGCCGAGAATTGTATTCGCGATTACCAGCGCTACGGTATAAAGCCTTTGCCAGGTGCTATAACTGGTGTACCAAAGAAAGTCGGCCAATGTCACCACGCAAACACTAAAGACTTGCGCCAGAGTGAAAAACGCTAACATGCGGATCAGCGAGACCTGCTCCAGCTTTTTGGCATACTTCACGATTGCCAGCAACCAGATCAGCGAGGCGACGGCAAAGCGGATCGGCCAATTGGGCGTTTCGTTGACCGGACCGGTCAACGGGAATACCGGTTCGCGGTCCGCCGAGAACAAGCCCCAGTTGGCGCCGACTACACCTTCCAACTCGCTTTTCCAGGGTTGGTTAAACGCTTCGACGATGTTGTAATCAAAACCATGGCGATTGGCGACCTGAATCATGCCGCGAATAAATTTGGCTTCGTTGACTACGCCGGGAATGGCCATGCCGCGCTGCCTGCCGGCACTGGGCCAGCCGGACTCGCCTATCAATATAGGTTTGCCGGGGGCGATGCCGCGGGCTTCGTCTTCCACCTGTTTGACAATTTTTTCCAGATGCTGCGAAGCGTTTTCCACTGAAATCGGCTCGTCTTCCCAGTACGGCAGAATGTGGATAGTGATGAAATCCACTTCATTGATCAGTTTGGGGTATTTCATATACATCGACCAAACGTCGGCGTAAGACACGGGTTGCTTGACCGCTTTCTTCACTTCGCGGATATAACCGATCAGTCGGTCGACATCCATATCACCACGCAACAGCACTTCGTTGCCGACGATCACTCGTTTCACGACGTCGGGGTTTTCATTGGCCGATTTGATCAACGCATTGACTTCATTACTGTTGTCTTTGTAACCGTAACCAAGCCAGGCGCCCTGGATCATTTTCAATCCGTGTTTGCGGGCTAACCCCGGGGTGGGTTGCTGGCCGCCAAGGCTGGAGTAAGTGCGGATGCTTTCGGTTTTGTCGGCCAGCAGGCGCAAGTCTTCATCGATATGCTCCGGCAACGGGAATTTTTCCTCCAGCGGACTAAAGCCCTCCCGGAACGGCGCGAAGGACAGGCTCATCAACTTGCCGGAGGGTACGTCAGTACCAGCGTCTTGCGGCTGATTGTTCAACCAGGCGAAACTGCCGTGAACTAAAAAAATGAAAATCAAACAAAGCAATACTCTGATGCTGGGCATAATCTGGCTGAGTGGTCTGTTGCAAAAATGTCGCGGATTGACTGGCAATAATCGCTCGTCATGGAATTATAAGGCATTAGCCGCCTTCCCGAATTACATCGTTTGGTAGCTGTGTAATAACGGTCAGGATTGTCGCGAGTTTATTAAATAATTACTGTACTTTACCCATGGGTTCTGGTTACAGTATCTGGCTTTTCTGATATTCGGAAACCTTTTTAAGGCTTCCGTCAATTCGTCTGTTTTATGAGGTTTTGTATGCATAAAAAGGTTATCCCCATTCTGTGTGGCGCCATCCTGCTTCCGGCGTCGCAATGGGCTATGGCAGCGGTAGACAAACTACCGGCGACCAATAGCGTCAAGATGGGTGCGGCAGAGGAAGTTTGTTCCGAATTTACCGATGCCAAGTGGCGTGATGCGCAAGTGATCGACGGAGTCGAAATACAAGAA